>CEPV01017490.1_pt1 | contig 106068 bp, 109 predicted proteins | sample 530451 | NCBI WGS metagenome assembly CEPV01 (sample SAMEA2620097, study PRJEB7988) | marine metagenome | isolation source: saline water (ENVO:00002010), including
GGCTCACTTTGAAGAAAAGGGCCTGCAACAAGCCCTTAAAAAAGCATTAGATTCTGGCCGTTTTAAAGCCAGCACAACTGTTCAAAGTGCGGACATTCACCTGATTATTGTGCCCACGCCCTTTATTGTGGAAGATAAATCGGCGGACATGTCCTACGTTCAAAGTGCCAGCAAAGCTTTGGCACAAACTTTAAAAGCGGGGGATTTGGTGGTGCTGGAATCCACATCCGGCTTGGGTGCCACAAGGGTGGACGTTCAACAGGTGGTGGAAGCCCAAAGGCCAGACCTTGTCGGCAAAGTGCATTACGCTTTTTGCCCCGAACGGGCGATCCCCGGCAACACCCTTTATGAGCTGATCCACAATGACCGTGTCATCGGTGGCACCACCCCTGAAGCGACGGACAAAGCATACGAATTTTACCAAACTTTCATCAAGGGTCAGCTGCTTAAAAGCACCGACCAAGTGGCGGAAATGGTCAAGCTGTGCGAAAATGCTTTTCGCGATGTGAACATTGCTTACGCCAATGAACTGTCAATGATTTGTGACGAGCTGGGCATCAATGTTTGGGATGTGATTCGCTTGGCCAACCATCACCCAAGGGTCAACATTTTACAGCCCGGTCCTGGGGTGGGTGGGCATTGCATTGCCATTGACCCATGGTTTATTGCCGCCGCCAGCAAAAAGGGCAACGCTAAGTTGATTACCCAAGCCAGACAAGTCAACGATGCCAAGCCCGAATGGGTGGTGGCCAAGGTGGCGGAAGCGGTGGCGCAAAGCAATCAAAGAAATCCCACAGTTGGCCTGATGGGTTTGGCGTTTAAACCCAATGTGGACGACATGCGAGAGTCCCCCGCTTTAAAAGTGGCGCAGATGGTGCAAAAAACAATTTCTGCCAACATTCTTGCTTGCGAGCCATACCTCAAAGAGCTGGCAGGCTTTCACTTGGTCAACACCGAAGAACTGCTGGAAAAAGCGGACATTTTGGTGATGCTGACCGACCATGACATTTTTAAACAGCTGAACAAAGAACAGCTGGCAAACAAAACCATTATTGATACAAGAGGGGCGTTTACGCATGTTTTCTGACAAACAAAAATTAACCATCAACATCAGCGATGAGCCATCAGAGCTGAACTTAGAACGTGCCTTTGCAGGGCAAGTGGGCACATTAAATTTGGGCAAAAACGGTGTCCGTTTGTGGTGCCCGGGCGACGATGTGCCCAAAGAATGTGAAATTGTTTTTGACATTCGCTTACGCCCACTCAGCGAAAAGGACTTTGAGATTTTTAAACAAGCGTGCAAAGGCCGCTTTATGACCAGTTACATCGCAATGATGGAAAGCACTGACCCCAAACGCATTGAAAGAATGCTCGAATATTACGACTATGTGTTGGTGCCCAACCCCAGCATTAAAAACACACCGGCCGACTTTAGAAACAGAGTCCTTTCTTACAACAAGGACTAATTGAAAAATAGATCGACCCACAAAAAACAAAAAAACCGAAGAGAAACAACATGAAACAAGTTTTACAAAGCGTTAAAAATGGGCAAATGAACTTAACAGACGTGCCAGCCCCACAAGTGGGCAAGGGTGAAGTTTTGGTGGCCACCAAAGCGTCATTGATCAGTGCGGGGACTGAAAAAATGTTGATAGACTTTGCCAAAAAGTCCCTGCTTTCTAAAGCGCAGGAACGCCCAGATTTGGTGCAAAAAGTGTTGGATAAAATGCAACGGGATGGTTTGTCCGCCACCTTGTCCAGTGTGTTTTCAAAGTTGGAAGAACCTTTACCACTGGGTTACAGCGCCGCTGGCGAAGTGATTGCAGTGGGCGAAAACTTAAAGGGGCAGTTTCAGGTGGGGGAACGTGTGGCCATGGCAGGGGCTGGCTTTTCCAACCACGCCGAAGTGAATGCCGTGCCCAAAAATTTACTTGCCAAAGTGCCCGAAAATGTCAGCGACCAGCATGCGTCGTTTGCGACGCTGGTGGCCATTGCCATGCAAGGTGTGCGCAATGCTAAAGTCACACTGGGCGACAAAGTGATGGTGATGGGCTTGGGGCTGGTGGGTCAGCTGACGGTGCAGTTGCTGAAAGCCGCAGGTTGCAAAGTGTTTGCGGTGGACTTTGACGCAGACCGCATTAAACAAGCGGAAGAAAACGGTGCGGACATGGTTCACGCATTAAGTGTCGGCAATACTGAAAGCTTGGTTAAAAGCTTTACAGATGGTTATGGCTTTGACAGCGTGATTATTTGCGCCGCAACCGACAGCAATGACCCGATTGAACAAGCGATTCAATTTGCCCGTGACAAGGCCAACATTGTGATGACCGGTAAAGTGGGGAGCAACATCCCATACGCTGAATTTATGAAAAAGGAGCTGAATTTCATCATCTCCCGTTCTTATGGCCCTGGGCGTTATGACAAAAATTACGAAGAGCGTGGCCAAGACTACCCCCGTGGTTTTGTCCGCTGGTGCGAGCGTGAAAACTTAAAAGAAGCGTTGAGCCTGATGGCGCAAGGTAAATTGAACATGGAGCCCTTGCTTTCCCACACTTTCCCCATTGAAGAAGCGAAGGACGCATACGCTTTGGTGATGTCTAAGGACATACCAAGCATGGGCGTGGTGCTGGAATACACCGCACCGGTGCAAGACCGTTTGAAGACAAGGCTCAACCTGCGGCCGACCGAAATTGTCACCGGTAAACTGGGCTTAAGCTTTATTGGTGCAGGCAGTTTTGCCCGTGGTGTTTTGTTGCCCGCTTTAAAAGGGGCGGAAGAAGTTTCGCTGACAGGTGTGGTTTCCAAAGGTGGGGTCAGCGCCCGTTTGGCTGGCGATAAATTTGGCTTTAAATATGTGGCCAGCACCGAAAATGAAATTATCAACGATGCGGCAACCCAAGCGGTGGTGATTGCCACTCAGCACAACACCCATGCCAACCTTGTGGGGCAGTCCCTTCAAGCGGGCAAGCATGTGTTTGTGGAAAAACCGCTGGGCATGACCTTTGAAGAAATTGACATGGTGGAACGTGAATACCGCAACTGCAACAAGGTGCTGATGGTGGGCTTTAACCGCCGCTATTCCCCTTACGCCATGGCGCTGAATGACTTTTTTGAAAATATCCATAGTCCAAGGCAGGTGATGATTCGGGTCAACGCTGGTCGGCTGGATGCCGATAATTGGCAGCATGACCCCAAAACAGGCGGTGGTCGCTTGGTGGGGGAAGCTTGCCACTTTGTGGACTTGGCGCTTTACCTTGCTGCCTCTGCACCGGTGGAAGTTTATGCCACCGCAGGCACAGGGCAGGACGTTTATAACATCATCATCCGTCACGAAAATGGTGGTACTTCAACCATTGTTTACACCTCCGAAGGGGACACGTCGCACTCAAAAGAATTGGTGGAAGTTTACGCTGGTGGCAACATTGGGGTGATTGACAATTTCCGCAAAGGTTGCATCGTCACCGGTGGCCGAAAACGTAAAATCCGTGTCAAAGGTGGTTTGTTTGGTGGCAGTCAAGACAAAGGACACCAAAACGAGCTGGCGGCTTTTGTCACAGCGGTGAATGGTGGCTCCAACTTAGATGTCGAAGGCATGCTTAAAACCAGTCGTTTGACCTTGCTGATCGGTCAAAGCATGGTTGAGGGCAAACCCCTTCAAGTGAACTTTTAAAATATAAAATTGGCGAGGCGGTAAAATGTGCGGCATTGCAGGATATGTTGGAAACTACGACCAGTCTGTGCTGCAAGGCATGACCGATAAAATTGCCCATCGTGGCCCTGACGGTGCGGGTCACTGGGTTGGCAAAGAAGCAGGGCTTGGCCACCGCCGACTTTCCATCATTGATTTATCCGAAAATGCGGCACAGCCGATGGCAGGGGTGGGCGAGCGCTACCAAGTGACCTTCAATGGCGAAATTTACAATTTTAAAGAGCTGGCGGTTGACCTTAAAAACAAAGGGTATCAATTCAATGACCAGTCGGACACCGCCATTTTAGCACCTTTATATGACGCTTACGGCGAGAAAATGTTGGATAAACTGGACGGTATTTTTGCCTTCGCCATTTGGGACAGTCAAGAAAAGTCCCTTTTTGCCGCGCGGGACCATTTGGGTATGAAGCCTTTTTATTATGCAGAAACACCTAAAGGTTTTGCCTTCGCATCCGAATTAAAGGCATTGGTGGACTTGCCTTATTTGAACAAAAGCTTGGACCATGACGCCGTGCTTTCTTACGTGCGCTATTTGTGGTGCGCGGGTGAAGCCACTATGTTAAAGGGCGTTAAAAAGCTGTTGCCTGGGCACTTTATGACCGTCAGCGAGGATTGCTTATGCCTTATTTCAAAATGGTATGAACCGCCTTTGCACCACGACCACCAAGAACAACAACCTGGAGACTTGTTAAGCCTTTTAGACGAAGTGGTGGCGGATCAAACGGTCAGTGATGTGCCGGTTGGGGCGTTTTTATCTGGCGGGGTGGATTCCAGCGCCATTGTCACGTCGATGAAAAAGCACTTGGGCAAACCTTTTCAAACCTTTTGCCTTGGTTTTAAAGGCGTGAACATGGAAAGCGAAGGCTTCAGCGATGACAAAACCTACGCCCAGCAAGTGGCCGAGCAAGCAGGTGTCAACCTGCAACATGTGAACGCCAAAAGCAACTTTGTGCATGACTTGGCGGACATGGTCTATGTATTGGATGAACCCCAAGCTGACCCGGCACCCTTGTTCGTCAAAGCCATCAGCAACAAAGCACAGCAAATGGGCATTAAAGTTTTGCTAAGCGGTGCAGGGGGTGACGATATCTTTTCGGGTTACCGCCGCCACCAGCTAACGGCGATGTTGGACCGTTACAACTGGGTGCCAGAACCTTTGCAAAAAGCACTGCTGACCACGTGCCACTTGTTAGCGCAAAACAAAAATTTAAAACGGCGTTTGGGCAAGCTTAAGGATATTTTAAAACACCCGAAGGACAGCCGATTACTCAGCGCTTTTTACTACACCCAACCCAGCGTGCTTTACCCTTTGCTAGGCGCAGACCTGAAACAAGCTTATGACCAACAAACAGTGGACTATTTACACCAAGTTTTAAATCGGTCGCAGGGTTACCCCAACTTGGATCGTCAATTAAACCTTGAGCAACACGGCTTTTTGCCCGACCATAATTTAAATTATACAGATAAAATGTCCATGGTCTGCGGGGTGGAGGTGCGCACACCTTTTACCGCCCGTAAAATGGTGGACTTTGCCAGCCAGTTGCCACTCCATCAAAAAGTGCATGAAGGTGAAGCCAAGTGGTTGCTTAAAAAAGCACTTGCCACAAGGGTTGACCCCAGCATTGTTTACCGCTCTAAAGCGGGTTTTGGTGCGCCTGTACGCCACTGGTTGATGGAGGAGATGGACTTTGTGCGCAGTGTACTGTTTTCCAAAAAGGCTATGGAGCGTGGGCTTTTCAACGCTGCTGCGGTGCAAAAATTATTGCAAAAAACACAAAAAGGTCACGTTGACGGTTCGTATACAATTCTTTCCTTGCTTGTTGTGGAACTTTGGGTTAGTATCTTTTTAGATCCTCAATCTAAGTAGTGAATCTGAACAAAAACTTTTTTAACGGAAGCGCAAATACAAGTGAAAGAAAATGTTATGGTGCAAACAAAACGTACTGGCGATTTGATAGACTCCTTAATGCAAGGTGAAGTACAAACCAAAGGCATGGAAACGGTGCAAAAAACACCTGCTGTAAACATGATCCAGTCTATGGTGGATGCCCATATTGAGGCGGTGAACGGCTTTTTTATGAAAAATGCCGAAGCGCTTGAATCTCTTTCAAATGAAGTGGCAACTTGCCTTAAAAATGGCGGTAAAGTCTTGTTGTGTGGTAACGGTGGCAGCGCTTCGGACGCTCAGCACATTGCAGCAGAATTTGTGGGCCGCTTTGTGAAAGACCGCCGTGCACTTGCTTCCATTGCGCTCACAACAGACACATCCATTTTAACCGCTGTGGGTAATGATTACGGCTATGACGAAGTGTTTTCACGCCAAGTGGAAGGCTTGGGACGAGAAGGGGATGTGTTGGTCGCCATTTCAACCTCTGGTAACAGTGGCAACATTATTAAAGCGGTGCAAAGTGCCCATGATATGGGAATCAAAACCGTCAGCCTGACTGGTAAAGAAGGTGGTCAATTAAATGGTATGTGTTCATACAACTTCTGTGTAGAACACCCAACCACAGCCCACATTCAAGAATGTCACATTACATTTTTACACATGCTTTGCGCCTTGGTGGAAAAACAAATGGGCTTCGACAGCTAACATTTTAAAATTTGTGAAAGCCCTGCATTTGCAGGGCTTTTTATTGGCAATAAATGGCAAGTCATATTGCTGAATAACAAGGAGTGAAAATGAAGATAACCATCCAAAACCGTCATGGTTTAAACATTGTTTTAAAATACACCCAAGTTGATCATGCAAAGGGTCTTGCTTTCTTGCAGCATGGGTTTGGTGGTTTTAAGGAGCAGAGCCACATTCTGGCTATGGCGGAAACTTTCCATAAAAATGGCATAAGCACTGTAAACTTTGATGCGACACATTCTTTTGGTGAAAGTGGGGGAGATTTAGTTCATGCCACAATTACAAACCATTACCATGATTTAGTGGACGTTGTTCAATGGGCCATGTCTCAGCCTTGGTTTCAATCACCGTTTTATTTGGCAGGGCACAGCTTAGGCGGTGCAACAACTTTAAATTATGCTCTCAACCACCCCCAGCATGTTAAAGGGGTTGTGCCAACTTCTGCTGTTGTTTCTGGAAAATTGTGGAAAGAAACAAAGTCGGAATCATATCTTAAAAATTGGCAAGAAAAAGGGTTTTATGAAAAGAAAAGCTCAAGCAAGCCAGGGGTAAAAGGCCATGCAAGCTGGGGGTTGATGGAGGATGCCCAACGTTATGACTTATCAGTGGGGATAGAAAACTTACGCATGCCTGCGCTGTTTGTTGTGGGGGGTGAGGATGTTACAACAACGCCTGCACACCAAAAACTGCTTTATGGAAAGTGGGGTGGTGAAAAAATGTATCATGAAATTCAAGGGTGTGGGCATACATTTCGCAGTCCTGAGGAGTTGGCCGAGCTTCGAGCTGTTCTGGATCAGTGGCTATATAAAGTAAATTAAATTGCTACCTGTACATTGTGATTGCATTGTATGCAAGGTTGTGGCATGGTTTGGTGATTGTTTCACCTCTTCTTTTTCCACATTTCCTGTGAGGTTTTTCTATGTTCGTACGTAATTTTAAAATTGTTTTAACAGAAGTTCTTGGTTGCTCTGTGATGAGCTTTTGTTTATGTGAGGCTGGTCGTTTTAAAGCCTTTAAAACAAAAAAGGCGAGTGCAAGTTTTGTGCAAAAAGTTATAGCAGAAGGTCGTCACATTTTATATATAGACCTAAAAAGTGGTGTGTATGTTGAATCTTTTCTCGACATAATATTTCGAGATGCGCGTTATGGCCTTTTCGTGCGCAAACCTGATTGTGAATTGGGTGAAGATATCTTCTTTTACGTTGCTAAAGATGATGAAGACTTGAAGCAGCATGAAGAATTCCACAAAGAAAATCTGGTGGCTTGTTTTAACCGAGAAGATTTTTCATACCATTTTTATAAAAATGGTCAAAAGGTTGAGTGCGAAAGCTGATTGAGCTGGTCTTTTCAGCTTCAAATTTTTAAACGAATAAACCCCGTCGATGACGGGGCTTTTTTTATGCGCATATCATGCATTTTTGTGGTGAAATAGGGTTTATTTTCGCCGATATGCGCATTTGATGCGTTGCTATTTCGCCTTTGTTTCGCTTTTATGCACCTTGGAAACTGACAAGGGTAAGTGGTTGTTAACCTTTAAAGCCTGTGCACAGCAAAAACACCTCGCGTGATTCTTTACGGGATGATTTTGGCTTAATGAACTGCACTTTGTCAAAGTGTTTGCGCATTTGTTCGCGGAACTTAATTTCTTCCCCACCTTGGAAAATTTTGGTTAAAAACGTGCCTTTGGGCTTAAGGGTGTTGAGGGCAAAATCCGCCGCCATTTCTACCAAACCCATAATTCGCAAGTGGTCTGTGCCGTCATGTCCGCTGGTTTCGGGCGCCATGTCAGACAAGACAACGTTGATCTTTTCGGGGCACTTTTCAAGCAGTTGTTCATAAATCTCGTTTTCGGTAAAGTCACCCTTGATGAACTCCACCTCTTCAACGTCTTCCATCCAAATTTTATCAAGGCCAAAAATTTTGCCACCACCAAGGCCACGGCCGCCTTTGGCCATTTCCTCTTTCACCACTTGGCACCAGCCACCGGGGGCGGCGCCCAAGTCCACCACCACCATGCCAGGGCGGATAATTTTGTGCTTGTCGTTAATTTCTTTTAGCTTATATGCCGCGCGAGAATGGTAGCCTTCTTTAATGGCTTTTTTAACGTAAGGGTCCTTTGCTTGGCGTAGTAAATATTCCTTCGATGACTTGCTCATCTGGCTTTTAAACTTGGTTCTTCCGCCAACAATTTCACGTTTTTTCTGGGTCATTTTAAAGTTCCTTTACAGTTTTTGAACCGCGCGTTCCACGGCTTGTTGGGTCATGCTTTCAATGGCTTCATCGTCATGCGCCAGCGACATAAAGCAAGCCTCATACGCCGAAGGGGCAATATACACGCCTTCGTCCAAAAGTGCATGGAAAAACTTTTTGTACATCTCAACGTGGGAAGTACTAATTTCGGTAAAATTCGACGGCGCTTCTGGCTGGAAAAAGATACCAAACATGCTGCCCACTTGGTTAATGCTGTGGGTAATGCCTTTATCGCTCAATGCTTTTTCAAACATTTTTACGTATCTTGTAGTGGTTTGTGTCAGCTTATCATAAGCGCTTTTTGGCAGCATCTCAAGCGTCGCACACCCCGCACTCACTGCCAGTGGGTTGCCGGATAATGTCCCCGCTTGGTAGACTTTTCCCACAGGGGCTAGGTGTTGCATGATCTCCTTCTTACCGCCATAAGCCGCAAGCGGTAAACCGCCACCAATCACCTTACCAAAGCATGTCATGTCCGCTTTAATGCCATAAATTTCCTGCGATGAACCGTATGCTACGCGACACCCTGTCATCACCTCATCAAGAATGAGAACAACGCCATATTGGTCGCATAGTTGACGTGTTTTTTGTAAATAATCTTCAGCTGGGGGGATGCAACCCATGTTGCCAGCAACAGGTTCGACGATGAAGCAAGCAATATTTGAATTTGACTTGAAAAGTGCTTCTAATGCTTCTGTGTCGTTATACTCAATCACATGTGTGAGCTTGGCAATGTCTGCTGGAACACCAGCACTTGTCGGTTTGCCACCTGTGGCAAGGCCAGACCCTGCGCTAACCAACAAACCGTCGGCATGGCCGTGGTAGCAACCGTTGCATTTAACAATTTCGTCCTTACCGGTATAGCCACGCGCAAGACGGATGGCGCTCATGGTTGCCTCGGTGCCGGAGTTGACCAACCTTAACTGCTCCACACTTTCGTGGCGGGTGCAAATCAGGTCGCTTAGGTAAGTTTCAATGTCGGTTGGTGCGCCGAATGAGGTGCCAAGACTTAACCGTTCCGTCACACTTTTAATCACATGTGGGTGGGCATGGCCTAGAATCATCGGCCCCCATGAAAGCACAAAATCAATGTACTGATTCTCGTCCATATCCTGCACAATTGGGCCGGATGCACCCGCAATAAAAATGGGGTGACCGCCGACACCGTTGAAAGCACGCACGGGGGAATTAACACCACCAGGCATCAATTGTTCTGCACGTTCAAACAGTTGTTTGCTTATGTCGTAGCGGCCTTTGTGCTGTTTGATTTTTTGTTGTGCAAATTCAGGGATCATACCGGTTACTCTTTTAATTGTTTGCTTTTTTTTGTATAAAAATGAATATGCCAAAACAGGCAGGCTTTGTAAACTTTCTTCTATAATTTAGGCACTTATTTTGGCTTTGAAATTCTTTGGATTTTAGGGGCCTTTTTCGGTGGAGAGTTTGACCAAACTGGGCTATACTTTGTGGGTTGTTTTAGGCAACTGAATGCAATTTATTTTAAGACATGTGGAAAGGGATCGTGAATATGGCAGTTTTTACGCACTTATCAGAAGCGGAAATTGCTGAAGTTTTATCCCATTTTTCAATCTATTCTCTCAAGCAAGCGGTGGGCATTCACAAAGGCACCGAAAACTCAAATTACTTTATTGAGACGGACAAGGAAAAACTTGTTCTCACCATTTTTGAAGAGCGGATCGAGCAAGAAAGCATCCCTTTTATATTGGACGCCATGTGCCGTCTGTCAGAAGAAAATATCATTTGTCCGAAAATTATGGCCGCCCAATCTGGCCAGCGCCGCTACAAACTTGAAAACGGCAAAACTTGCATTTTGCAAACATTTATGGACGGGGATGATGTTGAAAAACCGTCAGACTTACAATGTTTTTCTGCTGGTAAAACGCTGGCGAATATGCACAACACATCCTTGCATGTGGACATTCCACAAATTGATAATTCGGTGGATATCAGCACCTTGGCAGGGTACCTTGATGAGCTAAAACAGCAAAGTTTAACGCCTGAACAAAGGGACGCGTTAGACCTGATTGAAGAGGAGTTGACCTATCAAAAAACTTTGCGCCATGTGGGTTTGCCCGTCGGTTTTGTGCACACAGATTATTTTAAGGACAATGTTTTGTTTACGGAAAACTTTGTCAGCGGTGTGATTGACTTTTGGTTTTCGTGCACCGACTATTTTGTGTATGACCTTGCCATTGCCTTGAATGCTTGGGGCTTTGAAAATGGTGAGCTGACAGATGAATTATTCAATCAGTTTTTAGAAGGTTACAGCTACCGAAGAGCGCTAACAGACGGGGAAACAAGCGCGCTGCCAGATATGTTAAGGTTGGCAGCTTTACGCTTTTTAACCACACGCTTGTACGACGAAGTTGCAGGTGTTAAAAAGTCGCTCGGGGCGCAAAAACCTTTCCAAACATGGTGTGACCGATTGAAGTTTCACCGCCAAAATCAGTGGGATTTTTAAGCCATGTCAAACGGTGTTACACTTTTTACAGACGGTGCGTGCAGTGGCAACCCAGGCCCAGGGGGTTGGGGTGCAATTTTAAGCTATAAAGGTCAAGAAAAAGAGCTTTTTGGCAGCGACGCTGAAACCACCAACAACCGTATGGAACTGATGGCCGTGATTGAAGGATTACGGGCACTGAACCGACCTGTTGATGTGACCATTTACACCGACTCTAAGTATGTGTTAGAGGGGGCCACCAAGTGGATGGCTGGCTGGAAAGCCAAGGGCTGGAATAAAAAAGGTGGCCTGAAAAATGCCGATTTATGGCAACTGCTGGATTTAGAACTTGCAAAGCACAGCGTGACATGGCAATGGGTAAAGGGACACAGTGGCCACCCCGGCAATGAACGGGCCGATGCACTGGCCGTTAAAGGGGCTGAACAGGCAAAAACAAAGGTAAAGTAAAAGATGACAACACCGCAAAATAAAATGATTGATAACCTAACAGGTTACTTTTTAATGGCGACAGAAAACTTGGCCGACACTTACTTTGAAGGTGCTTTGGTATTTGTGTGTAGCCACGAAGCGGAAATGACCTTGGGCTTGGTGGTGAACCAAGAGATGATAGAAATGAGCTTTGAAGATATTTTAGAAAGCTTGTACAACCAAATTGAAGTTCAAGCTAAAGACGTGCAAGACTGGCCAACCTTAATGGCAGGCGGCCCTGTAGAAATTGAAAAGGGTTTGGTGTTGCACAGCAATGACTATAAGTGCCACGGCACCATTGAGCTGACACCCGAAATTTCGCTGAGTTCTAGCGCTCAAATTATTCAGGACATTTGCAAAGGCAAGGGGCCTAAAAAGTACAATTTATGTATGGGTTACAGCGGTTGGAGTCCTCTTCAACTGGAAGAAGAAATTGCCGAACATGACTGGATGGTTGTGCCCGCCACCGCAGATGTGCTTTTCCATGATGATGTGGAAGAACGTTTCCAAGCAGCGGCGGAAAAAATGGGTTTTAATTTTAACAATTACGCAGGCTTTGTTGGCGAAGCTTAAAGACAGTTTTTGGGGCAATGGTTTTGCCTTGATGAAAAATTTGATATCATTTAAATGCAGTTAAATAAGGAATATTTAAATTGACACAAGACGTTAGAATTACAGGTAAAGGCATTCAAAAAGATGTGGTTTTTGCAAACAACAAACCTTTTAGTTTGCTTTGTGGTCCTTGCCAAATTGAAGGGCGTGACCACACCTTAAAAACAGCCAAAAAATTGCAAGAAATTTGCGATAAGTTGGGCATTGGTTTTGTTTACAAATCATCTTTTGATAAGGCAAACCGCACATCCTTGAACGCCCAGCGTGGGGTGGGTCTTGATGAAGGTTGTAAAATTTTAGAAGAAGTACGCCAAGAGTTTGGTGTGCCTGTCATCACTGATATCCACGAAATCTCACAGGTGGACGCAGTGGCGCAAGCGGTGGACATTTTGCAAATTCCAGCTTTCTTGTGTCGTCAAACCGATTTGGTGGTTAAAGCGGCGGCAACGGGTCGTGCTTTAAACATTAAAAAGGGTCAATTCCTTGCCCCTTGGGACATGGAAAACGTTGCTAAAAAAGCGGCTTCCACCAACAACAAAAACATTATGTTGTGCGAGCGTGGCGCAAGCTTTGGTTATGGTAACTTGGTAAGCGACATGCGCTCACTTCCAATTATGGCCAAAACAGGTTTCCCGGTTATTTTTGATGCGACACACAGTGTGCAAATGCCAGGTGGCAATGGCACAAGTTCTGGCGGTAAACGTGAATTTGTCGAGCCGTTGGCAAGGGCAGCAGCGGCTGTGGGTGTGGCTGGTTTCTTCATGGAAGCGCACGAAAACCCAAGCGCTGCTCCTTCTGATGGGCCAAACATGATTCCGCTGGATCAATTAGAAGGCCTGTTGCGCAACCTCAAAGCCATTGACGATGTTGCCAAAGAAAATGCCTACATGAACATTATCAGTGATTAACGAAAGGTCATTCCAATGAGCATTATTTTAGACATTCATGCCCGTGAAATTTTAGATAGTCGTGGCAACCCAACCGTGGAAGTGGAGGTTTACACTTCTTCTGGTGCTGTGGGTGTGGCGGCTGTGCCTTCAGGCGCTTCTACCGGTAGCCGTGAAGCAGTGGAAAAACGTGATGGCGACAAAAAGCGTTATGGTGGTAAGGGTGTTTCTAAAGCGGTGGATTCGGTCAACACGCTGTTAAAAGATGCTCTTTATGGCATGGATGTTCGTCAACAATCTGACATTGATGCCAAGTTAATTGAAGTGGATGGCAGTAAAAACAAGTCCAACCTTGGTGCCAACGCCCTGCTCGGTGTATCCCTCGCCACCGCGAAAGCCGCGGCTGACCACGAAGGGATGTTTTTGTATGAGTACATTGAAGACTTGTGCGGTGTTAAAGAAGCGTGTTTATTACCGACACCTATGATGAATGTTATCAACGGTGGTGAGCATGCAAACAACTCGCTTGATATTCAAGAGTTTATGATTGTACCTGTGGGAGCAAGTTCATTTAAACATGCTTTGCAAATGGGGTCTGAAGTTTTTCACGCTTTGAAAAAGCTACTTGAAGAAGAAGACTTTAACACTGCTGTGGGCGACGAAGGTGGTTTTGCGCCAAACTTTGCCAACAATGAAGAGGCGTTGGAATGGCTGGTAAGCGCTGTAGAAGCCGCAGGTTACACACCTGGTGAGGACATTGTTTTTGCGCTAGACGCAGCAGCGAGTGAGTTTTTGGCTGATGAGGGTTACACCTTTGGTGCGGAAGGTAAGGTGCTGACATCGGAAGATTTGGTGCATTACTATGAAGGTTTGTGCGAAAAATTCCCCATTGTTTCCATTGAAGATGGCATGGGCGAAGATGATAAAGAAGGTTGGAAGTTACTTACCGAAAAGCTGGGTTCAAAAGTGCAAATTGTTGGCGATGATTTGTTTGTGACGAACAAAGAAATTTTGGCCAGCGGTATTGAGCAAGGTTTAGCCAATTCCATTTTAATTAAGCTGAACCAAATTGGCACATTGACCGAAACATTGGAAACAATGGAACTGGCACGCAAAGGCGGTTACAGCTGTGTTATTTCCCACAGAAGTGGCGAAACAGAAGACACCACCATTGCCGACCTTGCTGTGGCCACGGGTTGTGGTCAAATTAAAACGGGTTCCCTTTCGAGAAGTGACCGCACGGCGAAGTATAACCAACTGTTGCGCATTGAGGAGTCCTTGGGCATGTTTGCGCAGTACGGTGGTATAAAGCCGTTAAAATCTGCTTGATTGAGAGAAGGTTAAGTTAAATGCAATTGTTTAGGGAACTTAAGTTACGCTTCCACAAGCTGATGGTTCCCTTTATTTTTTTAATCGTCTTGTTTTACAGTTATTACCAAATGATGACCGGCAGTCACGGTGCCATGGTTTGGTATGACCTTAAAACCCAAGTGCGGGACATTGAAATTCAAAACAATGCACTGGCAGAGCAGGTGAGCCTGACGGACGTGAAGTTGGAGCGTTTGCGCCTTGAGACGCTTGACCCTGATTATTTGGATGAGCAGATTCGTAAAAATTTACCTTTGGTTCATAAAAACGAAACGGTGATATATTTAGATTAAGTGAAGATAAAAAACACCCCGAAGGGTGTTTTTTTATGGTTCGTTGTGGAATGGTTTAACCGTGTATTTGCCACTGTCGTTGTGGGTGAAATAGTCCTTGGTTAAAGACCTGACCTTGCCATTTAACAGCACAAGCGCAATGACGTTGGGTAAAATCATCAAGGCGGTGAAAACTTCTGCCAATGTCCACGCAAGTTTGATTGTCATGATAGATCCTAAGAAGGCCACAATCAAAAAGGCCACTTTGTAAAGTAGGATTTTATTGTCGCCAAACAAGAAGGCAAAGCCTTTTTCGCCATAATAGTACCAGCCAATAATGGTTGAGAAGACGAAGAAGATCAGGGTGATGGTAATGATTAGTTCGCCAATTTCATAACCTAAGAATGTGGCATTATTTAACCCTTCACTAAAGGCTGAACCTGTGAGTGCAGCACCACCGACGCTGACCTCCGCCGCCAAACCAGACATAACAATAATAAGCCCTGTAAAGGTGCAGACGATGATGGTGTCAATGAAAGTTTGGGTCATGGAAACAAGAGCTTGGGAAACGGGATGGTCTGTTTTAGCTGCAGCGGCAACAATCGGTGCGCTACCCATACCAGATTCGTTGGAGAATACACCGCGTCCCACACCTTTGCTGACCACGTCACCAATGACACCGCCAAGCAAGGCGTCAATGCTGTCAAAAGCGTCGTTGAATATCAGTGCAAGTACATCGTCAATTTTATCGTAATTTAAAACAAGAATTGTGAGGCCAGAAACAAGGTAAATGACAATCATGGTTGGCACGATGGTTGAAGCAACATCGGCAATGCGTTTAATGCCGCCAATCACCACAAGGCCTGTAAATATGACCACAATGATACCTGTGACCCATGGTTGAACACGGAAGGTAGATTCCATCACGTCGGCCATGGAGTTTGTTTGCACCATGTTGCCAATGCCCAAAGCTGCCACAAATAAGAAGAAGGCAAAGGCATAGGCTAAAAAGTGCCAGTTTTTGGAAAGGCCGTGGATAATGTAGTACATAGGCCCGCCTGAATATTCGCCACTTTCATGTTTTTCACGGTAGTGGACACCTAGTGTCGCCTCGGCATATTTGGTGGCCATACCAATAAAGCCGGTGAGCCACATCCAAAAGATGGCGCCGGGTCCACCTAAAGTCACAGCGGTTGCCACACCGGCAATGTTACCGGTACCAACGGTGGCGCTCAGCGCAGTCATCAAGGCTTGGAAGTGTGAAATGTCCCCGTCGCCATCCACATGGTCATCATCTTTTTTGCTGAAAAATGTCAGGGTGATGGCCTTTTTAAGGCCTGTAAATTGAATGCCCTTTAAGCCAATGGTGTAAAGTAAACCGGTAATGACAAGGGGGAGTAACAATGGCCAACCCCACAAAACGGCACTAATTTCACCAAAAAACTCTAATAGTTGTGCTTCTAAACCCTGCATAATTTGCCCTTGTATTTATTTTTGATAAGACTTTTCAGCTACATGGTAAACAAAAGCGGGCTAAGCCCGCAAGTGCGTTGCTTAATTTTTAGGCAAATGCCTCATCCTAAAGGCTGGATTTAAAATCACTTGCCGTTAGGGTTTGTGGTAATTTTTTGGGTTCCAACGGGTTTTGTGGTGTGTACATTAAGTAAAGGGGGACACCGCTTCTGCCGTGCATTTCCAGTTCCTTGGCGATGGTTTGGTCCTGCATGGTCCAATCGGCTTTCAGCATTAGAATACCCTTACTTTCCACAAATTTTGCAACTTCTTGACCGCTAAAGGCAACTTTTTCGTTGATTTTGCAGGTGATGCACCAGTCAGCCGTGAAGTTGACAAACACTGGACGGCCTTGGGATAAACCTTTTTCAACTTCGTGGCGCGACCATTTTTGCCATTCAATTTGGGCATCGCCCTTTGGCAGGTGCTTTTCAATATAAGGGTCTAGAATGCCGGTGGAGAAGTAAAAAGCTATGATACCGATGATGAGGAAAATAAAACCAAATACCTTCTTTTTAAATCCTGCGCTTAGGGTGTTGGTGCGGCCAAAAATCCAAACACAGAAACTGGCAGTAAACAAACCTAAAATGATGTTGTACATTTCGGTCAGGCTGGTTTGTTGACCGTAAACCCAAAGCAACCAAAGCACGGTGGCATACATGGGGAAGGCAAGGAAGTTTTGGAATGTGACTTCCCACGCACCGGGTTTTGGCAAAAGCCTTAACAGCACAGGCATAAAGGTCATAGCTAAGTAAGGGAAGGCAAGACCAAGCCCCAATGCGGCGAAAACAAGGAAGATGATTTCGCTTGGTTGTGTCAGTGCAAAGGCCACTGCAGATGCCATGAAGGGTGCGGTGCAAGGTGTGGCCACCACGGTGATTAACATACCACTGAAAAACGTTGGGATGGTGCCGTGACCAGAAACCAAGTTTTGCAAGCGACCAAACGTTGAGCCAATGTGAAACACGCCAGACAATTGTAGGCCGACCAATGTCATCACCAAGGCGGTGCTGGCGACAAAAATGGGTGACTGTAACTGGAAGCCCCAACCCACAGATTCACCGCTTTGTTTCAGCCATACCATCATAAAGGCAAGGCCGGTAAAGGTGGCAATGATACCCAGTGTGTAAACCAAGCCGTACCACCAGCTCAGTTTGTGGTTGGCATGGTGCAGTAAGCTTAATGCCTTGAGTGAAAGAACAGGTAAAACACAAGGCATTAGGTTTAAAATTAAACCGCCTAAGAATGCTAGTAGTAGGGTCACCTGCAAGGTGCGGTTGATCTTCACATCATCCAATGAATAGGTAGGTACTTCTGTTTGGGTAACTTCTTCCGGTAGTTTAACGGTAATTTCTTGTTTGAATTCAATGGGCGATTCAACCTGCACAAAAGTGCTGTTGTTGATGTTTAAAATCCCCTTAAACTGTGACAGTTCTAGGTTGCTTTTTTGATCCTTTTCAAGGGTGAGAATATGCATGGTGCCTGACACTGAATGTGCTTGGGCGGCACTGTCCACAATCATCCCTTCAAGGGCTGGGATAAATTTCACAGAAGTTATGTCGCCTTCAAAACCGTCGAGGGTTAAGTGATAGTTTGAGCCTTCTTCGATGGTGTTGATTTTATATTCTTTGTATTGTTTTGGGCTTTTTTCATCATGGATGAGGAACATGCCTGCGTCTAAGGAAGGTTCATTGTCCTCACCAAGGGTGAAGGCTTTTGAAATTTTAGCTTCACCGGGCAGGCAAACGTCCTTGCAGACAAGGTATTTGATATCGGCTTCTGCGAACAAGGAAAATGATTTGGGACTGTTTTCAAGCTGGGCAATTGTTTTGTAGAGTACATTGCCTTTAAAGCCGTAATCCACAATGCCTTCGCTGTTGAAAACTTGGGGCGTTGGTGCTAGATTTTCTTGTAACATTTTGACTTTTTTGTCAAAAGACCAGTTGATGCTGGTTTTATAACCACTGTCGCCGGCATTGTCCCAATAAATGTGCCAGCCTGGATCAACCGTAAAAGCAACACCAATTTCAAAGGGTTTTGTTGGGTGCAGAGTTTCTTGCTTGCTGACAATTTTTGCTTGGACATGCGCCGTCGGATCAAAGGCGTAAGTGTTTGATGTTGTAGCAATGATTGTGAGAATGAATATCCACAAACTGTAAAGTGGCTGGATCATTATTTTTATTTCCCTCTGCGTTTCTTCGTGACACTTATTATAAATATAATGTAAGATGTTTTTTACATTCATGCCATATTTTTTGCGATAAATGCTAAAAAATGCTCAATAAAAAAATAAAAGAGGCAAGGGTAGGTAGCCAAAATGTCAAAAGTTAAAGAAATTTCCATCCAAAAGGCCAACACTGGGTTTGTGTTGTTGTTGTTCATATTCGGTGTTTTATTGTCAGCAGTTGCTTTGGGGCTTTTTATTGAACATTTGGTTCAGGTACCTAGTACTGAAATGCTGCCTTTTGTGGATAAATACACCGAGCAGGTTCGCCTGTTAGGTCGTGATAAAAGCATGCTAACCGTGATGCCTTATAAACTTGATCTTTACAGTTCGGTGGTTCAGGTTGAAAGTTACATTATAACCATTCCAGTTGTGATACTGTCTTTTACCATGGTGATTATTATGGGCATAACCCGTAAAGTCATGATCAATGATTTGGTGGATCGAATTGGCCAAAGCCGACGTGTTGTTTTACAAGAGCGTAAACGCAAAAAAGAAGCGTTGATGCAGCTGGAAAAATCAGAAGAGCATTTAAACCAAATGCACGAACAGTTGACTGAAGCTTTTATGGTTATTAACAAGGATGAGAGGTTCCACCATTTAAACCGTGTTGGTGTTCAATTTTTGGCCAAATGGAATAAGACGCCTAAGTCCTTGCGTCATTACATGCAACAACCTGTGGAAGCTTTTGTTGCGGATTACCACAGCTCGGGCTTGGCGCTTTGTGTTCAAGATGCGGTTTCCAAAAAGCTTTCATGGCAAAAGGAATTGCGTTTTGAAAGCATTAATAAGTGGATGCAAGTGCGTGTTTACCCAACAGGTGGTGACACAGCTTATGTTTACATGCGTGATATCACCGCGGATAAAACCCCTGAACATTTACGTATGATGGGGGATGTGATGCTAGGTGCCTTATCCGAAACGTCACCCTTTGCCATTGCGGTGATGGATAGGCAGTGGAATTACCTTGTGGTCACAAAAGAATGGAAAGAAGCTTTCTGTTTGGGCGATGGCAAACTGGAGGGGCAAAACCACAAAGCAATGTTGCCAAGGTTGCCGGGCAAATGGCCAGCGGTTGAAGCGCAATTGGTGGATGGTAAATCGGTTCGTAGTGAAGGGATGCAATTTAACCTAAACGGTAAAGATGAATTGGTGCAGTGGGAACTTTCTCCTTGGGGTGCTGGGGACAAGGTTCAAGGTTTCATGATGTACGCATCGATCATCACCGACCAGCTTCACAACAAAGAAAAACTGGAACAACAACGTGAACGTGAACACAAGCTGGCGTACCACGACATCTTAACAGGCCTACCCAACAGGCAGTTGTTTTATGACCGTTTGACCATGGCTTTGGCTCATGCTTACCGCAACTTGGGCAAGGTGGCTTTGTTCTTCCTTGATTTGGACGGTTTTAAAGGCATTAACGATAACTTGGGCCACGACATTGGCGATATGCTTTTAAAAGAAGTGGCCACAAGGCTTAAAAAATGCGTACGAGATACGGACACCGTTGCAAGGCTGGGTGGGGATGAGTTTACCGTTATTTTAAATGGTATTCATTCAGAAGAAGATGCCATGCATGTGGCGCAAAAAATCATCAAAAGCATCAATGAGGTGTTTAAACTAGGCGACCATGATGTTTATGTTTCCACCAGTATTGGTATTAGCCTTTACCCGCTTGATGGTAGCACCAGCTCAGAGCTGATGAAGAAGGCGGATACAGCAATGTACTGGTCTAAAGAAGGTGGTAAAAACCAATCAAACTTCTTCACGAAGGAATTGAACACCCACAACGCAGAAGGTGGCGTACCAGAAGTTGCTGAAAAAGTGGAAGGTGTTACCTCGAGAGAATTGGAAAGTCAAATTCGAACCGCTTTGCAGAAAAATGAAATGGAAGTCTTCCTTCAGCCCACGGTGGACTTGGCGAAAAAACAGGCGGTGTCAGTGGAAGCTTTGGTGAGGTGGAAGCACCCACAAGCCGGCATGTTAGAGCCAAGACAGTTTTTAAACATTGCTGAAAATACTGGGATGATTCTCCCCATTGGTGAATTTGTGCTAACAGAGTTGGCGCAAAAAGCCAAACAGTGGAAAAGTTTGTCCGCTTCAGGGGCTGGGCTGAAGTTCTCCATGAATTTATCACCAAGACAGCTAAAAGATGAGAGTTTGGTGGAGCGAATCACCCGCATTTGCAAAGGCGTAGGAGTGAGCCCTCAGTCCATTATTTTTGAAGTGAGCGAATCTCAAATTGCAGACGCAGACGAAAAAATGATGGAGCGCTTAAAGCAGATATCCAAGCTTGGCTTTGCCTTTTACGTGGATGATATTGGCGAAAGCTACGCTTCGTTACAAAACCTAAAGGACATTCAACTGGCAGGCTTTAAGGTGCAACCTGCTTTGCTTAAAAACGCCGTTAACAGCAATGAAGACAAAAGCAAGTTGATGGCTTTGCAAAAGCTGGCCGCAAACATGAACATTCCTTTGATGGCCAAAGGGGTGGAAGAGGAGGATGTGTTAACATTCATTCAAAACATGCGCATCAACATGGTTCAAGGCTATGTGGTGGCGCAACCTAACAAGCCAGAACAAATTGAAAAGCTGTTGGAGGGTATTTGATTGAAAATTGCCTATCAAGGTGTAAAGGGTGCTTATGGTTACATTGCATCAGTCCAGTGTTTTGGTGACAGTGCACAGATTGAAAGCTGTACCTCTTTCCAGTCTGTTTTTGATCGTGTGATAGACGGCAAGGCCGACTTTGGTGTGATCCCTTTAGAAAATTCAACCGCAGGGCGGGTGGCGGACGTTCACTTGCTTTTAAAAAACAAGCCTCTTTTTATTGTGGGTGAATATTTTTTGCCCATACGCCACTGTTTGATGGCACCCAAAGGTGCAAAAATTGAAGGTTTAAAGAACGTTTATTCGCACCCGCAAGCATTAATGCAGTGTGAAAATAACATTCATCAAATGGGCATAAAGCGTAATGCCACAGCTGACACCGCGGGCGCGGCGCAATTTGTTGCTGGTCTAAATGACCCAACTTGCGCAGCGTTGGCTTCAAAAGATGCGGCGGCCATTTATGACCTTGAGATTTTGCAAGAGGATTTTCAGGACTATCCACGCAATGCAACCCGTTTTGTCATTGTTTCCGCCACAAAGGACGTGCCAAAGCCACTTGATGATCAGGGCTATATCAGCAGTTTTATTTTTGATATCAACAACCAGCCATTGGCACTGGCAAAGTGCTTAATCGCATTTGGCGAGCAAGGTATCAATTTGTTAAAGCTGGAAAGTTACACCGACCCGTCGGACTTTTCATTGGCGAGTTTTTATGTGGATATTGAAGGCCATGTGGCGGCGGAAAATGTTGAAGCGGCACTGCGAACGCTTAAAAAACATACAAAGGATTTAAAGTTCTTTGGTTGCTATAAAGCGGCAGATTTTCGTAAAAGTCTATAAAATTAAAGGTTTTTATGCAACGGTGCTAGCTTTGGCTTGGGTGTTTTTTATAAAAAAATTGCAACATCCTCTTGCAATGGGTCGTATACAAAACTACAATTGAGTGGTTAAGTAATTTTGAAATAAAAGATTAAAGGTTTAAAAATGGAAATGTTTCGCAAACTTGCCCTGCCCAAAGCTTTGAAAAATTCAAGCAATGCAAAAATTGAATATCAAATGGGAGAGTTTGGCGAATACGAAACACAATTCCAAAACGTGGAAAGTTTATTGTTACAAATGCCGAAGATGTCTATCCATCAAATGGCGGAAAGTGATGATAACCGTGCACGGATGATGTAACAAACCTTCTTCTAAACTTCACAGCAAAGCCCCATTTTTGGGGTTTTGCTATTTTAACACATCGCCCCTTTGTGAAGGTAAGCTTTCCCTTGTAAGGTTTAGGCGGAAGTTGTATGTTAATAACCATAAATAAAAACGTTTAATTAAGTATAGAAAGTGCGTGCAATGACAATTCAAGCATCCCTTATTCCAATGGTTGTTGAACAAACAGCAAGGGGGGAACGTTCCTACGATATCTTTTCAAGGCTTTTAAAAGAGCGTGTGATTTTTTTAAATGGCCAAGTTGAAGATCACATGGCGAACCTGATTGTTGCACAACTTCTTTTCCTAGAATCGGAAGACCCGAACGCAGACATTTCCATTTACATCAACAGCCCAGGCGGTTCGGTTACTGCGGGTATGGCTATTTATGACACCATGCGCTACATTCGCCCAAACATTGCCACAATTTGCATGGGTCAGGCTTGTTCTATGGGTGCCTTTTTGCTCAGCGCTGGTACCAAGGGTAAACGTTACGCATTGGAAAATGCACGCGTGATGATTCACCAACCGTTGGGTGGTTTCCAAGGTCAAGCATCGGACATTGAAATTCACGCCAAAGAAATTTTGGAACTGCGTGAGCGTTTGAACAAGATCTTGTCGGAAAATACAGGCAAGTCCCTGAAAGATATTTCTAAGGATACGGACCGTGACTACTTCATGACTGCAGAAGAAGCGAAAAAGTATGGCTTGGTGGATGAAGTCTTAACAGAACGTCCTGAAATTAAAGAAGATTAATTTGTTTTCTTACTCAAAAAGGGTCTTTTTTATAAGGCCCTTTTTTATGTTTTTTAATTTTTTTATTTGTGGTGTCGCTTTCATGGTGTTAGTATACAACTCATGTAATTAACTCACTTTAACTTTTTTGAGATTCTATCTCTTATATTCCTTGTTAAATTTCCGTACTTTTCTAATGCCGTTGGAGGTATTTATTATGAGTAATCCTAGTAAAATAAACGTACCAACACCAAGTGGTATGAAAGCAAAGCTGGAAGATTTTCAGCGTCAAGATTCAGTTGGTTTTCGAAACATGTTTGGTGTCAAAGGTCAAGGCCTAAATGCATTGCATTGGCCAAATATTACCACCACAGAAGGTAGCGCGCGTATTTCAGAAGACCCTCTTTCACACATGTTAAAAGAGCGCCGACTTTTTTACACCGGTGGTGTGAATGAACATACAGCAGAAATTATGAAAGTTTTGCTGATGTATTTGGAAAAAGAAGGCGCTGGACAAGACATCCACATGTACATTGACAGCCCTGGTGGTGAAGTTTACCGCGGTTATGGCGTGATTGATGTTATGAACTACATTCAGTGCGATGTTAGCACCATTGTTTGTGGCATGGCGATGTCTATGGGTGCTGCCACTTTAGCTGCAGGTGCACCGGGTAAGCGTTATGCAACACGCAATGGCCGGGTGATGATTCACCAACCGTTAAGTGGTACCCAAGGTCAAGCGACAGATCAGCAAATTTCTGTTCGAGAAACGTTGGATCTGAAAGCTTCATTGTTGCGTGATATAGCTATGGCATCAGGCGTGAGCTTTGCCGAAATTGTAAAAGCATGCGAACGTGATAACTACATGAACCCGCGTGAAGCGCTTGAATTTGGCGATAAAGGCCTGATTGACGGTATTATCGTTTCTCGTGATGATGAAGGTAGTCCTATCATTGCGCGCCGTGGCGATGCAATTTTGGATGAAGTTTATCCCGACCTTTCAGAAGAAATGGCACTACTTGAATCCTTAACCAATGCAAATGGTATGGGTGCTATGTATGTGCAGGCTGAAGCAGACGAAAAAGCGCGTTTAGAAGCACGTGCAAAGCGTGAAGCAGAGGCTAAAGCAAAAGCCGAAGCGGAAGCTAAAGCAAAAGCCGAAGCGGAAGCTAAAGCAAAAGCCGAAGCGGAGGCTAAAGCAAAAGCCGAAGCGGAGGCTAAAGCAAAAGCCGAAGCGGAAGCCAAAGCAAAAGCCGAAGCAGAGGCTAAAGCAAAAGCCGAAGCCGAAGCAGAAGCCGCTGAACAATCTGACAGTGACAACACTGATAGCGAGTAATAAAACCAAGAAACCACCCCTTTAGGTGGTTTCTTTTTTTTGTGTCTAATTTGTGGCAGGGGGCTTGGATGTTTGGCTTTGATGCGTTGACGATGCGTAACGATTCGCCTAAAATTATAAAAAAATTAAATCAAAGAAAGTGACGCACCATGTTAATGACAACCACCCCATTTGTGGAAGGTTACCGTATCCGTCGTTATGGCCCGCTGGTGGCTTCTGAAGCGGTAATGGGTACCAACTTATTTAAAGATTATTTTGCCAAAGTGCGTGACGTGATGGGTGGTCGCAGTGGGGCTTTCCAAAACTCCCTTTCCGACGCGCGTGAGTCGGTGATGCATGAAGTGCAAGAGCAAGCTAAAAAAGCCGATTGCAACGCCATTATTGGCATTGATTTGGACTATGGCGAGGTGTCCGGTAAGGACCGCACCATGTTGGTTGTGGCCATCACAGGGACCGCCGTTTACATTGAGCCGATTGCTTAAGCTCAAAATCACATTTAAAAAGCGCTAAAATGGGCGCTTTTTTTGTTTGTGGCTGATTTTGTTGATTATTTTTCATTTTTCCCTTGCAATCTCTATCACCAATGTGTATACCTATACTTCGAAAGTATAGGTACGTATCAAACAAATTGACCGTAACCTTCATTAAATTTGTAAGCCTCGTTTGCTTACGTTTTTCATTATAAAAATCAACCTACCCAACATGTGGGAACGTTTTGTGCTGGGTAATTTAGGGAATAAGGAAGTTAAATTTATGAATCATTCAATTTTTGATGATGTAAATCATGCGCTGGTATGGGCAACAGAACCTTTAAAGGGCAGGCGTGTGCAAGGTTATGACCCTTATTAAACATCGGCGTGAAGAGGTTCATGGCTTTCCAGTTCGGGGGCTTGTTCGTCCAGCATTTGCAGGTAAATGTCCCTAAAGGCTTCGGTGGACATCAGGTCCTCAATGGCAAATTGACGGTGTTGTTTTTGAAATTCTGGCAAAAGGTAAATGTGGGTGGCTGGCTTGCCGTAAGTGAGTTCACGAATTTTATGAGCATATTCATGAAATGATGCGCAAGAGCCCATGGCCAAACAGTTTTCAATTTCAAGGCCGTTGCGGTTGGCACGAACAATAATGTATATGCCGCCCCATTCGGGCATATTGTCATAATTTGCTTCAACAACGCTGAACATATATTCACGTTTTTGACCTTTAAGACGAATAACGGGCATGGCTAAACCTTTTTTGTTTGTACCTTTTAACTACACCACAAATGATTGCTTTTTATAATTGTTAACAACTGAGTTTTGTAAATTTTTGATAAGTCGAACCACTTACCTTTTTGTTTTTAAATGTGTTTTTGTTTTTAGAATTTAATTGAAAGAAAATTAGATGAAACGTAATTTGTCACATCTTTCGCTGATGTTTCCGCGGCGGTTGATGTCCAGTAGCCAAACCCCGACTCAGATGAGCTTTGACTACGCCCGGGAAATTAAAAATATGTACGCCCAGCAAGGTGGTGCAGGCTATAAACGCAATGGTGTTTTGAAAGTGGGCACGAGCTTGGCGGGGGAAGATATTCAAACCTTAATGCATTATGTGCCACCCAGTGGCCAAGTGCAGATTTTAGCAGTCAGCAGCGCTGGGTCTATTTACTTATTGGAGGGTGAAAGCTGGCAGGTCAAATACAGCGGTTTAAACCCACAAGATAAAGTGCGTTGGGTGCATTTTGCAGGCAAGCTGGTGTTTTGCAATGGGCTGGACGCTGTGATGTCCTGGAATGGGGAAGCGGTTGAAGTTGTTTGTGAATATATTCAAGAACAAGGTGGTAACCTTTTGTATGTGTCGGAAAATACATTTTCTGTGGAATCCGATGCCACCCTTTACCCCACAGGCAAAGAACTGCGCCTTGAAAACGCAGCAGGTGATGTTGTGGAATCTGTGGTGGCAAGTGCCAGCCAGTCTGGCAATGTCACAACGGTTACAATGCAAACCGATGTGGTCGACAGCACCTTAACATCGGTGGCATTGAAGGAATATCCGCCCAAATTTCAGCATTTATACGCCGCACATGACAGTGTATGGGGAGATTTAACATGCAACATAGAATTGTTTTTAAAATGCCGATGGCACAGTGGGTGTGATTATACCTGCCATAAGTTGGGCCGGAAACCTTGAAGCGTTGGCACAAAAGGACGTACCAATAGGTTTAGCGTGGCGGATTGTGAACGTGGATGACTTGCCAGATGACCGCACTTTTCGCAATGCGTGGACCGACGACAATCCCACAACAACGGTGGATGTGGACATGGTCAAGGCCAGACAAATTCACATGGATTATCTGCGCCATATTCGCAATAAAAAGTTAGAAGCTTTAGATGTGGAGCAACTCAAAGGTGTGGATGTATCGAGCGAAAAGCAAGCCCTGCGGGACATGCCACAAAATGTTGACCTAACCCCTTACCAAACGCCAGAAAGTTTAAAAGCTGTTATGCCAGCCATTTTACAAGAGGTGAACCCATGACCCTCAAGCCTTTAACCCAAAGGCAGTGGCCACAGTTGCACCAAATGATGTTGGCGGAAGGTTTTCCCCACACCCCACAAAGCTTTAGCAAAGCCAGTGGCTTTTTAGAAGACTGTATATGCTTTGGCATTTTTGACGGTAACGACACCCTTGATGCGGCCATTGTGCTGGGCGAAGTGACCAAAGAATCTGCCTTTGTGGATGCGGTCTGCCTAAAAGAACGTCGTGGGCGTTGGTTGAAGCCGCAGCTGTTTCGTTGTTTTTTAAAATGGTGTTTGAGCAAATGGGCCTGCGTTACTTGTGGGCTGAACCACACAGCAAGCCGGCTTATCAATTGCTTGGCAAGCTGGGTTTTGTTTGGGTGACAGGGGTGGAACAACACAAAAATAAACCACCTTGTTTTGTGCTGACGCAGGGTTGTTATCAACAGTCAAAATTTAAGAGAGGATAAAATTATGGGATCAATTTTTAAATCACAACCATCGACACCGGCACCACCGCCACCACCGCCGCCTTCGACTTACCGGGATGAAATTGGCGGTACGGAGCAAGTGCCTGTTAAAAACCCCGATGGCGCGTATACTTACATCACCCGCAAATTGCCATTAACAGACGAGCAAAAAGCCGAGCAAGAAGCTTATGACAAAATTATGAAGGACGCTTTGGCAGAAATTCAAAAGTTGTCATCAACCGATTATGACCATGACCCGCAAACACAAAAAGTGTTAGATGCATGGGAAGCTGAAAGCCAATCCATTTTGCAACAAACGTTTGAAGAGCGCAGTGATGAAGAGGATAAAATTCTCGCAAGGGCGTTGAGTTCTGCCACCAGTGGCATGAGTGCGGTGTCGTCCATCAATGCGGGCAACCGTGCATCCATTGCCGATTATTACAGCCGTCAACTTAAACAACAAAACTCCAAACTGCAAAACGGTGTGGGGTTGTTTGGCAATGTGCTTGGTCAAACCATGGGGGCGCCAGCGCAAACGTTGGGTTCGGTTTTAAAAATCTTCTAAGGAATGAAAGGTGAGTGAGATGACAAAATTAAATGAATGGGTTGAAAATGAATTGAACCCGTGGAAAGAAGCGATGGCAGAGCATCAGCGTAACATGATCAACCCTGGTACCATTGTGCAAAAAAATGCGGCGGAGCTTAAATATATTGTGGCGCTGTTGCTTGAAAAACGGGAGAAAGAAGCTGTTAAAATTTGGAACGACTTGGGGTTAAAGCCCACCCTGGCGGAAATTAAACTGAATTTACCCAAGGACGAGTTGGTGCTTACCCACAAAGACGGCAAGGCACAGCATTTGTCCGTTGTGGCGATGCTTGAAGAATTACAAGCCATGCTAGACGGTTAGCTTGCACTGTAAATTGTTTGTGATTCGTTGGTGAAAAGGGTGTTATTCCGCATCATCAGCAGAGTCGTCAAGGGCTTGCTCTAACAAGCGGTCCTTGATGTCTTCTGCCAGTTTTTTATCGGCGTCTTCGTCGTCCTTTTCGGTGATGATGACATTGACCATTAAGGATCGCCAGTCATTTTCTGCCGCTTGTGGGAAGATGCGTTGGTCCAAATAAACTTCCCAAAATACAGCAATTTCATTGCTTAATCTTGGGTCGATAATGGTTTGACGCTGATAACCTAAAATGGCTGTGTCATGCAGGGAGATGATGGTTTGTTTACGGGTGTGGTACGAAAGGTCCCCACGGTAGCCAGTGCCTAAAATGGGTTCCAGTGCGCCGTACATGTCCTCTTCGTCGTTGACAAGGTTGGCGCTGCAACGCGGGTCATGCGGTTGAATGTAGCCAAAACGGGCAATGTTTTCGGATGTGGCAGGCGGGAAGTCGAAAGAAATCTCCTCACCTTCACGGGTTAGGACAATATTGTACTTATGCGGCTGTACCGCATTCTTAATGACATAGTCGTCTTCGTAGTCGTCGTAAAAATCACTCATAGCAAACAATTTATCCCGAAAAGGGTCCATTAACAAGTGGATATACAACAAATGAATATTTAAAAGCAACAAGGGTTGCGCAGGGGTCACAATGGAAAATTTGGCACAATTACTTAAAGACGAACTTAAAGAAGTGCGTAAAGACATTAAAGATTTACGCCAAGAGGTTACCAAATACAAAGGTTTTGTGGGTGGTGTGTTGTGGAGCATGGCCGCAGTTTTTGCGGTGTTTCAGTTTATTATTAAATGGTGGGGAGGGTTTGACCAGTGAGAGAAATTAAAAATCATATCATCCACTGTTCAGACAGTGACTTTGGCTGCGTGCGGGAAATTCGCCGTTGGCATCAAAAGCGTGGATTTCGGGATGTGGGCTACCATTTTATCATCCGTCAAGATGGTGAAATTGAAATAGGGCGCCCATTGGACGAAATTGGTGCGCATTGCAAAGGGTTTAACACTCAAAGCATTGGCACTTGTTTGATTGGTCGATATAACTTTACCCAACAGCAGTTTAAAGCCCTTAAAAAACTGCACAATATGTTAGCAAAGCTTTTTGATGGACTGACATTGCAACCGCATGGCCACTTTAACAAGCGAAAGACTTGCCCGAATTTTAACCCAGTGGAGAGGGTTTTGAAATGATGGGTTTGATGAGCCAGTTTGTGCAACTTGCACTGCGGCAAATTGTGGACAATGAAAAAGAACTGGCGCAGAAAATTGGCGCAGATGAACGCATTGTGAAGCAAGTAACAAACGGCATTGGCAGTTGGATCACTGAACCTGAACGGTTGATAAAACTGGAGACGGATTTTTTAAAACAAGCCCGTGAGCATGATGTACAAACATATAACAAGGATGATCTATGGGTGAACCGTCTGCGTTCCAGCGTGCGCCCAGTGGTGACCTTTGTAACTTTGTTTTGGTATGTTTATGCAAGGGTAACAGGCCTAAGCTTGCAGGAGGAAGATTATGTGATTATTGGAGGTGTGTTTGCCTTTTGGTTTGGCTTCCGCCCTTTTGAGAAAAGAAAGTAAATTTTTTTCTTGCAAAATTTTTTGAAACAGGTATTTTCTTTGGTGCGTGGAGGCGTGGCAGAGCGGTTGAATGCACTGGTCTTGAAAACCAGCAAGGGTTAACGCCCTTCGTGGGTTCGAATCCTACCGCCTCCGCCATTTTTACACAAAACACCCCTTGAGGGTGATTTTTTTTGGAAAAATAAGGAAAGGGGATTCGCCAACATTCATGTTGGTTAAGGGGCGCAAGCCCATTAAGAAACCCAAGCAAGGGTTCGATACGCAGTGACGCGGACCGTCAATCCTACCGCCTTTGTGAGTGTGTTTTATTTGTATGGTTTGAATTGTTTGTTTTTTTTGAAATGGACAGCATAAAAGCTACCTTTCGGTAGCTTTTATTAACTTAATCATCTGTTTAGTGTTATATATAACAGCTATGATGAGCAAGACACCTAAAAACCATAAGATACTGGATTTTGGGTGGCTTTCGCTGATAGCTTCGAAACACAGGTACGAGCTGTATCCGAATATTAAGTTGCCAATTGCGATGGCAATAACTCCGATCGTTTTTAATGCTTTCATGTAATAAACGATTTGTTACCAAAGCGTTCTCCATGGTTGTGTTAAAAAAACTTACCGATTTTATACAAGTCTATTTGCCTTAACAAGGCATATTGTAAAACGGTAAGCAAAGATCTTAATCACTTAATTATGTGATGCTATTAAAATATAAAACTGACATTTCCTTGAATGTTGAAATTGATTTCAAATGGAAACTATTCCTCCGTGTGGAAAGCATCTTTTAAAAGGTCATGCTTGATGGATTGATCCGTCGCATGTTTGCCAAGCCATGTACCAATGAAGGCTTCGGTAAATTCGGGGCTGTTGATCACGCCACGGTAGTCATCGTTGTGGTAAAATTCGGTACTCATGCTTTCGTTTTGAAAAACGGTGATGCTGTCGCCGTCTTTAACGTCGGGGAAGATAGACGCCATCTGCCCTTCCCAAGCGCTGAGGGTTTTGGGGCTGAAATTACCTTGTCTGTCAATGGCTTCAATCGCATGTTCAATGCGTTTTTTGGCGGCCACGTCACGGTTGTAGGTAATCTTTAAGGCTAAAATGTCTTCCACCTTTTCCACTTGGTAAAGTTCAATGTCGTAGACATCAATAAAAAAGAAGTAATAGTCACTTTGCCCTACCTTAACCAAGTCGGGGTAATTTTTTTTAATCTCTTCGGGAAGGGCTTGGGCAAGGTTTACCGAACCGAATGTCAGTACCATGGCTAAAAGGGTAAATTTTAAGGCGATGTTTTTCATTTTTCTTTTTCCTGTGTCGTAAGTTTCTGACTTTTATCTTACCCTTATTATGGTGCTGAATGGCGGAATTTTCAAAATAATTTTTTGGTTTGCGTTGTTTTATTTATAAAATTTTTATTTTTTTGTTTGTGCGCTTTGATATAACATTAAAAGAAAACAAAAGGTGCTTAATGCGCGTTATTTGCAAAAAAGAACAAGATGTTGGCCTTGCTTTACAAAAGCGGGACTTGCCACCGCCACCAAAAGACGATGAGGTTCAGGTGCGGGTGACACATGTTGGTATTTGTGGCACCGACCTTCACATTTATAACTGGGATGATTGGGCAAAAAATCGCTTAAAGCCACCTGTGGTAGCTGGCCATGAAATGGTGGGAGTGATTGTTAAAGTTGGTCAGGCGGTGACCAAATACAGCGTTGGCCAGCGGGTCAGCGTGGAATGCCACAAGGTTTGTGGTATCTGCCGTTACTGTCGCACTGGGCGTGGCCACTTATGTTTTAAAACCTCAATCATTGGGGTGGATGAAGACGGTGTGTTTGCTGACTATGTCAATTTGCCAGTTAGCAACATTTGGGGGGTGGATGACGGTATACCCAGTCATCACGCTGCCATTTTTGACCCTGTGGGCAATGCCATGCATGCGGTTTCAAAAGCAGGTGTTGCAGGTCACAGTGTGTTGATTACAGGTGCAGGTGCCATTGGGCTTATTTCCATTGCCATTGCAAGGTCCTTAGGGGCAAGGCATATCAGCGTTATTGAGCCTCAGTCATACAAATTAAGTTTGGCAAAGGAATTGGGTGCCGACATTGCCCTACCTCCAGGGCAAGAGGCGAACGCCGCCATTTTGAAAGCTACAGGTGGCTTTGGTCCGCACTGTTTAATTGAGATGAGTGGTCATGAAAAAGCCATAGAAAATGGCCTTGATTTATTGCAATTGGGTGGCACCGCTGTCATGCTGGGCATACCCAGTGATAAGATATCCATCGATTTGGCGCAAAGTGTCATTTTTAAAGGCATCACCATGAAGGGGATTGTGGGCCGTGAAATGTTCAAAACATGGTTTGAGGTGGAAAGTTTTATGCTTAAAAACCCCGATGCGGTGGAAAAAATTGTGTCCCACATTCTGCCGTTTGAATCTTACGAGGAAGGTTTTAAGCTAATGCAACAAGGTTTATGTGCCAAAGTTATATTAAAATTGGAAGAGGATGCTTAAGGTGAGTAATTTTCAAAGTCATTTAACACAAAAAATTAGTGACCTGAAACAGCGCGGTACTTACAAATCTGCCAAGCATTTAACCACGCCCATGCAAGCCCATGCCCATTTGCAGGAAATGGAGAGCGAGGTTTGTGTGTTGTCGTCTAATAATTATTTAGGTTTGGCCAATCACCCAGCGGTTGTTCAAGCGGCACATGATGCGCTGGACAAATTCGGCTTAGGCACGGCGTCTGTCCGTTTTATTTGTGGGACGATGTCGGTTCATCAGTCGCTTGAAAAGGCATTGGCAAAGTTTCACAAAACTGAAGCCGCGCTCACTTATTCCTCTTGTTGGTCGGCCAACACAGGGCTTTTTTCGGTTATCTGTGAAGCGGGAGACGTTCTGATCAGCGATGCGTTGAACCATGCCAGCATTATTGACGGTTGTCGGCTGGTGGGCAAAGGCGTTGTGCGAAAGGTTTACGGTCACAGCGACATGGCCGAGTTGGAAAGCATTTTAAAAGATAGCGAAAATGCACCAAGGCGTTTTGTGGTAACGGACGGTGTTTTTTCGATGGAGGGGGACTTGGCAAACTTGCCAGAAATTGTCCGCTTATGTCAAAAGTACAATGCTGTTTTAATTGTGGATGATTCCCACGGTGTGGGGGTGATGGGAAAGGCGGGTCGAGGTGTTGCAGAGCATTATAATTTAGAAGATCAGGTGGATATTTACACGGGCACACTTGGCAAGGCGTTGGGGGGTGCTGCGGGTGGTTATGTTGCCGGTTCACAGTCACTGATTGATATGCTTTTTCAAGCATCGAGACCACAAATTTTCTCCAATGCCATTTCACCTGTGACAGCGGCTGGGGCGCAGGCAGCGCTTGAATTGGTCACGGCAGATAGGGTGGCTTCCTTAAGACAAAAAATTCAGCATTTTAAAAAGAAACTTCATGAGTTGAACATTCCTGTTTTAAAAGGTGAAAGCGCTATTTTACCCATTATAATTGGCGAGACATCCAAGGCGATCGAATGTTCGGAACAGCTTTTGAAAAAGGGTTTTTACGTCACAGGGTTTGGTTTCCCTGTGGTGCCAGAGGGGGAAGCGCGTGTACGCATTCAAGTAAGCGATGATTTAACTTTTGACGATATAGATGAAGCTGCATACGCTTTGAACGACGTGCTGAAAGGGTTGGTAGGATGACTAAAGTAGCCATTACAGGTGCAAGCGGTTTGGTGGGGCAAAACTTGCTTAAGTTTCTGCCCGAAAGTGAATATGAAATTGTAACCATTGGTCGCGGTGCTGAAAATGATGTTCGATGGAACCCTGATCGTGGCGAAATTGACGACGCAGCTTTAGAAGGTGTCGATGTGATGATTCACTTGGCGGGGGAAAGTATTGCCGAGAAAAGGTGGACAGATAAACAAAAAAACTACCTGATTGAAAACCGCTCCCGTTGTGCCAAATTGGTGGCCGAGGTTTGCAACAAACAAAAAATCAACACGGTTTTGGTGGCATCGGCTGTGGGTTTTTATGGCCATCGGCCTGATGAAAAATGCACAGAAGAAAGCACTATTGGTCAAGGTTTTACCTGTGATATTTGCAGTGAAATTGAAGGCGCTTTTCAAACCCCTGCGTTTAAAAATAAGCGGGTGGTGTTGATGCGTTTTGGCGTTGTTATGTCCAACAAAGGAGGGGCATTGCCTAAAATGGCCTTACCCGTCAAGCTTTTTGCGGGTGGTCCTGTTGGCGATGGTCGGCAAATGGTCAGCTGGGTCGATGTGGATGATGTTTGCTTGGCCATTTTACACATTCTGAAAAAGCGAAAATTAGAAGGTGCTGTGAATGTAACCAGCCCCGAGCCGGTGAGCAATGCTGTGATGGGGCAAACCATTGCGCAAACATTAAGCCGACCGTTTGGGTTGCCCTTGCCAAAATTTATGGTTAAAATTATGTTGGGTGAAATGGGTCAAGCACTGCTTTTGGACAGTTGCGAAGTTTATCCCGAAAAATTAACCAAAAGCGGGTTTCATTTTTCATACCCGTCGTTAAAATCCAGTTTGAACAATATATATAAGTGAAGCGATGAAAACAGCAGATATACCAAATAATGAACAACAAAGGCTAGACCTGCTAGAGCATCTAAAAATTTTAGATACCGAGCTGGAAGCGTCTTACGATGAGGTTACGGCCCTAGCGGCGGATATTTGTGATGTCCCTATTTGTGCAGTGAGCTTGATTGACAAAAATCGGCAGTGGTTTAAGTCCCGTTATGGTTTAGAGGCTACGGAGACACCCCGTGACTTTTCATTTTGTGCACATACTATTTTGGCGGACGATGTTTTTGAAATTCCCAATTCATTTGAAGATGAGCGATTTAAGGACAACCCACTGGTGACAGGTGAGCCACGTGTTGTTTTTTATGCAGGACACCCTGTAAAAGCTACCGATGATGTTAACTTGGGTGCTTTGTGTGTGATTGATAATAAACCGCGCAATTTAACAGAGTTGCAGAAAAAAGCGCTGACTGTGCTTGCACGGCAAGTTTCCAATCAGTTGATGTTGAGAAAAGCGCTAAAGGACTTGGAGAGTGCGAACCTGCGTGTCAGTGAAGAAAATTCCTTTAAAACAAAGTTTTTCGCTAGTGTGAGCCATGAAATTCGCACTTCACTAAACGGTGTAATTGGTTTAATGGATGTGATGAAGCAAACTAATTTAGATGATGAACAGTCTGAAATGGTAACTTTGGCCAGTAAAGCGGGTTTTAACCTTCTTCATATTTTGAATGATATTTTAGACTTAAGTAAAATTGAAGCAGGTCGTGTGAGTATCAGAAAAGAATCGCTTTTAATTCGGGAAAGTGTACAAGAAGTTGTGAAGCTGTTTGAGCCTGAATACCTAAAAAAAGGTTTGTGGCTGAAAATGAATGTGGCAGAGGATGTACCAACAACCATGCAAGGTGACGAAACACGCTTAAAGCAAGTGATTATCAACTACATTTCTAATGCCTTGAAATTTACAGATGATGGTGGCGTGACGGTGGATGTCATGGTTAAGGAAAAGGGTGGAGTGCCTTTATTGCGTGTGGATGTGACAGACACGGGCGAGGGGATTGACGAAGTTCACCTTCAAAAGCTTTTTAATGTTTACGAGCAAGCAGAGTCCAAAGTTAAAAATGCCAGTGGTGCGGGCTTAGGTTTGTTTATTTGTAAGCGCTTGGCTGATTTGATGGGTGGCACTGTGTCAGCCCGCAGTGTTTTGGGTGAAGGTTCTACATTCTCACTGGAAGTGCCGCTGTAATTGTTTTATCTATCATAAAAAAACACCCTCGTTTGTGAGGGTGTTTTTTGTAAAACTTGAAAGCTTATAGAGCTTTTAGGTTTGCTGCTGCTTCTTTGCCGCGGTTCTCTTCGATGTCGTAAGAGATTTTTTGGCCTTCAGCAAGACCTTGCATGCCAGCAGACTGAACGGCGCTGATGTGCACAAAAACGTCGTTGCCGCCGTTGTCCGGTGCGATGAAGCCGTAGCCTTTAGTTTCGTTAAACCATTTTACTGTACCTGTAGTCATAATATATTTCCTTTGTATTCAATAGACTTATTCATTTAAACACAATCATGGAAAATAAACTAAACTTTTTGAAAAATTTCATAAAATAGTCAGATGGTCGTGCTGGAGCTTGGCTAATAAATTGAATTAAGTCTGTGTTTTTTGCTCCAGTTTTTAATAGATGGTGGGGGAGGATGGATTCGAACCAACGTAGCTTACGCAACAGATTTACAGTCTGCCCCCTTTAACCACTCGGGCACTCCCCCTATCTGTGAACAGGTGGGAAGTTACATTTTCTTTTATTCTTTGTCAATGCATTTGTTGTCATAAAATTTCACTTTTTTCAGGTTTGTCAGACAAAGTCTTTTTATTTCTTTGTTTTTGCATGTTTTGTTAGGGGTTTTTGCCACACATGTATCATGCGTTTTTCTTCACAGTTTTGATTCTTCAATTTGCTTGTCCTATAATCACGCCGTGCCATAATATTTTAAAGGGGTAGTATGCGGCTTAAATTAGGTTTTCTTTTGTTGTTAACGGCTTGTTCTTCTTTGCCTGAAAAGGGTTTAACAACTTTGCATAAAGAGGAAGTGTACGCATTGGAGCATTTGCCTTGCGCCTCTGTTGCCAGCAAAACCCCGTGGGAAAAACGAGATTATTCATTTTTATGTAACATGGGTGAGTGGGGGACAATTACCTACATATTATACCCAGACGAAGATAAAAATGACGGGTCTATTCAACGAGCTAAATTGATGTGGAAGGAATATGTCTCCAATGATTTTTTCCCGTCGAATAAGCAGTATGTTGAAAGTGTTCTCAACAGGTTGGCTACGGAGTTTGCGCCCAATCATCAAAAAAGAGTTGTTGGCTTTGCTTCCACCGTCAGCCCTTACACTTTTTATACAGATTATTTGAAAGTGAAGCACGAGACGGAGTATTATAAAAATACGCCAGAGCCATACTTTTTGCATAAAGTCTGGTTTATCAATCAATAAAAATAATAAGGAAAATAAAAATGACAGCTATGGTTCCGGTTACAATTATCCGTGGGGATGGTATTGGCCCAGAAATTATGGACGCGACGCTAAAAATTTTAAAAGCGGCAAATGCTCGCATTGAGCCAGAGTTTGTCAGCGTAGGTTTGGAAGCTTACGAGCAAGGTATTTCCTCTGGTGTCACGGATGCGGCGTGGGAGTCTATCCACAAAAACAAAATTATTCTAAAAGCGCCCATTACCACACCGCAAGGTGGGGGCTACAAAAGTGTCAACGTGACCATGCGTAAATCACTTGGTTTGTTTGCAAATGTGCGCCCAACACAAACTTTTGAGCCTTATGTTGCTTCAAAACACAAAGATGTAGACCTAGTGATCGTCCGTGAAAATGAAGAAGACCTGTACGCAGGTATTGAATATCAAGTATCCGAAGGGGCATTCCAAAGCATTAAACTGCTGACCCGTGGTGGTACAGAACGGATTGTTCGTTACGCTTTTGAATATGCCAAAAACAATGGCCGTAAAAAAGTTAGCTGTATGGTAAAAGACAATATTATGAAAATTGGCGATGGCATGTTTCATAAGGTCTTTAAAGAAGTGGCTGCGGAATATCCTGAAATTGAATCGGACAGTTATATTGTGGACATTGGCATGGCCAAAGTTGCCGCAAACCCCGAAATTTTTGACGTGATTGTCACACTTAATTTGTATGGCGACATTGTGTCGGACATTGCATCGCTTGTGGCAGGGTCTGTCGGTTTGGCAGGGTCAATGAATATTGGTCAAGAATACGCCATGTTTGAAGCGATTCACGGCAGTGCGCCAGATATTTCAGGTAAAGGTATTGCAAACCCGTCAGGTTTATTAAACGGTGCCATTTTAATGCTGGAACATATTGGCCAGCACGACGTGGCGGCAAACATTTACAACGCATGGGTAAAAACCATTGAAGATGGTTGCCACACCGGAGACATTGCTAAAAAAGGCGATAAAATTTTAAACACCGAAGAATTCACCCAAGCGGTGATTGAACGGTTGGGGCAACAGCCTAACACACTGCCAAAAGCCATAAGTGAAGGCAAGGTGGCAATGAACATGACTAATGTTTGTAAGGTGTGTGAAGAGTCAAGCACTCAAGAAATGGTGGGTGTGGACGTTTTTGTCAGCGGTAAATGGCCTGTAGATCAGTTGGGTCAGTTGGCAGAAGATTCTTCAACCGATAAATTATCTTTTAAACTCATATCCAGCCGCGGCATGAAAGTTTACCCAGGCGGTGGATTGGTTGCAAAAGATAGCGACTTTTGGCGACTGCGTTATTACGGTCAGGGGTTGTCTAACGCCGACATCTATAAATTACTTGAAAATGTAGATAAAAATAAACTGCACTGGGTGAAGTTAGAAACGTTGTACCACTACAATGGCGAACGTGCATTTTCACTTTGCCAAGGTGAATAGGGTGCGTGTGTGATGTATTTATCATGCACAGCAACCGTTAAAATGATATTTACTGCCTAAATATGCATGGCTAATGGTTGCAATTTATATTCGCTGGTTATAAACTGACAGTATATTTTTATTCTGTGGGGTGGTTGAGAAACTGCGGAAAACAAAAACAAGAAAGTTGAGAGATATGTTTAAGAAAATTTCATTGTCTGTTGCTTCGTTGGTGGTTCTGTCTGCGTGCTCGGCATGCACAACAACACCAAAAGATGGTGCAGCAGAAGCGCAAATGGAAGCACAAGCTGCGGATGCGGCTGCCGTTGCGACACCATCTGTAAGCGAGCTAGAAAAAGTTGCTGCGATGTACACTGGCAACAAAGTGCACTACGGTTTTGACAGTGCTGCTTTGAGCCCAGAGTCTCAGGCGCGTCTAAAGGCAATTGCATCACGCATCAAAAAAGAAAACCCAAGCCAAATTATTGTTGAAGGCCACTGCGATGAGCGCGGTACTCGTGAATACAACTTGGCACTTGGCGACCGTCGTGCGGTTTCAGCTAAGAAATACCTGGTTGGCCTAGGTGTTGACTCCAGTAAGATCAAAACAATTTCTTACGGTAAAGAGCGCCCACTAGACCCATCACACAACCCGAACGCTTGGTCTCAAAACCGACGTGCAGTTGTTAAGTTTTAATTCTTAAAACATTTTTTCTGAATTAATATTTCAGGTTCACGATATTTTGTGATATCGTGAGCCTGTTTTTATGTAAGAAGCGCAATTTTCAAGGGCTAACAGAAGAATGAAAAAGATTATTACAGTTTTAAGTGTTTTAATGGCTTGCGGTGCAGGCTCATTGGCCTATGCACAAGAAGAAACTGAAATTGGCAAGCTCAAGCAACGCTTGATGGCGTTGGAGCAAAAAATTTACAGCAACAGTTCACAAAAATCGGCCACAAGTGGCACCTTGATGGCGGACTTTCAGGCACGTCTCAGTAACTTGGAAGATGAGGCACAAAAAGTTTATGGTGCGGTGGAAGAGTTGGGCTTTACAGTGAATGAATTTGCTAAAAAGATGGACCTGATTTCGAAGGACATTGACCTACGATTGACTGATCTTGAAACTTCCATGGCGGAAATTAAAGCCGCACAAAAAGTGGTTAAGCTTGAGCCGAACACAGCCGACAAAAAACCTCAAAAGCCACAGTCCAAAAAGGCCGAGCCAAAAGCTTCTCATGCGGCCAGTGCTGTGCAGTCAAATGTCCCAAGTGACCTGACAGCGGAAGACCTTTACAGCAAGGCGTACCATTTCTTAGTGGCCACATCTTACGACCAGTCCGAAGAGTGGATGAAGGAATTTATCAAAAGGCATCCATCCCATGACCTAGCGGACAACGCACACTACTGGTTGGGCGAAATTTATTTGGTGAAAGAAATGCCAGAAAAAGCAGTTGTTTCATTCTCAACAGGCCTATCCAAGTTCCCCAAAGGCGCTAAAGCACCAGCTAACTTGCTTAAAATGGGCACAGCCTTTAAGCAAATGGGTAAAAATGACTTTGCACAAAGTTCATGGAAAAAGCTGATTAAGGACTTTGAAAAATCACCCGAGGCTGACAAAGCTACAAAAGAGCTGGAAGCACTTAAAGCTGCGGGATAATGACCAAGCTTACCAACCCTTTCTTATTAAAATCTGAACTTAAGTACGCTGTCGCCGTTTCCGGTGGCAGCGATTCTTTAGCAATGCTGATGATGTTGGTGGAGTTTGGCTACCAATCGCAAATCACTGTATTGCATTTTAACCATAAGCTCCGCCCTGAAAGTGAGGAAGAGGCTTTAGAGGTTGAAAAAATCTGTGAAGGTTTGGGTGTTCCTTGTATTGTGGGTCATTGGGATGATCAAGCATTAGAAGGCAACCTTCAACAGCAAGCACGCCAAGCACGCTACAGTTTTTTTAAGCGTTGCTGTGATGAAAAGAATTTGGCGGAAGTGTTGGTTGCTCACACTCAAGACGATGTGGTGGAAACGATGCTGATGCGTTTGGGGCGTGGCAGCGGTCTCACAGGTTTAAGTGCGATGGCGGAGCGGAGCACAGCACTTGACGTGGCCGTTTTTAGGCCCTTGCTAGGCTATAGCCGTGAAGAGTTACAACAATATTTGGCTGACAAACCTGTGGACTTCATCTCCGACCCTTCCAATGACAATGACAAATTTTTTCGGATTCGGGTTCGCAAGTTGAAAGGTCATTTGCACAACGCTGGCTTGGATTATCAGCACATGGCCAGCAGTGCCCATGCGTTAAAGCGCGCCGATGAAGCGTTGGAGTTTTTCACCGAAGGGCTTGCCAATCAATTGATTGAGAATAAGGAGGCGGGTCAAGTCGCCCTTTCCACCGACCTGACATTTTACCCGCAGGAAGTTCAACTTAGGCTGCTTGCAATGGCTTTGTTGCAGTGCACAGGTCAAGGTATGGCGCCACGGACTTCCAAAAGGCAGCAAGCATTGCAATTTATGGTGCAGGGTGTGCCCAAGTTTACTTTAGGTGGTGCTATTTTTTTACAAGGTTCGGGTGCTTATATCATAGAAAAACAGCCCTAATTGTTTTATGATGTCTAAAAATTAAAAGGCAATGGTATGGATTTGTTTGGCGCAGACAATAAGGTAGAGCAACGGATTAAGCAACTTACGCAGGAAGTGTTGCACCATAATAAGCTTTACCACACCCATGATGAACCTGAAATATCGGACGCAGAATACGACCAACTTTTCCACGAGCTTAAAAGTTTAGAAGAAGAATTTCCCCACCTGAAGCAAGCAAATTCGCCAACCGATCAAGTGGGTGCAGCGGTTAAAAACACCTTTAAAAGTGTGCCTCACAATGTGCCGATGCTTTCACTGGGTAATTGCTTTAATGAGGAAGATGTTCAGGACTTTGTGAAACGCATTGGCCGGTTTTTAAACAGTGGCCAACTGCCAGAATTGGTAGCAGAACCGAAAATTGATGGTGTGTCATGCTCTATCCGCTATGAAAAGGGTTTGCTGGTTCAGGCACTCACAAGGGGTGACGGTAAAGTGGGAGAAGATATTACCGCCAATGTGAAAACAATTAAGTCTATCCCGCACTTCCTTCATAAAACGGCCAATGTGCCCGATGTGGTGGAGGTGCGTGGCGAAATTTACATGCGTGATGATGACTTTGAGAAATTAAATGAAGCGCAAGCGCAAAACAGTGGCAAAATTTTTGCAAATAGCCGCAATGCAACGGCTGGCTCGGTCAGGCAACTTGACCCGAAAGTGGTTGCAAGCCGTCCCTTAAAGTTTTTTGCCTATGCTTTGGGTGACAAGTCTATCGATTTTCAAAACCATTTTGATGAGCTTTCCGCCATGAATGAATGGGGTTTTGAAGTTGTGGAAGAAGTAGCTGTGTTAAAGGATGTTGCGAGCATTATGGAGCATTACTACGCCTTGCAACAAAAGCGCCCTGCGCTGGGTTATCCCATTGATGGCATTGTTTATAAGGTGAATGATATTGCTTTGCAAAAGCGTCTGGGTTTTGTGGCTAAGGCACCACGTTGGGCCACGGCGCACAAGTTTCCAGCCGAGCAGGTGACCACCGTTTTGAACGACATTGAAATTCAGGTAGGGCGCACAGGTGTTGTTACCCCTGTGGCGAAACTAAAGCCCGTTGCGGTAGGCGGTGTCAGGGTTTCAAACGCAACGTTGCACAACGAAGATTACATCATAGAGAGGGATATCCGCATTGGTGATACCGTGTTTGTGGAGCGTGCCGGAGATGTGATTCCCAAAGTGGTGAAAGTTGTGGAAAGTAAAAGGCCAGCGGTGACTGAAAAATATAACTTTCCTAAAAATTGCCCATCTTGTGATCATTCGCTGCTGAGAGAGGAAGGCGAGGCGGCCTTTAAATGTGTGAACCACACCGCTTGCCCAGCCCAACAACGTGAGCAAATGGTCCATGTGGTTAGCAAAAATGTTTTTGACATTGATGGCTTGGGCCCTAAACAAATTGACCTGTTTTTGAAGGAAGGTTTTATTGAAGACTGGGCGGACATTTTTGTTTTAAAAGACCACCGTGACGCACTTTTAAACCTAAAAGGCTTTAAAGAAAAGTCGGTCGATAACATTTTAACCGCCATTGAAACCGCAAAGGATATTACTTTGCCACGCTTTATTGCGGCATTGGGCATGCACATGGTGGGCACGCAAGTGGCCACGCTGTTGGCAGAACGTTTTGGCGATTTTGAAAGCTTTAAGCAAGCGGCTATTCATCAGCCTGACCAATTGGTGGACATTGACGGCATTGGTGAGGTGATTGCGCAAAATATCCACCAAACATTCCAGCATGAAGACAGTTTAAAGTTGATTGAAAAAGTTTTAAGATTTGGCGTTATGCCAAAACCTTATCAACCCCCTAAAGGTCAAGATGGCTTTTTTGCAGGTAAAACAGTGGTGTTAACGGGCACGCTTTCCACCTTAGGGCGCAGTGAAGCAAAAGAAAAGTTGGCACAGCAAGGGGCAAAAGTTTCCAGCAGTGTTTCATCGAAGACTGACTTTTTAATTGCAGGTGAGGCGGCTGGCTCCAAGCTTAAAAAAGCCAAGGACTTGGGTGTGCATGTTTTAACCGAGCAAGAGATGATAGCGCAACTGCTTTAAGTTAGTGAATGGTCTTCCCATTTTTTTTGGATGTGTTTTCCTTCTGCGTGTAATTAGATTGCATGTCATTTTTTTTATGGTTTTCATCCGTTTCCAATATGGCCCATTTTTCTATAATCCCTACCAGTTCTTCCATGTGGATGGGTTTTGCAATGTAATCACTCATGCCGGCGTTTAGGCACTTTTGCTGGTCACCCTTCATGGCATTTGCGGTGAGTGCGATAATGGGTATGCCTTTTATTTTTTGTTTCTTGATCATTGTTTGAATTTTGCGTGTGGCGGTGTAACCGTCCATTATTGGCATTTGGCAGTCCATAAAAACAATATGATATTTATATTTGTTTCGTTTGATTATTTCCAAAGCTTCTTCACCGTTGACGGCCTGGTCCACTTGAATGTTCATTTTTTTTAGCATACTGGTGATGATGGATAAATTGACAGGGTTGTCTTCCACGCACAATGCATGAAGGTCTTTAAATTTGTTTAAGGTTTTTATCTGAGGATTGGAATGGTTTTTTTGATCTGTGATCTGTGTAAGGTGATCTTTAACTTTATGCCTTAAAAGTGGTTTCTGAATAATGAGATCTACTTTTTCTTTGTGGTAGGCGTCGTTGACGTCACTTGGGGAAGTTGGTGGGGTTATGGCAATTACCTTTATTTCAGATTGCGCAATTTTAAATGCATTGACAGGGAACTGACGTATTGCTTTGCTTTTAACTTTTGTGGAAAAGGCAATGTATTTAAATTTTTTGGGGTTGCTTGCCAAAATGGCAAGTGCATCTTCTGTGGTGGCTGTCAGTGTTGCCTTAAAGTTAAGTGACCGAAAATGTTTGGCAATGTTCTTTCTACTTTGTGGGTTGGGGTCGATAATTAAAATATGTTCGCTGTTCTTGAGAATTTTTTGTCTATTGTCTTCGGTTGAGTTGCTTTGTGTTTCTTGTAGAATTAGGCTGCACCAAAATGTTGAGCCTTTACCAACTTTGCTGCGAACACCCACTGTGCCGTGCATCAACTTTGCAAGTTCATAGCAAATGCTTAAGCCAAGGCCTGTGCCGCCATATTTTCTTGTGGTTGAAATATCCGCTTGGCAAAATTTTTCAAAAATATATTTTTGTGCTTGTTCGTCAATGCCTACACCTGTGTCCGTTACTTCAATTTGTATGGCTTGAAAGCCTTTTAATGGATTTACATTGGGATTTTTTTGGATGTTTACATGAATGTAACCTTGCTCTGTAAATTTAATGGCATTGTTAATGTAATTGGTTAAAATTTGTTTAAAGCGCAAACTGTCCCCTTTAAGGGTTTTGGGTAGGCTTTTGTCCACTTCGAAGAGAAGTTCTAAGTCTTTTTTATAAACACTGGGTGCTAAGTTTTGTGCCACGTCATTTAAAATATTTTCAAGTTCAAATTCTTTCTCCTCGATGGAGATGTAGCCGGCTTCAATTTTTGAAAAGTCCAATACTTCATTGATTAACAGCAGTAAGGACTCGGCAGAGTCGATGATGGTTTTTACATCCTCTTCATGTTCAGGGCTTAGGGGGCTTGTGCGCATGAGTTCTGCTGTGCCGATGATGCCGTTCATTGGTGTTCTTATTTCGTGGCTCATGGTTGCTAAAAATTCACTTTTGCGTTGGTTGGCTATGGTGGCCTCATTGCTTTTTTGAATTTCTTCTTCAAGCACCTTCTGTTTTGCTTCAAGTTGCTTAACGTAGCTTTGAACCTGTGATTCTTGAATCTTCAATTCTCGCGTTCGGGATAAAAACACAAAGACTGATTGTGCAATTTTTCCAATCTCATCATTGCTGTTTTTGTAAGGTACGTTGATGTTGAGGTTGTTTTGAGCAATGGCATGCATGGCGTTGTTGATTTGAACAAGTGGCTTACTAATCCGTATATAGCAAACATAAAACACAAAACAAAGTGTGAATAAGATGGCGCATGACTTTATGAGGGCGGTTAAGGTGATGTATTTACGCTGGTCGGCAATAGTTTTTTCAACTTTTTGTTGGCTATATAACTGGTTGTTTAGGATTTGTGCTTTGAGCCTTGAAAGTTCAATCAAAGTAGGGACGTCGTTAATTTTGACAGCTTTGTCAATTTCAACACTTGATGCGCCATTTTGCACCATTTTTTCTGCAATTGATGCCATACTTATATAAGATTTTATGGCATCCTCTGCAGTTTTGAGCGCTGAAGTTTCGGTCGTTTTAATGGTTAATGTGCGATACTTTTTAATGACAGATAGGGCTTGCTTGGCCGTTGTGTGAAATTCATTTAACAGCTCAGGGTCTTTGCGTAGCACGTAATTTTTAAAATTGTGTATCATGCCGCCAAAGCCAATTTGGCTTTGTAACTCGGTGAGTAAGCTTATTTTTTGAACTGCTTGGTTGTCAAAGTTTTCCCATGATTTGCTAAGTTGGTTTGAATGCTGAGTTAGGTGCACTGCCGAAAAAATAACAGCAAGCAAAATGCCCAGTATACAGCCTGCGGCAATATGGCTTAGAGTATTAATGGTAAATTTGTGCATGCTTACAACTCTTAAAATTATCTTTTGTTAAAGGTTAGTTGTAATAGTTTTTCATTTGCAAGTTTAAAGTTTTAATACGATGGTGCCTTGAATAAATGTTGTTTTTTTCCAGTGATTTATAATGGGTTTTAGTTTTTTAGATTTGTTTTAGGTCAAACATCAGTTAAATGATTTTGAGGGCTTGCGACTTATGTAGTAAGCGCAATTTTGAATTGAGGCATAAAAAAATACCCGGCTGGGTATTATTTTATAAATTGGTGCGGATGGAGGGAATCGAACCCCCACGTCTTTCGACACTAGAACCTAAATCTAGCGCGTCTACCAGTTCCGCCACATCCGCGAACACCAATGAACGTAGCCTTAAATGGGGCGAGCGACCGGGCTTGAACCGGCGACCCTCAGCGCCACAAGCTGATGCTCTACCAACTGAGCTACGCCCGCCATAATATGAAATACAAATATATTTCATTCAAGGCAGATGGAGTTGTAGCTAAATTTTATTAAAAGTGCAACATAAAAATGATATGTTCCGACAATTATTTTATAACCCCTTTATTTAATTGTCATTATATAAAGTCTTTAATGTTATTTTATTCTGCTGTTTTACTTTAGTGTAGCTAGATGTACCTAATAAGATTGTTTTTGCATATTGTGTGAATTGTATTATTCTTAGTGAGTTCTAAAAAAATAATTTATAATTTATAAAGTGAAACGATGCTGAAACCCTGTTCTATTTTTTTACTCTTATTGTGTGCACCAGCTTGGGCTTTTGCAGATGATGACAGTGGGTATGATATTGACGCATTGATGGACATCCCGCTAGAAGAGTTGGTTTATGTCGCTTCTAAGTCCTATCAAAAAATTGAAGATGCTCCGGGTGTTGTCAGCGTTATTAAAAGGTCTCAGTTTGAGCGGTTTGGTGCGAAGAATTTGGCAGACGTGCTAAACTATGCCACCAGTTTCCACGTTTCGAGCAAGCTTTTCTTCAGGAATTCTACGTCGAGTGTGCGCTCGGTTAATCGTCGGATGTTGGATGGTCACACGTTGCTTTTGGTTAACGGTCGCCCGATGAGGGACAGTATTGCAGGGTCTATCAATACGCCTATCTATTCAGGGTTCCCAATCGATATCATTGAACATGTGGAAGTGATAAGAGGTCCAGGCTCGGTTCTTTACGGCAGTAATGCATACAGTTCGGTGGTGAATATTGTCACCTATAAACCAAAGTTGGACGATGTTGCTGGTCAGGTTAAGCTCAGCCGTGGGTCTTACACCACAAGAGGTGTGGAGGCCAGTGTTTATGGCACACATGAAAGTAGCAACTATCTTTTAGCAGGCCGTTATTTTGAAAGTGATGGTTGGCATTATGAAGGCAATAACACTTCTGGCAATCCGGTTAGTACAGACATGTACGAGCTGGATAAATCCATTTTTGGTTATTATAAAAATGGGTCATTTACATTTAACGGTTTTAAGTCAAAACGTAAGGACTTGCACATCAACGCTTTTTCCAGTAGCCCTCCTTTTGTAACCCATGAAACAGGTAGAGACTTTGCAGATTTTGGCTATGAGGTACAGTTGAATGAAGATGATATATTGGACTTTAATCTCACATACAATGGCCTTTATTCGGGTGATATCTATGGCTTTGAAGGGGATGGTAATTCTTATCTGTTGGAAACAAATTATAAAACGAAGCAGCTAAACGGTGACTTGAACTTGCTGATAGGTGCTACGGCTGAATATCGTGAAGCGCGTAACAAAACAGTTAAATCTGCTTATTCACGGGACTTTTCTTGGTATGCACAAGGTGATTACCGCATAAGCGAACAAACAAAATTTATTGCAGGTGTGCAAGCCAATCGGCCGAATATTCAAAGTTGGGATTACTCCCCAAGGCTTGCAGTAAACCACAAATTTAATGACGAGTCGGGGGTAAAACTCTCTTACGGTAAAGCGTTTAGAACGCCATCGCTTCTTGAATTATATTCAACCAGTATTGGTGTGGAAACACTCGAACCTGAAATTGTTCGTACCTACGACCTTCAGTTTTACCACCGTGGGGTGAACAGTTATGCGGCGTTAACCTTTTATAACACCCGGCAAGAAAATGCCATTGGTGGCCAAGGGGCTGGCGCACCTTATGAAAATGGCACCACAACTGTTCACCGCGGTATTGAAATTGAAGGGCACCACTACCTGAGTGATGAAAATTACATTCAAGGGTCCTTAACATGGCAACGCTCAAAAGATGAAAACAGCGTTGAAGGCTGGGGATGGGCGCCATCCTTTATGGCAAAGCTGGGTTACAGTTACACACCTGTCCACGGTTTGTATGACGTTGGTCTTTTTGCTCACTATTATTCTGACCAAACAAGAATTAATGACCTCAACAGTAATTATGACGCCATCAACCCTAACCCAGATGCGTATACATGGCTGACCTTAAAGTCTAAATTGAATTTGGATAAAATGTGGAACCTCCCACGAGATACCGTTTCGGTGGATATTTTTGCCGAAAACTTGTTGGATGAGGATGTTTATACCACCACCACGACCATTGCACGCTATAACTCCAACATGTCACGTTCGGGTCGTACCGTTATGGCGAATTTGCGGGTGCAATTTTAATCTTTACAGATAATTAGTTGAAAAGGTTGGCGCGAGCTGTATAATTAAGAAATGAAGAAGCGCTTTTACACAACTTTTGCCATTTTATTCCTTTGGGCGGCATTTGTTGTGTCGTCTTTGGCGCTGGCTCAAGTTAAAAGTATTCAAGCCGTTTTTTTGTATAACATTCTACATTATTTCCAATGGCCAAATTCTGTCGACCCAAAAATCTATAACGTTTGTATGGTTGGTAAACCTGATTTGTTGGAACCTTTGAAAAAAATTAAAAATAAATCTAAAGACCATGATCACACTTTAAATTTATATGTTTATAAAAATGTGGAAGACGCACAGCAAAACAGAAATTGTAATTTGGTATACTTTGATAAGAGCGTCAAAGTAAATGCGGACGACTTGAAACCTTTTTATCAAAGAAGTGTTTTGACGGTTGGCTCTCAAAACAGGTTCAGTAAAATTGGTATGGTGGAGCTTGCAGCTCAAGGTGGCAATTTACGTCTCATCATTAACATGCGAAATGTGAATAAATCGCAACTGTCCATCAGTTCAAGGTTGCTGCGAGTTGCAACGGTGGTGGACGAATGAGAAATATATTTAGTTTAAAAAAAGGTTCTATCCGCCAAAAACTTTACAGCATTACATTGGCTGTTACGATTTTTACTTTGTTGATTTTCACCGTTGGTCAGCTTTTTGCTGCTTATGTTTATACCGTGCGTGGTTTGGAACAGAACCTGTCTGTCACAGCGCAGACCATGGGTTTTCAAAGTGCGGTTTCCCTTGAGTTCTATGACTCTATCTCGGCGGAGGAAACTTTAATTGCTTTACAAAAAAATGATGATGTGATCAAAGGTTGCCTATATGACATTGAAAAGAAAATTTTTGCCAGCTACTCCGCCACAGGTGAGCCTTGTAACGCCCAACTTTTAAAGGGGATGGAGGTCAATGAACAGATCTTCAAAAGTAAGTTGTATGTGGTGGAACCCATCACCGCAAGGGGGGACACTTTAGGCTATCTTTACCTTGAAAATAGCTTTGATATTTTCCGTCATTATGCCAAAAGATTTTTAACGGTTGTGTTGGGGCTGTTTGCCCTTGCACTTATTTTGGCTTACCGCTTTATTGTTTATTTTGAGCGTTTCCTTACCAAGCCTGTTGCCTCACTTTTAAATGTGGTGAATCAAGTTTCTGAAACCAATAATTATGAATTGCGTGCCAAAAAAATCTCCAATGATGAAGTTGGGCAATTGGTTGTAGGCTTTAATAAAATGTTACACCTCATTCAGCTCCACAATGAAAATCTTGAAAAAGAAAAGAAACGTGCCGAGTTTGCCAACAACGCCAAAACTGAATTTTTATCAAACATGAGCCATGAAATTCGAACACCTTTAAATGGTATTATTGGTACGGCGGATTTGTTACAGCGAAGTAAGCTTACCGAAGAGGATAAAAAGTCGGTTGAAATTATTGCCGAATCTGGCAAAAACTTGCTGGCCATTATCAATGATGTTTTGGATATTTCAAAAATAGAAGCTGGTAAAATTCATCTGGATCTCACAGCGGTTGATCTGAAAAAAATTATACAAAGTGTTGTTTCTGCTTTTTCCGCAATGGCAAAAACAAAAAAAATTGAGCTTAAATCGCATCTGGATGAATCTTTAGACTTTCATGTTATGGTGGATGAGGTGCGGGTGCGCCAAGTGTTAACAAACTTGCTTTCCAACGCCATTAAATTTACCGAAAAAGGCGAGGTGAACGTCCACCTTGAGCATGTTCAAACAGACGATCAAGGTTATTTCAAAATCAGCGTGCTGGACACAGGCATTGGCATCAGCGCAGATAAACTAGACAGTATCTTTTCTCGCTTCACGCAAGAAGATGGCTCTATCTCGCGGATGTATGGTGGCACAGGATTGGGGCTTTCCATTTGTAAAGAATTAGTGGACTTGATGCATGGTAAAATTGAAGTGGAAACCAACAAAGGAAAAGGCTCTAAATTTGTTGTGACCTTACCACTTAAAAAGGTTGATAAAGTGGTTGAGAAAACCCCTTCCGAGCAAGAAAAAAGGGACGTGCCAAAGTTAAAGGTTCTGGTTGCGGAAGATGATATGATTAACCAAAAGATTATTGAAAAGATGCTTAAAAGTTTGGGGCATGAAGTTCACTTAGCGGACAATGGTGAAGTGGCGCTTGAACATTTTAAAGAAGATACCTTTGATATTGTGTTGATGGATATGCAAATGCCTGTGATGAATGGTATTGACTCTGCGAAGGCTATCCGTGCCCACGAACAGGAAAATAACCTAAAAGAAACGCCCATTTTGGCACTGACTGCCAACGCCTTAGAACAACACAAAGAAATGTGCTACGAAGCAGGGATGAACGGCTACTACACCAAGCCCATTACCATGAAGTCCATCGAAGAGATGCTTACCTTAAATTGAAGCTTGCATTCCTTTTAAGTTTTGCTATTATTCACCTCATGCGTGCGCCCATAGCTCAGCTGGATAGAGCATCTGCCTTCTAAGCAGAGGGTCGGGGGTTCGAGTCCTCCTGGGCGCGCCATTTCAAAATACATCCAACCTTTCCAAGGAAGAGAACAACCGAAGGATTGCGCAGCAATGCTTTACGGGGGGGTGAACACCGAAGCTGCAACTTTGGATAGCTTGCACAACACGGAGTATAGATATATAAGCCAAAGTTCCTTCCCTTGAAACGCTTGGACCCTTGGAAGGTACTGGAAATGGTACTGAAATAGTTTTCCTCTTGGAGGACACGGCTAAATGCTTGGCTACCCCCTGCCACTTGAAATATATTGAGATAGATGTTTATCGTGTATCTAAAGTGAGATGAATATTCATCAATGGTATACTAGATTATTCCCTGAAGAATATGATCTTCACTATGACTCAATCCAAGATGCTGTGAACCGTGCAAAGTGTCTTAACCCCATGTCAAAAGAGTATATTGATAAAGTTAACAAGCACCGAAAAGAGTTAGGATTTGGTAACTATGTAATAGGTGAGAACAATAATGAGACATACCAATTTGTCGCAAATAAAATAAATAGCGGTAAAGAATTTTTAGCTAAATGCGCACTTTTATAACTTGAAGCTAGAGTTGTAAACACACATAATAATTTAGCGCGAAGACCGTTACGGACGTAGGAGCGGGGTGTTGTTAGATGCATCATAACATATTGGCTCGTCGCGCTTAAACGCTACAATACTAACCCACCACCAACAACTCATCCCAGCTACTTGTATATGCCTGAGTCCGTTTTTCAGATAACGTTTTCCAAAGGCCGTTTGGGTTGGATGTGGCATAACGCAATGTGTGTTTGCCCCATTTACCGTTTAATGTGTCCAGTGCTTTCATGAGGTTGTTTTGTTTGGATTCGTCCACTTGGGTGAATAGGTTGGGTTGCACTTGGCTTTGCGGTGTAATGTCGCTTAGGCATATGCCCGCTTTTTTAAATTCTTTGCCTGTGCGGTAAATGTCCTTCAAGCCTTGCATGGCTGCTTTTGTCAGCGTGCCTGTGAGGTTGGTTGGGTTATCCAACACAATGCAAGTGGAGTTGCCGTAAAACTCTCCTTTAAAGCGGTTGGTGCGGGCGTAAACGGTTATTTGTTGGCATACGGTGTTTTCCTCTCTGAGCTTCGTTGTGGCAATGGCCACAAAAGTGCTTACAGCTTCTCTCAACCCTTTTAGGTCTGTTACAGGTTTACCAAAGGAACGAGAGCTAATAATCTGCTTGCGGTGCTCTGGCTCTTCACTAAAGCCGTAACAAGGCGTGCCCTGTAATTCCAAAACTGTTTTTTGCGTCACCACACTGGTAAGCTCACGGATATACGTCGGGTCACACTCTGCCAACTTCCATGCGGTGTTCAACCCCATAGATGTAAACCTTTCGGACAACTTCCTGCCCACGCCCCACACATCGCCAACCGCCATACGTTGAAGGACTGAACGCCTTGCTTGCAAGCTGTTCATCAAATAAACACCCTTGGCTTGTTCGTATTTTTTCGCCACGGTGGCAGAGGCTTTGGCGAGTGTTTTTGTGGGAGCAATGCCAATGGAAACAGGAATGCCTGTCCACTTTAAAACACGCTTGCGTATTTCTTGGCAGAGCGGTTTCAATTCATGTTCTGGAATACCTGAAAGGTCGAGGAAAGCTTCGTCCACCGAGTAAACCTCAATCGCAGGTGCCATGTCTCGTAGAATACTCATCACACGGCGGCTCATTTCACCATAAAAGGACAAATTCCCGCTGATGCACTCCACGTTATGCTTTTTAACAATATCAGTAATTTTAAACAGCGGCACACCCATTTTGATGCCGAGTGCTTTGGCTTCATTACTGCGTGCCACAGCGCAACCGTCATTGGATGACAGCACAATCACAGGACGGTTATTCAGGCTTGGCCTAAACACCCGCTCACAGGACACAAAGAAGTTGTTACAGTCTACAAGGGCGTACATGGATATATTATAATAGGCTTATTATCACTCAACGGAAATACTGTTACAAAAACTTCTGAGAAGTCAGACAACCCCTTCAAGTGCTCACGTATTAAAGGTGAAATTTCAGAATCACCCATGCTCAGTTTTATTACATCCATAGCCCTGTCATTACAATAAAGAATGAGCCCCATATCGCCTGGATACTTTTTATCTGCTTTTTTCGCATAAGCAGCTTTAAACCGTTGAAAGGCCATATCGTCCAAGACATAATTTGAATTCGCTATGTGAGCATGTTCCCACGATGACTCTAATTCCAAACTCACACGTTTAAAGTGCTTGATAGGCCCTGTACATGAAACATGTCCATGCAATGAAAGTTTAAGCATTCTGAGCCTCGCATCTGTTCCATCAACAGTGCTCACTATTTGATAACCTTTGCCATCAATGTAAATATCAGGTCCATTTTTATCATTTTGATTGATTTGAAAAATAGCATCTGGCTTTTCTAAAGCAATAGAATATACAGCCTCAAGCTCCTCAAACCATTGCGCGCTTTTGCTAAAATCTCCTGACTGAAAGTATTCATGACGTTTATAAGCACTTTCAAACACTGAGTTGCGTATTTCATAACCTTTCATCAAAAATTCACACAACTCTTGACCTGTGAACTCTTTAAGTAGGTTTTCTTCGGAAAAATAGCTCTCTAAATCATCAAGGGTGTACACGTCTCTAAACCCCCTTAATAATATTAGTCACAACACCCCAGATGCCCAGCTCTTCACCTTCGGTGAGTTCGATGTTAGGGATGTTGTCGTTTTCTGCAATCAGTGTCACACGGTCACCAAAACGCTCGTATCGCTTAACGGTGAGTTCTCCGTTGACTGCGGCAATGACAATCTTACCGTTTTTAACGTCTAGACTTCTATCCACCACCAAAAGGTCACCATCGTCAATGCCTGCATTAATCATGGACTTACCTGCCGCGCGTACAAAGAAGGTGGCAGAAGGTGTTTTGATGAGATGTTCGTTCAGGTCTAGCTTTTTATCCACATGATCGCTCACACCAAATGGCGTTCCTGCTGAAACCGTGCCTTCATATAAAGGAATGTTATAAGCCGCACCATGTGCAAGGAAGGCCTTCACATCCTCCACCTTGCTTTCAGGCACACGCATAACTTTCGTTGCAGTGCTGTATTGCCCCGTTCCCTTTGGGCGACCAGCGCCCGTTCTTTTTCCACCATGATTTTTCATAACTTGATTATTGTTACAAAATTAAATCTTGTCAATATCAATCGTAAGGAATGAATTCTTTTCGGCCGTCTGCATGTTCACGAATTATGCCTTGGCCATCATCCGATTCATACGACCAAGGCACACCCTTGGCAAAGGCTTTTTCTTTTAACTTCTTTAGGTGCTCGGCCAAGTCCGCTTCTAACTTTAATGCGTCTTCTTCGTTTTTAATATCTAGCATTTACAATCTCCAAATTCATTCATCGCTCATGTTTACCCCTATACATATTTTTATCGGCTAGTTTTAAAAGTTCTTCTGGGTTGGTGGCGCAGTTTGGGTAGGACGCTACACCGATGGAAGCCGTCACCTGTAGTTGCTGCCCTTCAAAGGTGAAGGGTTCGGCCACCGCCTTTTGAATGTCCGCCATCAATGCTTCCGCTTCATGCTTTAATTTGCCAAGCAAAAGCACGCAAAATTCGTCGCCCCCTAAACGTGTTTGCACCGACTTTGTAGGGAACAATGCTTTCAGCCGTTCGCCCACACTCCTTAACACAAAATCCCCTGCATCATGGCCGTGTGTGTCGTTAATGGGTTTAAACTTATCAAGGTCGATGAAAATAATGCTGTAAACGTCCGCTTCATAAGTGGCACCTTTGAGGGCTGTCATAAACCCGGCACGGTTGGCAAGACCTGTAAGGGAGTCACTTGCCGCCACATTATGGCGATATTTTCTTGCGACAGACTTTAGGTTATCCGGCTTAAAGGCGAGCACCTTTTTCTCGTCCATTAAAATGGCCTCAATCGCACCTTTGTGCACATTCAAAGCGTCGGCGACTTTGGTAACATCGCCTTTAAAATGCTCTAATGTGTTGGCGACAATCTCACGGCTGTCGTCCACCCTTTCAATGTCTTGAGATGTATAATCGACATGTTCTTGCCATTTCGGTGTTTTAGTTTTTCCTTTAAATGCCACACTCAAAGCAGAAACTAAACAGCCTACTGTAATAATCAACCCCGCAATGACATCATTGTTAGAAAACGTTTTTAGGCTTAAACCTGTAAGCGTTTGAGTGAGCCATTCCCAAAAGAATGTAGAAATAGAGGATAGTGCTGCAAGGGCTAAAAAGTTTTCTGTTTTAATTGTGTTGGCACTTGAAAATTCTATCAACCTTAAAGGTGCAAGCAAAACAACACCTGCTATTAAGCCCGCAAAAATGCTGGGGCTATGCGTAAAGTCTGCAAGTGTTGGTAGAATATTTGTTTCAATAGGCAATGGTTCAAAAGACTGTAAAAGTGCAATAAGTGCTGTTAAGCATAAAAAGAAAGTACTAATAATAAACATGACAAAGCCAACAACACGGGCTTTTGCTCTTGGGTCTTTATCTAAGTTCATGGCTTGTTTGTGTGGGCGGTGAATTTCTGCCACAAACATTCTGGCGGTTAAGGCTAAACCCTCTAAAAACATCAGCAAGTAAATAACGCCTCGATTTTCACTTGGAAGTTCTCTACAAACCATAAACAAACCAATGGTAACAATGGCAACACCTAACCACTGACCTTTCGTTGGCGTTCGACTTAAAAATACCCAGCTTACAAAAACACTAAATAGAAGACTGATACGCTGTAAAAGACTACCCTCTGTGGATGATACATATGAAAACAAGCTTAGTGTTAACACATATCCAACGAGCATAATTAAACCAAAAGCCCAGGTATCAATAGATCTTAAAGTTTCACGAACAAGCGGGCCTTTGCCACCAATTAACAACAAGAAAAAGGAGCAGCTTACGAAAGCGCTACATGTATAAACAAGGTAGTTCGCATGTAATACTTGAGCGCTATACGCAATCATCACATTGTTGCAACCCCAAAGCACAAGCACACTAAACGCCGCCCATAACCACCCTTTAGCAATATTCGAATTCATTTTAAAGCCCCCATAGCGCTAAAGAAATTAACAGAAGGTTCAACAACCCACAAAAAAGAACAACTTTTCTCCACACACGTGCCTGAGACTGTACTTCACGCAACCTATCTAGCTCATCATGCCTGCGTTCTTTTTTAATAAATTCTTTTATTGACGACTTAGAAACTTTGTAAAGGTCGGCATCGCTTTTAGACTTATTTGCCCTACGGTTTTTGTTGTTCATTTCTGCCCCAATTATAAAAACTTTAAATAGTATAGGTATTTAGTACGTTAAATTCAATTAACTTGAGATATAAGTCAACACTCCATACATAAATTATAACCCCTGATAATTCCCGGTTATGGTTTTGAGGTTTCAACGAAAACCCTGAGGAGCCAAGTGCTTTATGAGAGAAACCTCCTCGTAACAGTAAACTTTTACTGAATAAATGCTGTTATTTAGATAAAAGCAGGGAAGAGCTGTTGAGCAGAGCTAGCGATTGCCAGCAAGGCGCGCCATTTCAAAATACATCCAACCTTTCCAAGGAAGAGAACATCTGAAGGATTGCAGCAAGACTTAACGGGGGTTTGAAACCGAAGGTTCGAGTGAGCAAATCGCAAAAGTTAGTCGATAACAGCACAATGACAGGTCGCTAGTTCAAAGACACCCTAAATACCCACGCACAAGATACAAAAAAGTTGTTACAGTCGACTAGGGCGTACAAACTACACCTCTTTAAGGGCTTTCCAGCGTGCTCTTGTTAACAACCAGCGCTGAGCTATAGCTTCACCTACATTATATCGATCTTCTACCTCTTCACTCACAAGTTCCCAGCCTTGACGCACTTTGATTTTAGAAGAAGCTGTATTTATAAGGGCATTATCCGTTTTAATTGCTTTTATATTTGTATTCTCAAACACCCAATCATTAGCTGCAACTGATGCTTCAGACATATAACCTTGTCCATGATAATCTAAAGCCAGCCAAAAACCTCTTAACAAGGTGTCTTCATCATCGCATTCTTCATATGCAATTGTCCCGATTGGTATAAACCCATTATCCGTAATAAGTTCGATAATAAATCCATAACTTTGACCATTCATAATTTTGGGTAAAAGCATTTCTTTTAGAAAATACTCTGCTCCATCGTCAGGATATGGCCATGGTATATTCTTATTTAGATATTTTATAACTTCCCACTTGGCAAATTCACGTTGAATAAATTCTGCATCATCAAGTGTTGGCACTCGTAGAGCCAAACGTTTTGTTTTGATTAAATGTCCCATTCAAACTCCTTTAATAATATTCGTGACCACACCCCAAATGCTACCTTTCGACCTGTAGCATGTTGGTTTAGTCAATATAATCAACTAAATAAGGGCCTAAATCTTCAACAATACGGTCAATGCCTCGTGCGTTGGGGTGAATGGCATCATTTTTCATGTAAGTGCTTTTGCCAAAAATGTCTTCCAACAAAAAAGGGTAAAGTGGCACGTCATATTCGTCGGCCAAGTCTTCGTATATGCTGTTAAATTCATATGCGTATTTAATGCCCATGTTGGGTGGGGCCTGAACTTCGGATAAAATCATCGGCACGTTCTTTTGCTTTAAGATATCTAACATGCCGCGTACATTTTGTTTGGTTGCCTCGGCGGGGAAGCCACGCAAAACATCATTGCCGCCAAGGGCCACAAATACCAAATCGGGTTGGTGTTCTTCTAGCGCCCATTCAAGCCTTGAAAGGCCTCCGCCTGTGGTGTCGCCCGAAACGCCACCGTTGATGACACGCACATCATAGCCTTCGTCAGCGAAAAACCCTTCTAATTTTGTGGAAATGGTATGCTTTTCAGGCAAGCCGTATCCTGCTATGATGCTATCACCAAAAAGCAAAATGGTGCTAACAGCCACGGCTTTAACAGGTGCAAATGCAACGGCGATAAATAAAAATAGAGACAACATGCGAGACGTAACAAACATCATTGATATTAAAAACCTTTCACTTAATCTTACAGGTCCAAATGGCAAACAGGTGAACATTTTACATAATGTGAACCTAAATGTACAGGCTGGCGAAAGTGTGAGCATTGTGGGGCCTTCAGGTTCGGGTAAAACATCGTTGATGATGTTGATTTCCGGTGTGGAAAAAACAACCTCGGGCCAAATTGAAGTGGCAGGGGAGGACATTACCCATTATGACGAAGACGAACTGGCGGCTTTCCGCGGGGCAAATATTGGTGTGGTGTTTCAAAATTTTCATCTAATTCCCACAATGACAGCGTTTGAAAATGTCAGCGTTTCGTTGGAACTTGCAGGCCATAAGGACACAGAACAAAAAGCGAAGGACAGCTTAAAAGCCGTTGGTTTGGAACAAAGGATGGACCATTACCCAGAACAACTTTCGGGCGGTGAACAGCAACGTGTGGCCATTGCAAGAGCTTTTGCCACACACCCCAAAATTTTGTTGGCAGATGAACCCACAGGCAACTTGGACAGTGAAACGGGTCAGGTGATTATTGACCTGCTTTTTTCACTGACCGAACAGTACGGCACAACACTTGTTTTAATTACCCATGATGAAAAGTTGGCCAACAAAACGTCTCGCAAATTGGTGATGAAAGACGGAGTTTTAAACGCGGATGCTTAATTTTAAAATGCCCTTTAAACTGGCCTTGTTAGAACTGAAACACGGCTGGAAACATTTTAGTGTTTTTGTAACATGTCTTGTGCTGGGTGTGGCCATTATGGCCACCGTTAACACCTTTGGGTCGGTTGTGCAAAATGCTTTGAACCACGAAGCCCAAGGGCTTTTAGGTGGCAACATTGAAGTGAGCATTCGAGGCGTAAAAGCCAAGGAAGAGGAGGTGCAGTATTTAACACAATATGGCACCGTTTCGCAAGTTTCAACCATGCGTGCTATGGCCCATGCGGGCGAGGAACATACCCTTGTTGAATTGAAGGCCATTGATGAAAATTACCCGTTGATTGGCACGCTTGAATTTAACGAAAACATCACCAAAAAAGATGTTTTTAAAAACAAAGGTGTTGCGGTTGACCGTATTCTTCTGTCGCAAATCAACGCAAAGCTGGGGGACGAAATTCAGCTGGGTGAAGATGTTTACACCATCCGCGCTACCTTGAAAAAAGAACCTGACCGTGCGGTACAAATTTTTAATTTTGGCCCGCGGGTTATGTTGAGTCATGCGTCCATTGCTTCTTCAAAATTGGTCAACACGTTTAGCCTTGTGGACCACAGATACCGCATTTTAACCAAGCCAGAAATTACAGCCAACAACGTTTTTGAAAATAAACTTGAAAGTGAACTTCAAGCCAAATTCCCCAACACCAGTTGGCGTGTTACCTCAGGCACCGATGGCAACCGAATGTTGAAGCGTTTTTTAAACCAGCTTTTGTCATTTTTAAACCTTTCGGGCTTATCAACCTTTTTAATTGCGGGCATTGGCATTGCTAGCGCTGTACGGTCGTACCTTTCTAAAAAGGTGGAAACCATTGCCGTGCTTAAAGTGCAAGGGGCACGCAAAAACCTGATTGCCAAAACTTACATTTTTGTTTTGGCGCTCTTATCGCTTTGTGCCGGTGTGGTTGGTGTGGCCATTGCACAGGGGATTGTTTTATCCCTCATGCCCATTTTGCAAGACTTTTTACCCGTTTTGAAAGACAGTTCGGGCGTGCACCTACCGTCACTTTTATTGGCGGTTTGGTATGGTATGCTGGTGGCGTTTTTATTTTCAGTCCCCGCATTGCTTAGCGCGCTTGAAATTCGCCCCGCACTTTTGTTTAGAAGTAAAAATAATGTTTTATACCTCCACAACAACCATGCGGTTCGGTTCAGCATTGCTGTATTTTCATTGCTGTTGTTCTTCACGCTTTATGTGACTGCGGTGGACAAGATGTTTACCGTGGGCGCCCTTTGTTTGATTACTTTGGCCTTTTGTGTCTTCTACCTTTGTGTGGCGTTTGTTAAGGCAGCTGCCAAGCGTATTCGGGTTAAAAAGCCTTGGCTGAAGCTTGCTCTTGGTAACCTTTACCGGCCAGGTGCCACAACGGGCACTGTTGTTTTTGCCATTGGTATTAGCCTGATGGTGCTGATTGCGTTAACACTGACAGAATCAAACTTCCAACAGCGGATTCAAAAAGTGGTGGAAGAGCGTGCACCGTCGTTGTTTATGATTGATATTCAACCGCATCAAAAACAAAAGATGCAAGCCTTGCTTGATGAATATTCCCCGCATGTGATGATGTACCCCATGGTGCGTGGCCGTGTAAGCTTTGTGAACGGAGTACCAGCAAGTGAAGTGGAGGTTGACCCTGATATTGACTGGGTGATGCGTGGGGACAGGGGCATCAGCTATTCCAAAACACCGCCAGAAAATGCCCTTATTTCAAAAGGGGAGTGGTGGCAAAACACCCAAAATGACAAACCGCTCCTTTCAGTGGATGAACGTATTTTAACGGGGATGGACCTCAAGCTGGGTGACACCATCACCCTGACAGTGCTGGGTAAAGACATCACCGCAACCATTGCCAATGCAAGGCAAATTGATTATTCAACGTTTCAGATTAACTTTGCGATGATGCTCTCCGATGGGGTGATCAACAAAATGCCGCACACAAGTGTTGCGACCATTCATCTCCAAAATCCAACGGACGAACTTGAATTTGAAATTGTTAAACGCATAGCCAACGAGTTCCCCGGTGTGACAACCATTCGCACCAAGGAAGTTGTAAGCTTAGTGCAAACGTTGATGAACCACATTGCAACGGCGTTAAGCTTAACGGTTGGTTTAAGTTTGTTTGCGGGCTTGCTTGTGCTTGCCAGTTCGCTCAGCTCCACCATTGACCAAAGGCGTTACGATGTGGCGGTGTTAAAAGTTTATGGCGCCCGTAAGCGTGACATTTTAAAAAGCTGTACAGCGGAATGGATGTTGCTGGCGCTGATCACTTCGGTGATATCGGCGGGGATTGGCACACTCAGCGCTTATCTAATTAACAGCCGGCTGCGTGCCCAAGGTTTTGATGCCATGCCAGAGGTGACACTTACAACCATTTTGCTTTGCTGCGTGATTGTTTGGTGTGTGGGCTTTGTGGGTAACCGTAAGTTGTTTAACTTAAGGCCGTCAAATATTTTAAGAAATGAATAAGCCTTTGGCCCAGCGGGGCTAGGCTTTGGTTGGCAATTGGAATTTCTTTTTGACAAAAAGGGCTTTACGCAGTACTTTTTGAAAAATTTTTATATTGGAGAAGTTGATGAGTTTTGAACATATTACAGTGGACAAAAGTTTGTTTGATGGCGCAAAAGTTGCCGTAGTTGGCGACGTGATGCTGGACACATTTGTCTACGGTGACGTCACACGTATTTCACCCGAAGCACCTGTGCCTGTGGTGCAAGTCAGTCATGAAACAAATACCCTAGGTGGTGCAGGTAATGTTGCAGCAAACCTTGTTTCTTTGGGTGCAACACCTTTGATGATTGGTCGTGTGGGTGAAGATAAAGCTAAAAAAACATTGTTTGAACTTGCCCTCACCATGGGTGTTGATTTTGGCTTGATGGTCACTTCTCAACAGCCAACCAGCAACAAAACACGTATTGTTGCTGCCAACCAGCAAATTGTGCGTATTGACAATGAATCAACTTTAAACCTTGAAGGTGACGAACGCAAGAGGGTGATTGAACACCTGAAACAAGCCCGTGCCCAAACTGACGTTGTGGTTGTGGCCGACTATGACAAAGGCGTGATTGACCAAGACATGTTTGAGACCATTAAAGAAATTTGGAAAGACGGCACCGTGTTGGTGGACCCTAAGGTCCGCGCGGGTATTGATTACTCCGGCGCTTCAATGATGACACCCAACTTGGATGAAGCCCGCCAATTGGCGGACGCCGCACATGTTGCAAAAACAGACAATGAAGCCGAAGAAATTGCCAAAGCTTTATGTGAAAAATTCAGCATGCCAAGCGTGCTTTGCACCCGTGCAGGCGATGGGATGACTCTTTTAAACAAAGACAAATTTACGCATTTCAAACCGTTCGAAAAACATGAAGTGCGGGACGTTTCTGGCGCAGGCGACACTGTTATTTCTGTGGTTGCCGCTGGTGTTGCAGCTGGCTTGAGCATGGAAGATGCTGTGGAGCTGGCAAACATTTCCGGCAGTATTGTGGTTTCAAAAATTGGTACAGCCACCATTTACTGGTCAGAAATTGTGGACGCAATGAAGCGTTCTAATAACTATGCACCATTTGTTTTCCGTTAAATTTTATGGTTTTGAAATTTTAAAAAAGGCCCTTTTTATGGGCCTTTTTTTTTTGAGGTTGTTAACCCTTTGAAAAGGGCGTGAACTTGCGGTCCAAGTCTCGTAGTACATAAAGGCTAAAACAAGCGGCAAGCATGGGCCATGCGGCAAAAAACAGCAGTTTTAAATCAAGGTAAGCCTGCCATGATGAAATGGTGGAAAAGAAATGCATGGCAAACACCGCACCGTAAGAAAGGCGTTTTTTGTAACCTGTTAAAAATGCCAAAATCACCAACAATTGCAAGGACCCGATGATGTAAAAAATCTCGGTTCCAAGGTTGGGCATTAAATAAAATTTTGTAAATACCTTTTCGGCGTGGGCAGGGTTTAACAATTTATCCAAGGTCCAAACCAGCATCACCACAAACACACCTAAGCGTAAGGAAAGCAGTGACCATTCAATTCTGTTTTTAAAGTTTTGCATCATATGCTCCGTTGTTTTTTTCAATGCTAACACGGCGACTTTAAAAGGTGCAAGCCTCTAGCCTTAAGTGGTTTTGTGCATCAATAAAAAAAAGCCCCCTTTAAAAGGAGGGCTTTGTAGTTATCGATCTTTAGGGGGCAGTCTTTGTTTGTCGGCTTCGCCCACGGGGGCACCGTCACTGCTTTCCCACGGTTGGTTTTCATTGTTGCCAGATTGGCTTTCTTCAGAATTGCCTTCACCTTGGTCGTTACGGTCCTTGGTGGAGGCAGGTAATGTGATGTTGAGGCCTTTGCCCGGCTTCATGCCTTTGTTTTTGGCCTTGCCTTGCTGTCCTTGCTGTTGGCTTTGCTTTTCGGCTTCACGTTTTTGAACCTCTTTTTGCAAGCTTTCTTTGAACTTTTGCAAATTCTTTTCAGCTTGCTTGGTTTTTTTGGTACTGCTTTCGTCTTGGCTGTAACCTTTGGCAATTTTGTCAATTTCCTCTGGCGTGAGCTGGGAAAGCTGTTCAATGGCGTTGGCTTTGTCCAACATATCCTTGGAGGACTGAAGCTTTTTGTACCACCGTTTCATTCCAGCTTGTTTGGCGGTTTGCTGCTGGCTTGACTTGTCCTCCACACGGGGGAAAATATCAAACGAGCAATAATGCTCACGCAACTGGTTGCCATGGTTAAACTGCAAGCGAATGTTCAGCACACCGTTGACCAAGCCAATGTCCTGGTTGGGGAAGTAATATTGCTTCAACACCGGTTCAAAGGTGGTCATAGGTTTACCGTCATCGCCCAGCTTGGGTGTACCATCTGGGTTTAAAACAGGGTGCTGGGCATAAATAATATTGCCATCAGCGTCTTGTTCATAAACTTGGCAGTTGGGGTCAGCCTTGCCGATGTATTTATTTTTCACATAAGGCTCGGTGGTTAAAATAAGGAAGGTTAAACCTGCCATAAAAACCACGCCAGCTATGTTTAAAATGGACTTGGGTGCTTTGCTGTTAGCCAGCAAAATAACCGCCACAAACCCCACAATACACAGGCAACCCACAATTAAAATATATTGGTTGGTGGCAATGTGATCCACCAGCCAGTTGGTAAAGCTGTTGTTCATAAAAGTTACCTCAAAAAAGAATAGCGTGCCGTTAAGCACGCTACCTTCGGGTTATAAACGGTTTTTGGATGATATCCTCATTGGAACCCTCCACAAACAAACCGTTGCGAATTTCAAACTGGCAGACTGTCCGCTCTTGGCGGTTGTTAAACAAAATGGCAGGGTTATTTTTTTCAGCGGTAAACTGACAAACAACCTTTTCGCGCGATTTGTCGCCCTTAAACACCACCACGGTGACATCCACACAAATGGAACTTTGTGTGCGCAATTCACCTTTGTCCGAAAACAAGTGCAAATTGATGTCGTAGTAACCATCGGTTAAAGTGCTTTTGGCCGACTTGATCACCTCCTTATTCAGTTCGCCATCTTCTTTTTGAGGAGAACCTGGGTAAGGTGTGCGATAGCCCTTGTCGTCTTGGTCCAGTATAAAATGTTTGGTTTTACGGTCACGGGTGGAATAACCCAAAATCTCGGTCACCTGTTCCCCAGTTGCTGTGTAAAACGTGCCCATAATCCACGTGTCCACATCCGCGCGGGACAAGCCAGGTTCACGCTCACCTTTTAAACAGCTGTCCCACTCAGCGGTCACCTGCAAGGGTTCAAATTCGGGCACTTGGGGGTTGATGATTAAAAGAGCAATGACCAATAACGCCACAAATATAAATGTTAAAGCTGAAGTTAAGTCATTGAGTATCTGACTAAACTGGCTGTTTTGTGGCATCTGTCGTCTGTTGTTACGCTTCATAATATTACCTCGAACTTAAGGGTTTGTCCCCCTTGTTTTGGGGCCCTTTGTCAAGCTGTTTCACCAGTTTTTGGTAACTGTTAGGGTTGCATAGCACGCGGCTCATGTCCTGCAATGTGTTGGATATCACAAGGTAAGACTGGCGGTGCCGTGCATACAGCCGTTTGTGCATTTTATTTAAAAACATGGAAAATAGAATGCCCAATATACTGGTGATCAACGCAATGCTGATACCACTCATGACATGAATGATCACTGAAAAAGCATCGTCAGGGCTAACTGTTGACCAGTCCACCATGGCAAAGCCCCACAAAATGCCAATAAATGTCCCCAGCATACCCAGTATGCTTAGGTTCATAGATTGTTCCACCTCGTCACTGGTTTCAATGAGGAAATTTTCATCCACGGCAAAATCCACAGCGTCCAAGTTGCCTTGGCTCAGCGGGTCGTTGGGGTTCAGTTGAATCATTCGGCCAATGTCCGTCAGCAATGTGCTTACAGATGTGCCTGCATAAACATCGCTTTGTGCGTTGTTGAGGGTTTGAGCTAAGTCCGCATCAAAGTGTGAACTGTTTTTTAGTTTTTTACACAGATGTACAATGGCATGATGGTTTTTGTTGTACTGCTTAAAGCTGCGGTACTGCGACCGGCAAGCCGTTAAAAGTGTTAAAACCAAAAATAGGCTAAAGCCAATGCCAATTGTATCTTTTGAGATTAAAAAGTCCAAATGTCCAGTTGAATAAAGGACAGTGGCGGTTAAAATAAGGGCGACGAACCACGTCATCCACACGGTGTGTATGCTACCTTTTTTCATAAAGGCACCTCATATAAGTTGTTAAATGAAAGTAAGTGGGTTGGGGAAGGATACTTAACAGTTAATAAGCTATGCAGAATGCAAAGCGCTTGTAAAACAACTGTAAGCTAAAAAATTAAAGTGATTGATTTGTTTGGATTATTCCATATCTCACTTGCTAAGGCAAGGGAATAGATGCCACTTTTGTTTGACTGTAACAGTGCCAGCCATTAAGGTGTTTGGGTATAAAAACAAAATCAGGTTTAAAAAACGGTGAGAATTGCACTTTACCCCGGCACCTTTGACCCTTTTACCAAAGGCCACTTGGACATTGCACTACGTGCAGCCACACAGTTTGATCGCTTAATTATTTCGGTCAGCGAACACGCGCGCAAGCAAACACTTTTTAGCTTAGAAGAACGTATTCAATCCATTGAAGAAACAGTGGCAGAAACTGGTGTTGACAACATTGAAGTGAAAGGTTTTACCAACTTGTTGGCAGACTTTGCAAAGGAGCAAGGCGCTTATGCGGTGATCCGTGGTTTGCGTGTAACCTCCGACTTTGAGTATGAGTTTAAAATGGCGCAATTTAACAACGAAATGAACCCCGAGCTGGAGGTGGTTTATTTGATGTCCACCGCTGCTTACTTGCACATTTCATCCACTTCGGTTAAGGAAATTGCAAGCCTTGGTGGGGACGTTTCGGCCTATGTGCCCAAAGGTGTGCGGGCGATGCTTAAAAAGGCTTATGCTTAAACGGTGGCTTCATTGGATACATTCACCGGTGTTGTTTCTTACCAAATAGAAGAGGGGTGCTTAACCCATCTGGCTTGGGGAAATGTTTACCAAGACAGCCCCGCAAACTTACAAGTGGAGCAACAACTTAAAAATTATTTTAATGGCAAAACAAAAACCTTTAACCTGCCCGTTAAACCCAAAGGGACAGCGTTTCAACAAAAGGTTTGGCAAGCTTTACGCACCATTGATTATGGCACGTTGGTCACTTATGAAGATGTGGCGCAGATGGTGAACTCTCACCCCCGTGCGGTGGGGGGTGCCATTGGCAAAAACCCCATTCCAGTGGTGGTGCCATGCCATAGAGTAGTGGGTAAAAACGGTACATTAACTGGTTTTAGCGGCGGCGAAGGCGTGGCCACTAAAAAACTTTTAATAGAACATGAACAAAAACATAAATAAAAAACAACCAAACATATAAAGGGGAATGATGAAAAAATTTAAATTACTAATGGGCATGGCACTGGCACTGGTGGCACAGCAATCCAACGCACAGGTGGAAGGGGTGACCAAGTTCCCCAACCCTGATCTTTACAAATATGTGAAGATGGAAACCAAACACGGCGACGTTGTGCTGAGGCTTTACCCTGACGTGGCGCCACAAACAGTCCAAGCGTTTTTGGACCGTGTGAACGAAGGCTTTTACAACGGTGTTTACTTCCACCGTGTGATTCCAGGGTTTGTAGCCCAAGGGGGTGATCCAACACTTGTGGGCCGCCCTGCCGCCAATTACACATTACCCGCAGAATTTAGCAAGCTGAAACATAAGCGTGGCACCTTGGCGATGGCACGTGTGGGGCATGACATTCACTCCGCTTCCACTCAGTTTTACATTTCATATGGTTCGCACCCACACCTAGACGGTCAATACACCATTTTCGGTGAGGTGGAAACTGGCATGTCCGCTGTGGATCAAATCAACAAGGGCGACAAAATGATTAAGCTGTACCAAGTGAACAAAACACGCTAACAGTGTATATCTTAAAAAATAAAAAAGCCCTCACTTGGAGGGCTTTTTGCTAGGCAGTATCGTTATATATGTTATTCGCAATTGCGGGCAGCCTCTTCAAGCTCATAAGCTTTGCGGGCTTCTTTGTGCTCTTCGTTAAAGGCTTTAATTTTTTCAATGCAGGCTTGCAGCTCTGCCATTGTTTCAGGCTCGTCAGGGTTGACATATTGAGCATAATGACAAATCAGGCGTTCTTGACGTAAAATGCCCTTTAAAGTTTTTTCAAGCTCTTCTAAAACTTGCTCAGCTTCTTGTTCATGGTTTGTTTGGTCAGACATATCATCATCCTCATGGATAAGACAAAAAGGGAAAAGAAGGTTGCCCTTCTTAAGTGTTTGAGTTCTTTGTTTGTAAACAATTCTAACTTCCGTTGCAATGTTTTAATTGAAATATTGGCCGATAATGTTTACATTCCGGTTTGTGTAATAAAATTAAATTGAGGTAACTGACAAAATGGCTGATGCAAGGCTTTTAACAAAACATGGCGAAGTGATGATTAACTTTTACCCTGACGTGGCACCCAAAACGGTTAAAGCCATGAAGGAACGCATTGAAGAAGGTTTTTTTGATGGTTTAACGTTTCACCGTGTGATTGACGGCTTTATGGCCCAAGGGGGTGACCCTGAAATGTCTGGCCGCCCAGGGGTGGACTATACCCTTGAAGCTGAATTTAGCGAAGTGGAGCACAAGCGTGGTATTTTGTCCATGGCGCGTATGGGTCATGACATTCACTCGGCTTCCACGCAGTTTTTCATCTGCTATGAAGACCAACCACACCTTGACGGTGAGTACACAGTCTGGGGCGAAGTGGAAAGCGGCATGGAAGCTGTGGACGAGCTGACCAACGGCGATGAAATCATTGAATTTGAATTGTTGGACGCGTAAATCATGTCAACTTGGGTTTTTGGTCATCACGCTGTTACAGCGATTTTAGAATCTAAAAAGCGTAAAGTTTTTGAAATTCATCTCACCAATCAGCAATTGGGGCGCTATGAAAAGGTGTCCAAAAACGCCAAGGTGAAATTGGTGCGGGTGGACATGCGTGAACTGGACAAAAAGTTCCCCGAAAAAGTCCACCAAGGTGTTGCCGCAAGGGTGGAACCTTTGCCAAAACTGGCCATTGAAGATGTGGCGAGCGATGCAAACCTGCTGTTGATTTTGGACCAAGTGACCGACGCCCGTAACATTGGCGCTTGCTTGCGCAGTGCCAACGCCTTTGGGGTGGACGCTTTGATTGTGCCAGCCCACGGCAGTGCTGGGTTGAACGACGTGGCGGTTAAAGCTTCCGTCGGTGCCAGTGAATTTACACCGGTGGTGGAAGTGGGCAACCTCAACAAGGCGATTGACCACCTTAAAAAAGAAGGTTTCTGGCTTGTGGGGTTGGACGGTTATGCCGAGCAAGAATTGTCACAGGTGGACCTCAAGGGCCGCATTGCCATTGTGATGGGCAGTGAAGGCAAAGGCCTGCGGGACTTGGTGAAAAAGAATTGCGACTTTACCGCCAAACTCCCCATGGTAGGCGAGGTGGAAAGTTTGAATGTCAGCGTTGCCACAGGAGTGGCTTTGTATGAGGCTTTAAAACAACGCCGTTAAAAACACTTGAAAAGTCATAAAGCTGTGCTTATATTAAGGGTTGATAAATGTATCAACCTTTTCTTTTTCACCCCACAACCTAGGAGGCTTTATGCCTATTAAAGCGACTTACCGCGTTTCAAGCGTGGACCCTAAAGCTGTGAATAAAAACCGTGCGTATGATTTAAAACTGATTAAAGGCGAGTGCCCTTTTACCAAGGCGCTGATTGCCAACAACCCCCATGGCGGTAAATTTGACCTTCAACACCCATACGGACGTTTGGAAGATTTGGTGGCCGACGCTGTGGACCGCGCAGAAGAGCAAGGCAAGGTGGTTCACCTGACCATTGAAGTTTCAGCCTCGGCGCCTATGCCCCCGGAAGATGTCATGTACTTAATTAGCCAGCGTAGCATTGCCTTAGAGTGTGAGGTGATTGACGCCACAAAGCGTACAGCTAAAAATCCAAACCCTAAGCGCCACACGGTGATCATTGCAAATTGCAATTAGCCTGAATATCGACCCTTAAAAGCACCCATAAGGGTGCTTTTATTTTTTTGTCGCACATATTGCTTGATGCAATAAAAAAGCGGTGGTAACTTGGCAAAAGTTTTAAAAACAGAATAAAGGAACTTTTGCTGAAATGCTGATTTCTATCCCAAAAGAACAAGGCGCAGAAAACCGTGTTGCCATGACACCGGACACCGCCAAAAGACTGCTGAATAAATTTAAAGGTTTAAAAGTTGCGGTTGAGCAAGGCGCTGGGCAACAAGCCCACATCAGCGATGAAATGTTCCAAGCCGCAGGGGTGGAAATTGTAAACCGTGACCAAGCCTTAAAAGGCGACATTGTCTTGGTGGTAAACCGTCTGGGCGATGACGAAGTGAAAGGTCTTAAAGAAAATGCTGTTTTAATTGGTGCGTTGGAACCAGCCAGCGCTGGCGACCATTTTCAAAAATTGGCGCAACAAAAGGTAAACGCCATTGCAACCGAAATGATTCCACGTATTTCCCGCGCACAGGCGATGGACACGTTGTCCTCCCAAGCAAACATTGCCGGCTACAAAGCTGTGCTGGAAGCCACCAACCACTTTAACAAATTCTTCCCTGTGATGATGACAGCGGCAGGCTCAAGCAAGCCGGCTAAGGTGATTATTTTGGGTGTTGGTGTTGCTGGCCTTCAAGCCATTGCCACCGCCAAGCGTTTGGGCGCATCGGTTGAAGCGTTTGACATTCGCCCCGAAGTGGCCGAACAGGTGCAAAGCTTGGGTGCGAAATTTATTGACTTGGGCATTGAGGAAGATGGCTCGGGCGAGGGTGGTTACGCCAAAGAACTTTCAGCCGAAGGCAAAGCCAAGCAACAAGCAGCCTTGCAAGAATATCTTAAAAAAGCCGACGTGGTGATTACCACGGCACTGATTCCTGGTCGTCAAGCTCCGGTGTTGATTACCGAAGACGCTGTAAAGGGCATGAAAGAAGGCTCGGTGATTGTGGACATGGCAGCCGGTGGCTTTAACCGTGCCAACGGCATTGCAGGGGGCAACTGCCCGCTGACACAGGTGGATCAAGTGGTGGTGAACCACGGTGTAACCTTGGTGGGTTACTCCAACTATCCGTCCCAAATGGCGGGTGATGCCAGTGCTTTCTTCTCACGCAACTTGCTCAACCTTCTGCCGCTTTTGATTCAAGAAACGGAAGACGGCTTAACCCTCAACGTTCACACCGAAGACGAAATTATTCAAAAGTCATTGGTGACCCTTGACGGCGTTGTGAAGTAAAGGTGGCATGAAAAATGGAAAAATTTAACGACTATCAAGCGCTCACCACCCAAATGGCCATGGTGGCGGACGACAAGCAACGTTTGCTCATTTACATTATGGGCCTTGCGGGGGAAACAGGCGAAGTTTCCGAAAAATTTAAAAAGTTGTTCCGTGACCAACAAGGCGAGATGAGCGATAACTTCAAGCAAGAAGTGGCTAAAGAGCTTGGCGATGTTTTGTGGTATGTCAGCTCCATCGCGCATGAACTGGGGCTGCCCCTTGAAGACGTGGCCAAAGCCAATGTAGAAAAAATTCAAAGCCGCCGTGCCCGCAACACTCAGCACGGCAATGGCGACAACAGATAAAAAGGGAATATTAAAAATGGTTATCAGTTTATTTACCGTTGCATTGATTGTTTTTGTGCTGGCCTGCTTTGTGGGTTACCACGTTATTTGGGGTGTAACACCTGCTTTGCACACACCGCTTATGGCGGTTACCAACGCCATCAGTGGCATTGTTGTGGTTGGCGCCATGATGGTGGCTGGCGGCGCTGTGGAAGTGGCATCTGTGGGTGTGGGTGGTTACATCATCACGTCCGAACAAGCGGCCTTTTATGCCAAGGTGATTGGTGCCGTTGGTGTGTTTTTAGCTTCCATTAACATTTTTGGCGGCTTTGTGGTAACCAACCGCATGCTGGCGATGTTTAAAAAGAAGTAAGAGAAGATTTTAAGGTTTTAACAAAATATGCCGACATACATTTTACATGGCGGAGCTGCGTTAAGAAGGTGTGAATCCAACACTCAATTTTACCAGCACATTGCCCGTAAAATGCAAGCGGGGCAAACCTTGTTGTTGGTTTACTTTGCGGCAGATAGGGAAGACTGGGCCCGTAAACTGGCGCATGACTCTCGCAATTTGTTGGCACAGCTGGACATGAAAATTGAAGTCGCCGAGGTGGAAACTTTTGAGTCACAGCTTAAAAGCGCCGATGTGGTCTACATCAGAGATGGCTACACCGACAAACTGTTTAAAACCTTTGAAGCGTTTGACCCAAAACTGTTGATGCAAGATAAAGTGTACGTTGCATCATCTGCTGGGGCGAATTTGCTGTGTAAGGGCTGTTATTCTGCCCCTGCGCAAAAAGTCATGCAAGGGCTTGGCGTGTTGCCCTTGAATGTTTTGATACATGCCAATAAAGATGAGTACAGTAAAGCGAAGGAAAAACTGGTGAAGTTGTCCAATCAAGACACACCTTTTTTAGCCTTAGAAGAAACAAAATTTATAACATTGGAGTTTTAAAAAAATGGCAGAACTAAAAACCTTTTTAAGCCCTTATTTAACAGGTGATGTCTTTGCACTGGTTTACCTTGTGGCGGGTATTTTGTTTATTTTAGGTTTAAAAGGCTTGGCGCATCCATCTAGCGCGCGCCGTGGTAACAACTTTGCCATGTTGGGGATGTTCATTGCCATTATGGTTACTTTGTTCCACCCACAAATTACCGATTACATGTGGATTTTTGTGCCCATGGCCTTGGGTGCGTTGGTGGGTGTGCCCATTGCCCTTAAAATTAACATGACAGCGATGCCGCAGTTGGTGGCCATTTTGCACAGTTTTGTTGGTTTGGCGGCGGTGTTGGTTGCAGCGGGCATGTTTTTGCCGTTCCAACCACAGCTTATTAACCCAGAGGGTGTGGTTTCAGAAGGGGTTCTGCCTCAACTTTCCACCGCGACGATGATTGAAATTTTCATGGGTGCGTGGATTGGTGCCATCACGTTTACAGGTTCTGTTGTTGCTTTTGCCAAGTTGAATGGCAACTTCCGCAGTGCGCCCATCACCTTTAAGGGTCAGCACTTGTTAAACTTGGCCATTTTTGTGGCGATGATTTACTTCGGTGTTTACTTTGCGATGTACCAAAGTGTGGAAGCCTTTGTGGTGATGTGCGCTTTGGCGTTTTTGCTTGGCTTTACACTTATTATCCCCATTGGTGGGGCGGACATGCCGGTGATCGTTTCGATGTTGAACTCTTATTCTGGTTGGGCGGCAGCAGCCACAGGTTTTACCCTCAACAACATGCAGTTGATTATTGCCGGTGCGTTGATCGGTTCTTCCGGTGCCATTTTATCTTACATTATGTGTAAGGCGATGAACCGCAGTTTCATCAGCGTGGTGTTGGGTGGTTTCGGCGCAGATGATGACCCTGCGGCCAGCGAACGTGCCTCTGCGGTTGAAAAAGGTGTCAAAGCAGCCGCGGTGGAAGACGCTGGCTATATGCTGGAAAATGCCGAAAGCGTGGTGATTGTCCCAGGTTATGGTATGGCGGTGGCGCAAGCCCAGCACGCTTTGAAAGAAGTGAGTGAAATTTTGGAAGAGAAGGGCGTTAAAACACGCTTTGCCATTCACCCTGTTGCGGGCAGAATGCCTGGCCACATGAACGTTTTGCTGGCAGAAGCGGACGTACCATATGACCGTGTGGAAGAAATGGATGAAATCAACAGCGACTTTTCACAAACCGACGTGGTGTTGGTGGTCGGCGCCAATGACGTGGTTAACCCAGATGCAAAAGAAGACCCATCTTCACCGCTTTATGGCATGCCGATTTTGGACGCTTATAAGGCCAAAATGGTCTACGTTGTCAAACGTTCCATGAGTAGTGGTTACGCTGGAGTAGAAAACACGTTGTTTTATATGGACAATACATATATGATATTTGGTGACGCAAAAGAAATTGCAGAAAACTTATCATCCAGCTTAAAGGGTACCGCACACTAAGCCGCACCCTTTCGCTTAAAAGAAGGAGAAGGCCAATGAACCTATTCAAGTATCTATTTTCGCCAAAGGGCCGTGTGAGACGATTTTCCTTTGTTTATACTTGGTGCATTGTCCTTCTTTTTGTTTCCATGGCCAGCGTCTTTGCGGTCAATAACGACTATTTGTGGTTTGCACCTTTGGCCTTGTTGCCTTTAACCATTCGCCGCTTGCACGATGTGGGCATGTCTGGCATCAACAGTTTTATCATTTACCAAGTGTATGGCTTGTGGGCGTTGCAGTTGCTTGGCCTCAATAGCATTCACTTCATGGGGTATGACATTTCAATGCTGACCCTTATTTATTACACCGCATGGCCCAGCACCTTGTGTGTGTTTTACTTGATGATGAAAAAGGGTGACCAAGGCAGCAATGAATATGGCGCCGACCCACTTTGGAACTTGGCCCCAAGGGTGACCTTGCAAGAATTTTTATCATGGAGTGACGAGGCGAAGTCATGAGCTCTTACTCCATTGTTTACACAACGCTTAGCACTGAAGAAGAAGCACACAGTTTAGCCAGCTATCTGGTGGAAAATAAATTGGCCGCCTGCGTCAATGTGCACGCCAAGGCCACATCCTTTTTTATGTGGGAAGGCAAACTACAAAAAGAAGGTGAAGTGGTACTGATTGCCAAAACCCGCACCGACATGGTGGAAAAGGTGATGGTGGAAATGAAGCGCAAACACCCCTACGACCTGCCAGCGCTTTACAGCTTCGCCATCCACAAAGGCGACCAAAATTACATGAACTGGGTCGACCAACAACTGCTGTGAAGGCTCCTTCCAATCAAGATTAAAGCCAAAACCTGCCAAAGAGCAACTGCTTAAACCTTAAACCTCCTTCTGATAGATGTGATGATGAAAAACCATAGAAGAGACGAAAGTGTGAACTGTATTACCTCAATAAGCTTTATAAAATTATTGGCTGGTGTAAGGATTCCATTTTTAACAATAAGTCCAATCGGACCGAGTGCATAACCAAGTGCGTATGTTAGTGATGCTGTAAAGCTGTTATTGCAAGTTGTTAAAACCCAAGTGTTATCGAAATAATTTAAATCTTTGTTATTGATAACTCCCGAGCAAGAAATACCTTCATCGAAAAAGAAGCCTAAAAATAAATAAATCAAAAAGGAGGCTACTGTTAGTTTCCCGAGGAGTTTAAATGGTTGTATTAAATCTCTACCATAATTATGGATATGCTTTAAGCACCAAGATGAAGCTTTTTCTAAACCATACTCTTTATCCCACAATGATTTATTTTTAAGCACGGTGTGGTAACGAGACTCAAACTCTAAAGCTTGGAACACAGATGCTTGGTGTTCATCTCCTATGGCATGAGTTTTAATTCTTAAATCTCTATAAAGTAAAATTGAGTTATCAGAAGATGTGTCATTGAATTCACAGTTTTGAAATATTGTGTTATCAGGGATTTCTGTGTTTAAGAAATTAGGTGCTTGATTAAATGTGCAATCTTCAAAGTATAGAGACGACTTTGGTTTGCAATTTTGAAATGATAGCTTTTCAAAAATGATAGATTTAAATTTAAAATTATCAATGCATTTTTTATTATTGATAATTGCTTCTCCGATTCTAATTACACAGTCATTTGTTATATTGAGGTGCCCGTCATCCCTTGATAGCTTAAGAGTTGGAATAAAAGATTCTGTTGATTTGTTTGTATTTTCGAAATGGTAAGAAACATCTGAGTAGGTTGATAAGTTAATAGTTGCGGGGTCATCAATTTTAAAGTCCTTGAATACAAATTTGGTTGGATTATTTACTTGGCTGTTTGTCTCAATGTTTAATGAATTAAAAGTAAAATCACCTTCAAACTTGATTGTAGTAAACTGTGTGATAACAGGTGTGAATGAGTTGGTGTGCCGATGTGGGACTGATTTTTTAAATTCTATGTCTTTATACTTTATTAATTCAAAGTTTTTTAATGTGCAGTTTCTTTTTGTAAAATTACATTTGTTGATGTGATTCATTGTTAAAGAATCATTTTCAAAAATGACCCCATCACCATTAAACTTACAATTTTCCCATAAAATATTTTTTACAGTAAAGTCACTGTTAAATGTAAAATTATTTAAAAATATAAAATTATGAAGTTCGATTTTGGTAATAATAGTTGGGTCTATTTTGTCGAAGATATATTTGGTGGAAATGTCATTTGTAATGACAAAGTTACTTAAAATGAGTTCGTGCCGGCCTTTCATTCGTCCCTTGCAAACTTTACTTTGTTGAATAAAATTCAACATTTCGCCAAATTTACGTTTGCTGATTTTTATTTGCGTATGTGAAGGTGTTGATTTTAACCCTAACTGTGTTATTAGAATATTTCTTAGAGTTTGATCCATATTCATCCTAAGCACTCAATAGACACTAACAGCTAGTGATTTTGTGCGTACCCCATATCTTGTTATCTACAAAGTTATTTCCCTTAACCCGTTGTGTAGACTACATTTAATGCTATGCAATTACAAATAGAAAATTGGCTATTGTTACTCCTTAATTTTTTTGCTTTTGTTGTCCTAATCACCCTGCCGAGCAAAAAGAGGTGGCCATGGCTTGCCGGCAACGTCCAGCGGATTCAAAGGGTGGCTCCGCCGAGTTTATGCTATTGGCTTGTTGGCAGTGACACCACGCTGATTTGAATTTGCAGGCTGAACGGCATCAGGTCAGCCAAGGCGCGTCAAATTCAGAAGAATCTTGGAATGTTTTGTTGTTTTTTACAGCTTGATGCGCTCTCGGTGCGTATTTGATGCGTAAATGGTGATTTTTCCTTAAAATAATACAACTTATGATAGTTAAAAGGGGTGTTTTTTAGGGTTTTTGGCAGTGCTTGACGGAATTGATGCGTCATTATGCGTCAGCTATTCGCACGCAATTCGCACGTTATTCGCCGATTTTAACCTGTGATTGTGTCGTTGGTTCTTGCCCTTGTTAGGCAGGGTCCACCAGCACGGTCATGGTGCCGGTGTAGGTACCATTGGTCACGCCGCGCATGTCCGCGTCTTGAATCCAAATGTGGATGTTGGCGCTGTCGCCACCGGTGGCGCAGGTGTAACTTTGCTGGTTGGCGTTGGAGCGGTTGCCTAGCTTTGTGCCCGCTGTCAGCACCATTTCGCCAGTCGTTGTGCCGGCTGTTTCGTTCCAATAAACAACGTAAGGAATGGTGTCTGTTCCGTTGGTTAGGGTGTAAGCTCCGCCAGCACCATCGCCAGTTACGGTCACGCCATAGCGGGCAGTGGGGGTGTTGGAATAAACGCAAAGCGGGTAGTCATAGTTAAAGTCACCGCTGACAAATGTACCAAAATCAATGTCTTCTAAACCGGTGACTTGCAACCGTTCTGGGATGGTTAAGCTCACTTCAAAAGATCCTGATGAGGTTGGGTTCAGCGACCCTTGAGTGGCGGCAATACTGTTGGGAATGCTGGTGTATCCCACCATTAAAGTGGTTGCGAGTAATGTCATTTTTACAATGTTCATTTTTGCTCCTTTTAGTCCTTTAACCGCAGACAATGTCACCAACTTGTACATATTGTTGCTCTTTTTTCAAGATGGGTAAAGCCAAAACGCATTGGTGTTTGCTGGTGTTCACAAATGGTGTTTCGTTGCCTAAAAGCTCCATTTGGAAAAAGCCATCTTGGTCTGTTGTTGCGTAATTTTTGGCACCTTCAATACGTTGCCATGCAAGGGGCTTGCCATCTGCTGAAACAGCGCGGCCTGAAAGGAGGTAAATGCGGTTGACTGTCCATTCTTTTTGGGCAATGTTGCCCGGGTAAAGTTTAAAGGTCATCGGCGTTGGGTCAAAATCCAATAAGCCGACACTGTCATCTGACGGGGTGATGGTCAGTTCAGCACCGCTATAATCTGGCACGTCGAATGCTACTTTCTCGCCCACTCTTGCTGTGGTTTTGCGAATGCCGTTGATGTTGATATCCATTGGCTCACCCGTGGCGTTACCTTTGACCGTTACAATGATGTTATTGCTTTGGCCAGCACGACTACCGGCAACAAATACATCTCGTTTTTCAGGGTCCAAAAAGTCGTCCTGCGTTATTAAAATGTCCGAATCGAGCTTGTAGTCAAATGTTTGTGACTTCGGTCGATTGCTTGAATTTATACGTTGATAGTTGCCTGAAAATCCAACGTGCTTCATGTCTTGCGTTAGGTAAAGTGTGGAGGTTCGGGTGTTTCTGTCATTTTCAATTTGGGCGTTGTGACCTGCTTTAAAGGTTGTGCCAAATTTTCCACCTTCGCGACCATCATAGGTGATGTCTTGATTCACTTGGGTGAAGTTGTTGACACCGGTGTTTTGGCGGCCAACGCTGTTTTTATAATCCCACTTTGAGTCCCTTGGTTTGTAACGATAGTTGACAAAAACACCTTGGTTTGTGTCGGATCTTGTTTTGGTCAGCTGGGCATTGGCGGTGATTTGGTGGCCGTTTTTGTAAAACAAGCGCCAGTTTACACTTGGACCGTAAGAATAAGTGGCTTCGGACCGGAAGTATTTACTGCGTTTTGCACTGAATGACCAACTGACTGTTGGGAGCCTGTATGTAATGTTACCTGAAAAGACAGACCTTGCAGAGGCTGTATTTTGTTTGAACAAGTCGTCGTCTTCAATGTCGTTGCTTGAGTATTGGTGCCCTGTGAGGGTTTGGGTGTAGCGCATGTACCATGTTATCGGGTCGTCCTTGTCAATTGGCACATAGCTTAAACCACCAATAAAAGCTAAGTCATTGTTGCTGGTCATGCTTAAAGCTGCGTCATAGCTGTATCCATTGCCATAAAAACCGGAAAGTTCAGGTTCTAATACAAACGCCCCATCCACACCATATAAATTGGCGTTGAATTCTAAATTGTCCATCACCCTAGTGGCGTAGCGGAACTGGTAAACAGGGGCTGATCCCATTTCGACCCCGTCCCGTTGGATACCCAGCGCCATGCTATATTCAGGCAGTCCAATGGGGGCAAGGCGGTTGCTTTTGTTGAAGAATCTTTTTTCTTCTGTGATGGTGCCGTTGTTTTCATCAATTTCAATACGAATTTCATAGGATCCTGTCGGGAATCTTGCTGTGGAAATGGTTTGCAGGCCAAACGCATGGTCTGCGGTGTAAATAAGTTGGTCGGTACTTTCTCTATAAATGCGGACCCTTGCTTGCGATGGTACGAAAATATCAATAGGCGAAGCGCTTAATTCACTTAAGTCGCCATATCCACGAATGTTACTTTGCAGTGTCACACCGTAAATGTTTTCGCTCCCCACCAATTTGGCACCGGAGGTTTGAAGCATACCAATGCCATAAATATTACGGCCAACATCATGTGCGGCGTATAAGCTGTTAAAGTCATATCCTTCGGATTTGACTAAGTTACCAGTCATAAAAGTACGCCAGCCACCGCGGCTGATGGCAAGGCTGTGGTAAAGGCCTAAACTGTCATCGGTGTTGGGTTCAAAGTCGGTGCTACCTGTTAAGCGCAAACGGTTCGCAAAGGAAACGTGGTTTGCAGTACTGGCTTGCAATGTCGGGATGTTGTTTTGCTGTTGTTGTTTTGTTGCCTGTTCTGGGGCAATGGTGATGCTGAGTTTAAAGTTATAAGGGTCAACCTGAACGCTGCCCACGCCACTGACCGACTTTTCCTTGTTGGTGAAAATTTTACCTTTGAAAAGTTGGGCAAAGGCTTGGATGTTTTTAACCTTGGGCATTTGGTCTAAAATGTCGTTGGGGTTTTCCACCACCACCCATTCATCGTTATATGAAACAAGGGCGTTGCCTTGGTAACGACCTGCAGCGTAGATATCGAAAATGATTTGTTCGGCTTGGCTGGTGTCAATTTGGGTGTTGTCCACATTGTTATCGGCAAAAAGTTGCGGTACTTCTTGTGCTTGCGCACCTGTTGCAAAGGCAGAAGCCAGCAACAACAAAAAGTGCTTTTTCTCAATTTTAAAAACTTTGTTTGGGTTTAAAAACTTATTCATAAGGGATGATGATCTCCTTTATGTTACCCAAAGCACGGTATTCCAGTTTGATGTTCTCCATGGCAATGGCGTCGGGCAGTTGCAGATTCCAAGTGTCATTGGGCCACAACCTTTCCCCTGGGATGGTGCACTCAACATTTTCAGTGCACTGTTTGGGTTGCCTTAAAACAATGTTTGTATTGCCAATGTTTTGGAAGGTGATTTGGTTTTCACTGCGCTGCCATTTTAAGTTGTCTTCTGGGTTCAGTGGACGAATAATGGTCATGACTGAAGTGGATGACAACACAGAAATGGCTGACTTTTCAGGTTCAGTCGTTTCAGCTTTTTGGGGTAAAAAGTCAATTTTATAAACCTTTTCAACTTCAGGGCGCACCTTAGATGCAATGCGCACAGGACGCTGTGAACGAGGCGAAAGTTGAAATTGATTCGGCACCACAAAAACTGTATTGGTTTCGGTTAAAATTTCTTGCGTACTGCCAGGGTTTTGAACCTCATAAACTTTTGGTGTTACGGTGAAGCTGTGGTCGTGGTGGGCATTGCCAACAGCAATGTTTTCAATCAATGCGCCTTGGTTGTCCATTTCCACAATAGCATCGCTGACGATGATTTGGGCATGCGCAGGCAGGGCACTGCATAAAAGTGCGCTACAGCAAAGAATTTTGTTCAAAAGCTTGTTCATGATTTAATTATACATAAATTGCTTAAGTTTCCTTTTGAATTTAAGCTTTTCGGGCTTTTTGACGATATTTAAAGGTGGAGGTGTGTGGCAGTTTGTCGACTGCTGTGGTTGTGTGTGTTTTTTTGCACCGCCACTTGTTTGGAATTGCATGGGAAATATTAAAAATTGTGTTTTTTTGTTGCGCTTGTTTGTTGCAGTGGTCAAAACTTGGTATATGAAATGCAATTTTTTACATGTCACAACGTTTTTGAGCCTGATAACTTTGGGGGCAACAGCGCATGCGCAAGAAGCCGCAGATTCTGCTTTGGCGGAAACCAAGGCGGTGATGCCGGCGCAAACCCAAAAAAGCATGCTGACACCGAATTTGACGGTGAATTTTCAACTGAATTCCACTTTGGGTGAAAAAGAAACAGCTTATTATGCCAAAATTGTTGACCGTATTTTAAAAGGTTTACCTAAAAAAATTGAATTAGATGGCGATGAGCGAGATCTTTTATCGGGTTCAGATGTTTATGACACTTTAAAGGTTGTAGCTTATTTCCCCACCCGTGGGGAAGAGCGTGCTGATGACCCTTTTAACAAAATTGCCAAAACGTATAACATTCAATTTGAACTGCCCAAAGAAAATAGGCTGAAGCGCCTTGTAAAGTCGGGTGATGTTTCCCCAACCATGGTGGTGTCCAAGGTGAGTTTGGATGAGTTTATGGCGCAGCAAGGTGAGGGTGCTTTTGCAAGTGAAGTGTCAAAAACATCCGAAGAGTTGGTCGCAGTCACAACGCAAGCTGCTCAACTTCCTGCGGTAGAATCGGCCAAGGTGGCTGCCAAAACGGCCGCTGTTCAAAAATCAAAGGTGGCTGAAGTTAAGGTGGTGAAGCCTAAAGTTGTCCTTCAAAAGGCACGTCTTGACTTTTACGGCGATGAACAATCTTTAAACAGCATACAAGAAGCTTTGGTTAAAAAGCTGGCTCAGTCTTATAAATCCAGCGGTGCTCAAACACTTGAAATTGTTACAGCGTCTGCGCCAACGCCGTTTAGCAAATGGCAGGATGTGCGTGATAGTCGCCTTAAAGCTATTCAGGATATCTTCAGTACTCACGGGGTAAAGTTGACGCCGAAAAATGTAAATTACGTGCATGTGCGTTCAACTTTAAAGCAGTATGTTGACATTGCTTTTTAAACTTTAAAAATTCATTTGATTTACAATGACTTTTTCGGGGAAGCCGCAGTTTATTTTACGATTCTGTTCTAATAAAAATTCAAATTCGGCAGTAAGTTCTTTTTTGTGATGCGTTGCCGCACCATTTTCACGGTATTTTTGTGCTGTCTCTATTGCTTTGTGAAGTTTATGGTCCATCACAAGGCATGAAAGCCCGTGTGGTTCTTTCCCTTGCCAAAAAATTGCAAGAAAAAGTAAGACAAACATGGTGACGATTGTCACATAAATCCCAATTTTATAATGCTTGTCATTTTTTGTATCTGTTTGTCTCATATATAAATTTTGCAGTTTTATGGCTGTTTTGTAAATTATTATTTGTTGATCTGTGAAAATTATTAACCATAATTTAATTATACCCAATAAAAATAATAGTTAGATGGATTGATGGAACTTGTGTTGGAAGAGGTTGAATCTCAAATTCAGCAACTGGTTAAAAAGGTGAGTGATTATCCTGTGGCATGGCGTGCTATTCACTGTTTGTGGACAGGTGCGCCGCAGTCAGCTTTAGAGGAGTTAGTAAGCGGTGCTGACCTTATTTTAGATTCCGATGAAAGTTATCTTTTTCAATGGGGCGGGGATGATATTTTCATTCTCGTGAAAGGTACAAGAAAAGAGCCGTTAGAAAAAGCACGTCACTTTATTGAAAATTTTGCGCGCAAAAAAATGCGTTTGAAGGATGATGTGCCTTATGATGTAAAGTCATATGACCTAAGCATTGCATGGGATGAATTTAAAGAATTCTTCAAAAAGCGCCAGCAGGAAATTTTGCATCAAAATAAAGAACCTGAAGTGGTTCATCAGTCCATTCGACGTGAAGAAAAAGAAGACGTTATTCGCTTGATTAAATCAAAAGCGAAGGAGAAAAAAGCAGCGCTTAAAAAACGCATTAAACGTCCGGGGGTGACCATTTTGGCGGTGGATGAAGATGCCAATACCTTAAGCTTAATAGATGGTATCTGTAAGGGGTACCGTGTGCTGCGTGCGGCTTCAGGTGAGGAGGCGTTGGAGAAGTATTTTGATGAAGCGCCTGATATTGTGATTATGGATACTCACCTACCGGTGATTGACGGCTGGGAAGTTGTGAAGAATATTTATGAAATGGACGATAAGGCTTTTGTGATCATGGTTACAGCACATGCAGACCAAGTGGCCGTTCAAAAAGCTGTGCAGTTTGGTGTGAAAGGTTTTGTTAAAAAACCATTTTCACAAGCTAAGGTGGAGCAATACCTTGAACGCTTTGGCCAGTCGGCGCCTGTGCACAAAAGGGTGCAAGTTTAGGCATTAAAGTGGCATTTAATGTCGTTTATGGGTTTATTTTTTAGCATAAAGTTGGCATTATGTAGGGCATATTTTTAAACAATAAATGGTCCTGAAATTTTATGTCTACTCTACATGCTGTTCAAAATGAAAGTGCGCTGTCCTTTGATGACGGTGTTTTCCCGTCGCAAGTTTTTAAAAAGTTACAATCCATGGGGTTGCTGCGCTCTGACGCACCTTTAGAAGAAGGGCAAATTCAACCAGCAAGTATGGACTTACGTTTGAGCGATAAAGCGTACCGTGTGCGTGCAGGTTTTTTACCGGGGGATGGTCACACCGTGATGGAGCGGATGGAAGAACTGAAAATGCATGAGGTTGACATTTCCGAAAGTGGTGTGCTGGAAAAAGGTGCGGTTTACATCATTCCGTTGATGGAGTCACTTTCGCTGCCTAAGGGTGTGCATGGTTTGGCCAGCCCGAAAAGCACCACCGGACGTTTAGACATTTTAACAAGACTTATTTGTGACAATGGCACCAGTTTTGACCAAGTGCCAGAAGGTTACGAAGGTCGTTTGTATGTGGAAGTCAGCCCCATTACGTTTAGCATTATTGCCCACCAAGGGGATAAATTAAACCAACTGCGTTTGCGCAAAGGGGTAAGTGTTTTAAGTGATGAGTCATTGGTTGCGCTGGACCAGCAAGGCGCACTTGTTTACAACAATGACCAACAGCCAGAAAAGCCAATGTTTTGTGAAGGTGTTTGGCTGAGTGTGGACCTTGAAGGTAAAAATGGCAGCAACATTGTGGGCTACCGTGCCCGTAAAAATGCGCCTTTGGTTGACCTGCGCAACATTGCTCATTACGAAATTGAAGAGTTTTGGGAACCTATTTTTAAGCCAACATCGGGTCGGATTATTTTAAACCCAGAAGACTTTTACATTCTTGCCTCAAGAGAATGTTTAAGAGTGCCAGCAGAATACAGCGCCGAAATGATGGCCTATGAAACTCAAGCGGGTGAACTTCGGGTGCACTATGCAGGGTTCTTTGACCCTGGTTTTGGTTGCGATGTTGGCGGTGAAGGCGGTTTTGGCACCACCGGTGTGTTGGAAATCCGTTCCCATGACGTGCCATTTGTGCTCGAGCATGGTCAGCGCATTTGTCGCATGGTTTACGAAAAATTGAGCGAAACACCCGAAAAGATTTACAGCCAAAACATTGGTTCAAACTATGCAGGGCAAACCCTAAAGCTTGCCAAGCAATTTAAAATGTAATTCAAGGTTTTTGTGTTATGAAAAAGGTTGTACTCGCTTCCACTTCGCCCAGACGGCAGGCCTATTTTAAAGAGATGGGTTTACAGTTTGAATGTGCTGCACCCGACGTGGATGAAACACCTTTGAAAGACGAAAAGCCAAGGGCTTATGTAGCCCGAGTGGCAACCTTAAAAGCTTTGGAAGTTAAAAAATACAATAAAGATGCGGTGGTGGTTGCTGGGGACACGACGGTGGCACTGGGCAGGCGCATTTTAGGTAAGCCTGAAAATGCGGAAGATGCCGAGCGTATGCTGAAATTGATGTCGGGTCGCCGTCACAAGGTTTTAAGCACAGTGTGTGTGATTGATGAAAACGGACAGGTGTTCCACAAAACAACGGTCACCACAGTGAAAGTGAAGCAGTTGAGCGAAAGCGATATTCAGTTTCATCTTAAAAATGCCGAAAACTGGCAAGGCAAGGCCGGTGCTTATGGTATTCAAACAACTGCTGGTGGTTTGATTGTGAGAAGTATTATCGGTTCTCACAGTGGGGTTGTTGGCTTGCCGTTGGTTGAAACGAAAGAATTGTTGGTGAGGTGCGGCGTTGAATTTTGATATTGTTTATGAGTCATGCCCGTGGTGTCGCCGTGCAGCTTTGTTTAATGACCAAGGTAAATTGGTCAGCCTACACCATGACTATGAAGGTGACGTTTTTAAAGAAGGCGCTGTCATTGTAGGGCGTGTGCGCCGTGTGGTGGAAGGTATTGGCGCCGCTTTTGTGGACATTGGCGACGTGATGGAAGGTTTTTTACCCCTTAAAAAGGTGCCTAAAAAAATGGGTGCTTTGGTGGAAGGGCAGGACATTGTGGTGCGTATCACCCGTGAAAAGGTGGACGATAAAGGCGCAACTTTAAGTGCCAATGTGTTGCATGACATGCCAGACCATTATGGTGACAACAAAGTGCCTTATGTCTTAGAGGAACCACCGGTCGCCCTTTCCCGCGCGTTGATGAGCGCAGGCGTTTCCCCCGTTCGGGTGTGGGTGAATGACGCGCGCTTTCGGGTTGAGGCTTTAAAATTTGTGCCAGAAACCAAAATTTTTCAAATGGATCAACATGAAGATGTGGACCTGTTGGATAAAGTGGATGACAGCATAGACTCCCTTTCAGGGGAGCGCTTCCACTTGGTGGGCGGTGGCATGCTGACCATTGAACGCACTAAGGCGCTGACTTCGATTGATGTGGACACCGGCACAATGACCATGAGCTCGAAAGATGACCTTGCGTTTCAGGTGAATATGATAGCGGCGGAAGAAATTGTTCGCCTTTGTCGGCTTTTAAACATTGGCGGTAGCGTGATTGTGGACTTTGTCAGCATGCGGCAAAAAGCAAGGCGTGAGCAAGTTGTCAGTTATGTAAAAGACCTGTTTATGAACACCGATACATTTCAGGTGGAAGTTTTAAAAATGTCCCGCTTTGGTTTGCTGGAATTTAACCGTGAAAAGACAGGTAAAATTTTGCTCAACCAGCTGGAAACACCAAAAGCTGTCGCATCCGAAATTTTGTTGAATTTATGGCGCTTTAAACCAGGGGCGCATATGCACCGTGTTAAATGCTCCACCGAAGTGGCAGATTTACTGCGCGCGCGGTTAACACCTTCAATGGCGATTGCGCATTTGGGCAGGCCTGTGGAGATTATTTCTGACATGGGGTTAACGCCACGGGTTTATGACATTTCCACAACCGATGCCTACTGATTCAAAATAGCGGTGTTTTTCACTAAAAAAAGCCACCCTACTTGGATGGCTTTTTGTTTGCATGATTTATGTTCTACGGTTTTACTTTGCCCGCTTGGATTAAGGGTTGAAGTTTTTGGATGTATTCCTTGGCCACCACATAATCTGGGTTGCGTTTTAAAGCTTCCTTAAATTGGTTGTAAGCTTCTTGATTTTCACCAACGTAAAGCAATGCGAGGCCATAAACAGTGGGAGCATTAGGTGCATAATAGCTAACCTTTGCCGCACGTTCAGCAAACATGATGGCTTGTTGAATATGCTGGTTGGCTTTGGTCATGTTCTTTTCTTGCATGAACTTCTGTGTTTTACGAATGTGGGTCATCGCTAAGTTGACCAAATTGTTTTGGGCATAAGGGTCAAAACGGATGGCTTCAAGTAGTTTGTGTTCAATGTCTTCTGAGGTGATGTTATAGCGCTTGCCTGAAATACCATTTTTGTAGGACATGTAAACCACGCCCCAAATTTCCCGCGCGCGTGGGTTAAGGGGGTATTCCTCCATTGACCGGTTGATGAAGTAAACACTCATGTCACTGTGTTGGCTGGCACGGGTCATTCCCAGTGCAGGCTTTAAATAAAGTGTGCCTTCACGGCGTTGGTAATTGTCGTAGCTGATAAAGGTTAATAAAATGGCGCTTAAAGCCATTAAAGTGCCAAAAAGAATTTGCGGGTTCAGCTTAGCTTTTAAGTTAAAGCCGTAAACTTTTGGTTTGTTGGCGTACTGTAAATATAAACCTGTAACAACACCCACCAACAACCACAACACACCCGGCGCTGTTGGCATTTGCAGCGGGAAGTCACCCAGTGAATTGACGCACATGCCACCAATGCCCACCAACGCAAAGAAGGATAACATTTTAGCATTGTTGGGTGCGGCTTCGTTTTTTTGAATGCGCCACGCCATGAAGATGGGCGAGAGGAAGATTAGCAAGTGGGCCAAACCACCAATAACACCCAATTCAATAAACATCTGGAACATGTCATTGTGCATGCGACGCGGGCGGGCTTGCAAGTTGTAACCAGGCTTTGGTGTCACCATGGAGGATTTGAAATATGCCGGATAAATTGTGTGGAAACTGCCAAGGCCAATGCCAAAGGGATGATCTTTTAAAATGTCCACACCGTTGATGTTGTAAGCAATCCTTGTGGCAAGCTCGCCTTTTTCAATGTCCTTAATGCTGGAGAATTGCTCGGTCACTGTGGTGGACATGGAGTGGAATTGTTGGCCTTTTTTAGCAAAGCCACTTTGGAAAGAAGCACTCCACAATAAAATGGCGATGGAAATTAAAAAGGCGACACCTTTTTTAAGGGTGACTTTTTCAATTAAAGCGCTGCGCAGTGGTTTGTGCAAGCAAAGCCAGATGGCTGCAAAGGCAAGGGCGGCGCAGGCGCTCACCCAGCTGCCCCGTGACCTTGTGTAAAGCAAGAACACGCATGCCAACGTCAAAGCGGTTGTGGATAAAACAAGTTTTAAGTTGTTTTTGCTGTTGAGCATTAGGTAAGCCATCAGCGGAATGGTCATCACCATAAAGGAAGCTGCAAGGTTTTTGTTGGCAAAGGCCCCCGCTGGCGGTGCGGACTGTTGGAAGAAGCCTAAAATGCGCCATGACTGTAAACTTGGGAACGTTTCCGCCAAGCTTTGCATGAATGGAAAGGCGTTAAGAATGTCCGCATCGGTTAGTGCAAAAAACTGCATAATCCCCAAAACAGCGTTGAAGGAAACGCTTAAAGCCAGTAACCAAAACATGTTGTTGTACCACTGTATGTGGCGTGCTTGTAAAGCAAAAGCAAAAATGAGGGCGTAGCCCATCAGGTGTTTTAAAAACCACCAGTTGTTGGGCAAGCTTGCACCCCAAAACAGGGTGAGGATGCCAAAGAAAACGGTGATCAAAACCATCCAGGAGGTAAAAGGCAGTTTGATGCTGAGTTGGCTGTTTTGGTGTGTTTTATGTCGTTCAATTTGATAAATAAAGAACAGTACGCATAAAGCCAAGCCGCCGCTGTGCATCATGTACCATCTTAAGTCGCCAGCCACTTCTGGCACATAAAAGTCATAGGCAATGGGCAGTAAAAATATGATCAGAGAAAGGGTTAAACGTGTTAAGAAAAAGTACCATTTATGTGCTTCGTCTTGGGCAACAGGTGCCAAAAATTGACGGTAGGATACCAAACCATTTTTAATGAATGTTGGTAAAAAACTGAACCACCTTTCCCATGGCAAAGCCAAAACAAGCAGGGCGATTAACATTTTCATTGCAAAGGGGAAGTAGTATATATGGCCGTTTTCAAACATCTTTTTATATTCTTATCAGTTGTTAACTTAATGATTTATCGGGCATCATACCTTTTTCGGGTGCGTGGTGCAATTTAAATTCGTGCCATAAAAAAATGCCCTTAACATCAAGGGCATTCGTTTAATTTCGTTTCGGTGGTTTCAATGAGGTAACCAATGACATCGGCCGCGTAAAATTCAACTTCTTTGTACTTATTACGGCTCCACTTTTCGGGCTGAAGCAAAACTTCTTCGGTTAAGACTTTATAAACCCTTTTGAGGATTTTTAACGCAGAAGTTGCCTCACGCTTGATGGTGGTGCTGTGCGGTGTGAAATCGATCACTTTTGCAGCGCGTATTTTTCTGTGTCGTCCTTCTAAGTATAAAAGAACTTGCAAAACGCCGGCAATGCGGTGGGTTTCGGTGGTGGTTTGGCGCATGATGTTTAAATGCATTATGCCACGCCATTTTTTGCTGAGTTTATCCATGGTAAAAGTTTCGGTAAAGGAATGTATTATATGTTATGGTGCGCCTAAGGTTCAAAGTCAAGCGTTGGTGATGGGTTGTCTTTAGCACTCGATGTAGATGAGTGATAAAAAAGACTTGATTTGTCAAAAAAATTGGCTATGATGCTTGTGTGGAATACATAGAGTGTTCTTAAAATATGAAAAATAATTTAGAAATATGGAGTGTTTAAATGAGCAAACCTACAATTCGTCCATTACATGACCGTGTGGTTGTTAAAAGGCTACCTGAGCAGACCAAAACAGCAGGTGGTATCATTATTCCAGACACTGCAAAGGAAAAACCACAAGAAGGTGAAGTTTTAGCAGTTGGCAATGGCTTTGTCATGCAAGATGGTTCTGTGCGCCCGTTAGAGGTGAAGGTTGGTGATAAAGTGCTCTTTGGTAAATGGGGCTCAACAACCGAAATTAACATTGGCGGTGAAGAACTTTTGGTGATGAAAGAAGATGATATTATCGCCATTTACGCCTAACGAAAAACGTAATCAAGCACAGGCTTGAGTTTTAAAAAAATACAAATTTTAAGTAACTGATGGAGAGTGAAATATGAGCTCAAAAGATATTCGATTTAGTGCAGATGCCCGTTCAAAAATGCTTAAAGGTGTTAACACCTTGGCGGACGCTGTTAAAGCAACTTTGGGTCCAAAAGGCCGTAACGTTGTTTTGGATAAATCATTCGGCGGACCACGTGTGACCAAAGACGGTGTTTCCGTTGCGAAGGAAATCACCCTAAAAGACAAGTTTGAAAACATGGGCGCACAAATGGTGAAAGAGGTTGCCTCTAAAACTGAAGACATTGCAGGTGATGGTACAACAACTGCAACTGTGCTTACCCAAGCCATCTTCCGTGAAGGTGTTAAAGCTGTTGCTGCGGGCATGAACCCAATGGACCTAAAACGTGGGATTGACCTTGCAACAACCGCCTTAGTGGGTGACCTTGGCAAGCAAATGAAACCCATTTCTTCCAAGCAAGAAATTTCACAGGTTGCAACAATTTCTGCAAATGGTGACACATCTATTGGCGAGCACATTGCTGAAGCCATGGAAGTTGTTGGCAAAGAAGGCGTGGTAACTGTGGATGAAGCCAAAGGCTTGGAAACAGTGCTGGAAACTGTAAAAGGTATGCAGTTTGACCGTGGCTACCTTTCACCATACTTTGTGACTGACTCTGAAAAGATGACCTCGGACTATGACGATGCACTCATCATGTTGGTGGACGGTAAAATTTCGAACCTATCGCAAATTGTGAAAACCCTTGAAGGCGTTGCGCAAAGCTCTCGTCCGCTTATTATTGTGGCGGAAGATGTTGAAGGTGAGGCGTTGGCTGCCTTGGTTGTCAACCGTTTGCGTGGTGGCTTGAAAGTTGCCGCTGTTAAAGCGCCTGGTTTTGGTGACCGCCGCAAAGCGATGATGGAAGATATTGCCATTTTAACTGGCGCCACTGTCATCAGCGAAGAAGTTGGCCACAAACTAGAAGACGCAACTGTTGAAATGTTGGGTCAAGCAAAGACTGTGAACATCACCAAAGACCACACCACAATTGTGGATGGAATGGGCGATAAAGCCGCTGTGGAAGCACGTGTTGAGCAAATTCGCCGTGAAATGGACGCAACAGAATCTGACTACGATAAGGAAAAACTGCAAGAGCGTTTGGCCAAGCTAACAGGCGGTGTTGCTGTGATTAAAGTTGGCGGAGCTTCTGAAGTGGAAGTGAAAGAAAAACGCGACCGTATTGACGACGCTTTGGCCGCAACCCGCGCCGCTGTGGAAGAAGGTGTTGTTGCCGGTGGTGGTGTGGCGTTGGTACGTGCCAGCAAAGCCCTAGACGGTTTGAACACTGAAAACGACGACCAAGCGGTTGGTGTGAACATTGTGCGCCGTGCCATCCAAGAGCCGATTCGCCAAATTGCAACAAACGCCGGTGTTGACGGTGCTGTTGTGGCCGGTAAGGTGATGGAAAACCCAGACGCTTCATTTGGTTACAACGCTGCGACAGGTGAATACACCAACATGTTTGAAGCTGGTATTATTGACCCAACTAAAGTGGTGCGCACTGCCTTGCAGGACGCGGCTTCTGTTGCTGGTTTGATGATTACCACAGAAGTAATGGTGACAGACAGTGCGGACGAAAAGTCTGGCGCTGATGCTGCGGCCGCTGCTGCTGCCATGGGTGGCATGGGCGGCATGGGTGGAGGTATGGGCTTTTAATGTCGTCTACTTTCTTGCTTTGCAGCTTCAGCAAGGGCAACTGGCTTTCAGCTTCTAGCATGAAAATATGTTTACATTAAAACTGTAGCTTACCTATAAGTTTTTTAAAGCACCCTTCGGGGTGCTTTTTTCATGGTTGACTACGGTGAATAATCCTGTATTTTGATTTCTGCTAGAAATCTACCTTTTCCTTTTCTTTGGAGGTCACTATGAGCCTTAATTTTGATAAAATCCGTGAGATTTATAATGCCAAGCAAGAGGCTGTAACAGGACTTAAATTTACCCCTGAACTCAAACAGCAATGTATTGATAAAATCCATGCTGTGCTTGAAAAACCCGAGGATGTCGAATGGCAGTTTAATCTTGCTTCAAGTTCATTTTTTGTGGATATTCCTGTGGGTAATATGGCGCGTCCATTCGAGTCAGAGGGAGACCGATGGGCTGCTGTTGCTTTTTATGAAGAGATATTTGAAGAATTCTCAGAGTATCTAGCTTCTGGCATTAAAATGGAAAATGTTTTTCAACGTTTTTATCCTGTTGACTATTCAGCCACTTGGGCAGATGACCGGTTTTTGGCCGAGTCTATCCGCATTACTGTTTCACCATAACCAGTTGAACGTAAGAGGTTTATTAAAGTTTATTTTTCAAATTTTACTGCTGTGATTGACACTCTAACTTTTTCTGTATACATTTAACTGGTCGTAAACTTTGCCTCTTCGGCATGTTACTTTTCTAGGAGAAACCCTATGTTTTCAATCAAACATAAACTGTGTGATATGAACCCTGACGCTGGCATGGCTGGTGAATTGCGTCAACAAAGACGTTTGGAACGTAAAGCTCAAGCTGTGAAGCGTATTGTCGAAGCATCCGCGGATATGTCAAAATGTTGCGATAAAATGATTCAAAACAACAATGACATGAAGCGCCTTTTGAAGAGATGATGCGCATAAATCGAACATAAAAAAACACCCCTAAGGGTGTTTTTTTATGTGGTGGATGGCTTGTGTTTTGAAAAACTGACAGGTTTTTGCTAGGTGGTGGCTTGTAAAAGCGTAAATGTCCCTTAAAAAGCGTTTTATGAAGGGTGATTCACCTTTGATGCGTAACCTTTCACTCCATGTGCATGGTTTTTGTCCGTTTTTTTTGGCTTAGCGTTTGTTTTTATGGGTGTTTTAAGTCTACTGTGAATGGTTGTTTACAGTTGTCAGTTAAAAAGGCGAACCATAAGTGAATAGAAGGCGTAAATGGGCGAAATAACACAACGGCGCTGGTTGGTCATCTTCTTCGCTTTGGCCTGTTGTTTGTGTCTGCCTTTTTTTGTGTTAAAATAATGTCTTAATCATAATTTAGAAGGTAAGTTAAAATGGCACCACAAGTTGATGATACGTTCCAAAAATTATTGCATGGCCGCACGGTGGACGGTGTGCCATTTGATGAAAAAAAAGTGCCTTACAGAAATTTTGCCCATTTGTGGATGGAAAAGGTTCAACAAAACACAGATGGTGACTTTTTAACTTTTTACAGCGCCGAAGGCGAGCGCAGTCATTTTAGCTATGCGGAATTTTTTGAAAGGTCATGCCAAGTGGCCAACTTGCTGGTGCATGAATTTGATATTACCCCAGGGGATAAGGTGGCATCGGTTGCTTTTAACCATCCTGAAACTGTGGCGCTGATGTTTGCATGCTGGATGGTGGGGGCTTGTTATGTGCCCATCAACGCTGGCGAATGCGATGAGCGGATGGTGTTTATTTTAAATGATGCCAATGCCAAGCTTGTTTTTGTGATGCCAGAATTTGTGCAGCGTGTTGCCAATGAAAAAGAGCATTTGGAAAATGTCGTCCATTTTATTCAAATGTTGGAGGGTGAAGACGAGGCGGGCTTTTTAAATTATCAAGAAATGTTGTCCCACCAGTCCACCCACTTTGAAGAAACGGACCTTGCCACGCTGGATGACGAGGCGCTGATTGTTTACACCTCGGGCACAACAGGCACGCCAAAAGGGGTGGTGTTGGACCAATACAACTGCTTGGTCAACGCCAAGGAAATTAGCGCTTGGTACAATTTTAACAATCAATCAAAAGCAATGCTGGTATTGCCGATTCATCACGTCAATGGAATTATCGTCACTCTTTTAACACCGCTTTATGCGGGCGGGTCATTGGTGCTGAACCAAAAATTCAGTGCCAGTCAATATTGGCAGCGCCTGAAAGCGGAAAAATGCAGTTATGGCAGCGTGGTGCCGACCATCCTTTCATTCCTGTGTGAAGCCGGTAAAAAGAACTTTTCAGTCCCGCCGGTGGATTATTTTTTAATTTGCGGGGCAGGGCCATTAACGGTGGAGATGGGTAAAAAATTTGTCGCCGAATTTGGCGTGCGGGTGAACCATGGTTACGGTTTAAGCGAAACCACATGCTACAGCTGTTATTTGCCGTTTAATTTAAGCGATGATGACTATGACAAATGGATGCAAAGCTATGGCTACCCTTCCATTGGTGTGGCACTGCCTTGCAACGAGATGGACATTCACGACCAGCATGGCAACTCTGTAAAGGAAGGCGAAAAGGGCGAAATTGTGGTTAAAGGTCACAATGTGATGAAAGGTTACTACAATAGACCCGATGCCAACGAAGAAGCTTTTGAACATGGCTGGTTTAAAACAGGCGATGAAGGTTTTTATAAGTTGGACGAATCTGGCCGTAAATTTTATTTTATCACCGGTCGCTTGAAGGAATTGATTATCCGCGGTGGTGTGAATTACTCCCCTCTAGAGTTGGATGAGCTGATTGGCCGGATTGACGGCGTGAAAGCAGGGGTGGCTGTGGGCTTTGAAAATGACATGTACGGCGAAGAAATTGGCGCCTATGTTGTGCCGAAGGAGGGGGCAACCCTGACCGAATTGGATGTTTTAAACGCCTTTGAAGGTCTGCCTGAAAGCAAACGCCCCAAAGTGGTGGTGTTTGGCAAGGACCTGCCGGTGACATCCACAGGTAAGTATCAACGTAATAAATTAAAACCCTTATTCAATGAATGGAAAGGCGTGCAATTCTAACGTTTTTTAAAATGTGTTAGACCTTGGATGTTTTAAATGATATGTTAATGGGTAAGTATTTATCTTAATATCTTTTTACTTTTCTTTTACAAACCCTGTGCGAGGTATTGTTATGCCGACCATTTTTAAAGAATATCTTTTTAAACGTGACCCTAATGCTGACTATGACAACATGAGCCAAGTTCAATTGGTGGAAACAGCCATTCATAATGCGCTTGCTTGTGTGACTTTTAGCGTGGATAATGTGGTGGAAGACGACCCGGATGATTCGCTTGCGGTTATTACCAGCCTTGAAACGGTTGCTGCTTACCGTGTTAATTATCCAAATGCTTTAAAGGAAGTGGATTTGCCTCAGCAAACCACTGGCACCATTGCAGAACTTTGGACCAATGCTTTAATCCCCGAACTTTGTAACCACTTTAGCACCGCCGAACTGAACGAAATGGTTTTTGTGGCGGTTGAGCAACATTCTTAATTTTTTGAGGTGAACTGCTTATGAAAATGAAACGTATTTTTTTACCAAAAACCGATGATAATGTGCGCATTGCGAAGGCATTGCGAGCGCAAGGCTTAGAAGTTGCGGCGTACAACCGTTTGTTGTCAGAATTGATAAAGCAGGAATTTGCATCCTATGAGTACACTATTCAAAAAAAGAACCAGAGAGAAGCATTGGTGACGTTGAAGAATGTTAAATGTGGTGACGGCTATATGTTTTTACCAAAAACGATGCAATCTTGTGAGCAAGGTTACTTTGAAACCAACACCTTTGCGCCTTGGATGGAAAAGCACCGAAAAGTCCAAGAAGGTGATGAACTTTCCCTGCTTCGGATAGATTTTGTATACGCACAAAGTTAAATAGCGATGTTAAAAAAGCCCCTTTTTGAGGGGCTTTTTTTGTGAGAGGTTTTAGCGTTCGCTTCTACGGTCTTGCCTTGCGTCCTTGCGGTCGCTTCGGCGCTCCTGTCTCGCTTCTTTTCTATCTGCGCGTTTCTCTTGGCGATAGTCTTGCCGTTGTTCACGCCTTTCTTGTCTGGCTTCTTTTCGCTCCTCTTTGTGTTCTTGCCTTGCTTCGTGGCGTTTTTCTTTAAATTCTTCTCGTTTTTCACGCATCATTTCACGGTGTTGTTGGTGTTGTTCGTGCAGTTCTTCGCGCTTTTCTTCCATCGCTTCTTTGCGTTCGATACGGTGCTCTTCAAGGTTTTCGCGCAGTTCTTGGCGGTGATCCTGCATTTTTTCACGCATTTGTTGGCGCTGGTCCTGCATTTTTTGGCGCATTTCACCCTTGCTTGGTCGGTCCTGCGCTTGGCTTAAACCGGTGGTCGCAAGCAAAATGCCAGCCGCCAAAGTTAAAATGGTTGTTTTGTTCATACCCATGGTTCCCTTTACCGTTGTTATTTTTAATAAGTGTTTATGGTGTAAGGTGCGAGCAGGTTTATAAAAATTTCTGTCAGCTTAGTCGATATATTTACGTTCTGGCCCTTCGGGGTTGTGGTTAAAGCCTGTGGTGGCGTCCTTATCTCGCACCTCGTGGTTAAGGTGCCAACGTTCTTCCCCTGGTTCACGGATGTTGCGGACAGCGTCATTGGTTTGCCAGCCTGTGTTGCTTTTGGTACGCAGGCTTTTATTAAGGTTGTAACGGCTGTCTTTGTAGCCTTCTTGCTGGGCTTTAGCCACGGCATATAACCCGCCTAAAAGTGTGCAGGTAACAAAGGCGAAGACTGTTAATTTTTTAAATTTCATAACTTTATTATGCCTTTTTTGAGGTTGATTTACAAGTCCTTCGGTTTGTAACGGTCGGGGTGGGCACGGCGAATTTCTGGAGCATTTTTTATTTTATTATAGATGTTTAGAAGTTTTTTGTAAGGTGTTGCATTAACATTAAATCTTTCTACATTATACATTTGTGCCACCAAGCAAATGTCCGCCATAGTCAGGTGATTGCCATGTAAAAATTCGGCATTGTGGGGTGTTAAATCTTCCAACGCTTGGAAGGTTTGGTGCACCCAATGGCTGTACCAGTCCTGCTTTTGTTGTGCGGTTATTTGAAAATTATTTTCAAGGTAGTTTAACACCCGTAAGTTGTTCAGCGGATGCAGGTCGGAGCTTATCATATGTGCGATGGCACGCACTTTGGCTTTGCCTTCTTCGTCTTTTGGCATCAGTGGTGCGCCAATGCAGGTCTCGTCGAGATACTCAATAATGGCGAGGGACTGGGTGTAAACCTCGCCGTCAATGTCCAGTGCGGGGACCAAACCTTGCGGGTTGACCTTTAAGTGGCTGGCGCTTTGTTGTTCACCTTCTTTTAAGTTGACCGCCACCGTTTGAAAGGGCTGACCCTTTAGGTGCAAGGCCATGCGCACACGGTAACTGGCGGTGGAGCGGTAATAGTCGTATAAAATCATTTTTTGGCAACCACTTTTTGTTCAATCACGCCAAAGGGGGAAGTGCCGGTGCTGTCTGGCATTTCAATGCGGATGATGTCGCCATCATTTAAAAAGGGTGTTTTGGCTTCGCCATGTTCTAGGGTTTCCAGCATACGACGCTCGACAATGCAGGAAGACCCTTTTGACCTGTCGTGGTTAGAAATGGTGCCTGCGCCAATCACCGTGCCGGCGTGAAGTGGCCTTGTTTTGGCTGCGTGGTGGATCAGCTGCGCATAGTCAAAATACATGTCTTCGCCGGCTTCGCACTTGCCAAAAAGTTCCCCGTTGAGGGTGCAGTGCATCGGCAGGTGCAGTTTGTTTTCATGCCACGCGTCGCCCAGCTCATCCGGTGTGACAAACACCGGCGACAACGTGTTGTGCGGTTTAACGTGAATAAAGCCAAAGCCTTTTAAAAGCTCTTCCTTGGCAAGTGCACGCAGTGAAATGTCATTGATCAAGCCCAGTGCCACCACATGTTTGCCCGCATCTTCCACGGTCACACCTTGTGGCACATGGTTGGTTACCACCACCACTTCGGCTTCAAAGTCCAACCCCCAGTCGGTGTTCGCAATTTCAATGGGGTCATGGGCGGCCATAAAATGGTCAGCCGTGCCTTGGTACATCAACGGGTCATGGTAAAGGTTGGGCGGCATTTCCGCCCCGCGGGACTTGCGGGTTAGCTCCACATGGGAAAGGTAAACACTGCCATCTAAAAACTGGAAACCACGGGGCAGGGGTGCCAGCAAGTCGCCTTGCTTTAAAGGAAAGGTTTCCACTTGCCCGGTGTTGATTTGGCTGTAAAGCTCTAATAAAGCAGGGGCCACGGCGTCCCAATTGTCAAAGGCGTGTTGCATGGTGGCGGCAAGATGTTCAGCTGGGGTGTAGTGGGTCATCTCTTTGTTGGTGATGACCAGAGTGCCGTCTTTGTGGGTGGACTTTATGGTTGCAAGTTTCATCTGCTTTTCCTTTTATTTTTGCGGTTCAACACGCCATGAGTTGACGTAGCTTGTGTCTTCTATATTTTTAGCATCGTCGCACACGGTCAGTGGGTGGCGGGTGTCAATCATCACCGCCACTTCGTCGGTGGCCTCTTTTTCTTGTTTGAGCATGTTTTTTAAAGCCTTGGGGTGTGGCCCGTGGGGGAAACCGCTGGGGTGGTAGGTGATCATCCCCGCTTCAATGTTGTCCCTGCTAAAAAAGTTGCCTTGATGGTAAAACAGCACTTCGTCAAAGTCGTCATTGCTGTGGAAAAACGGCACTTTGATGGACCGTGCACTGGTTTCGTAAGGGCGGGGCACAAAGGTGCACACCACAAAGCCTTCGCCCATAAAGGTGGTGTGGGCAGAAGGTGGCAGGTGGTAACGGTGGCTCATCACGGGGCGAATGTCCCGCCAGTTGATTTTAACCACCACATTGTTGCCGTGCCAGCCAATGGCGTCCAACGGGTTGTGGGGGAAGATGACAGAGGTGATTTCGTCCTGCTTTTTAATGCGGACTTCCCAGTCATTCTCGTCCTGCTGTTTTAAAAATGTGTCGTCAATTTCAGGCGTTTGGAGCATGGCTTCATCAAACACGGCGTGGGGGCCAAGCATGCCTTTTTCGGGCAGTTTAAAAGCGCCACCGGTGTTTTGAATCATCAGAATGCTGGTGGGGTGTTCCACTTCGATTCGCCATAGGGTACCACGGGGAATCAGCACATAGTCCCCTTCAACGAAGGGCAGATGACCATAGTCGCAAAACAGCTTGCCTGTACCTTTGTGGATAAACAACAAGTCGTCACCATCGGCGTTGCGCACCAAGTGTTCCATGCCGCCGCTTGTGTGCCAGATCCGCAGGTGGCATTGCTGGTTTTTAAGAAGCTCATCGGCGTGGAACGGGCAGCGGTGGGTGTTTTTTTGCCATTTGTTGGGGTTAAAGGCACGGGGCTTGAGGTTGCCTGTAAAACTTTTCCACGCGGTGGGTGGGTGTTTGTGGTGCAGGTGGGTGGCGGGGCCAAAAAAGCCTTCCCGTCCGACTTCTCTTTCAAAGGTATCTGCTGGTAAGTTGACATGTGCCTGCTTGGAATAAGTGCCAGACCCTTTGATGAAGTTGATCCACTTTTTCATGGCGAAGTTTGCCCCTTTCAGTTTTGTCTTATTTTAAGATACCACGGCGCACTTGGTCTTCTTCAATGCTTTCAAACAAAGCTTTAAAGTTGCCTTCGCCAAAGCCTTGGTTGCCCTTGCGCTGAATGATTTCAAAAAACACGGGGCCAATGACCGTTTGGGTGAAAATTTGCAGCAAGATACCGTCATCTTCAGGGGCGCCATCAATGAGGATGCGGTTTTTTTGCATCCGGTCAAGGTTTTCCGCATGGTGGGGGATGCGGTTGATGATTTTTTCGTAGTAAGTGTCTGGCGTGTGCATAAAGTCCATCCCGCCTTGGCGCAAGTTTTCCACCGTTTGGTAAATGTCCTCTGTGGACATGGCAATGTGCTGAATGCCTTCACCGCCATAGTCCTTTAAAAATTCTTCAATTTGGCTTTTGTCGTCGCTGGATTCATTGATAGGGATGCGAATTTTACCGCAAGGGGCGGTCATCGCGCGGGACTTTAACCCTGTAAGCTTGCCTTCAATGTCAAAATATCGAATTTCCTTGAAGTTGAAAATATCCTCATAAAACTTGGCCCATTTGTCCATGTTGCCTTGCAAGACGTTGTGGGTTAAATGGTCCAAAATTTGAAGGCCAGCGCCTTTGGGGTGGTGGTCAGCCCCTTCAATAAAGGTAAAGTCTTTTTGGTAGATGTTTTCGTCATCCACTAGGTAAATAACCGTGCCACCAATGGCTTCAATGGCAGGGATGGTTGCTTCATCTTCTTGGGTTTGGCTTTTGTGTTCGGTGCAGCCCAGTTCCAGCGCTCGTTGAAGCGCAATTTTTGAATCCTTAACCCGAAAGCCCATGGCACATGCACCGGCTTTGTGCTGTTTTATAAAGTTTTGAGCCTGCGCGGTGGGTTCTTCATTGATTAAAAAGTTGATGTGACCTTGCCGGAATAGCGACACTTTTTTGCGTTTGTGATGCGCCACTTTTTGAAAGCCAAGGCTAAAGAACAAGGCTTCCAATTGTTGTGGGGATTCTGCCGCAAATTCCAAAAATTCAAATCCATCCGTGCCCATGGGGTTGTGAGATTCGTAAGCGGTGACCATGTAAACCATCCCTTCAAATTCTTTTTATTTTTGAATATTTTACATGTTTTTGCAGGTGGTTGCAAATGAATCTCAAATTTTAAAAAGTTTTCAAAGCTGGTTGGAGGGCACAAAAAAACCTCCCAAAAGGAGGGAGGTTTTTATCGAATTTAAGACAGCTCAACAAGAAGTGGGAAGGTGACACCTTGTTGCATAAGCTGCTGAAATTTAAGAGCCAAGCGTTCAATGTCATTTGCGGCTTGTTCGATGGTAGCAATATCGACGCCTGTTAAAGCTTGGCCTTTCTTAGCATTGGCAGCAGTGTATGTGATGCTGACAATTAAGATGGCCAGTTTGGTGTTCAGGTCTTCGATAGAGCTGGCTTCCATACGGCGAAAGTGAATGCCCTTCATGTCTGGGTAACCTTGCGCTTGAAAGACTTTTAAGGACAATTCAAATAGCGCCAAATCATCCGGAGAGTCTTTAAAAAGGGGTTTAATGATGTCCAGTTTCAGTTCGTATTCATCCAAACGGGTGATGATATCTTTATAAGGATCGACCATGGTCAGATTTCCTCTTTCAAAATGAGTTTTTGGAAGGTTTTGAGTGTTGTGAATGTTTCAGCGTGAGCAAGGCAAATGTTGCCAAAAGTAAGAAATGTTTCTGATTTTTATGCCTTTTAAGGTATGACAACTCAAGCGTTAGGTCAATGGCAAAATGAAAGCGATGACAATTTGTGCACCGAAAGCATGAAGAGGGCTTGATTATTCAAAAAAGTTGTGTATGATGCTAATGCTTGCAGTCGCAAGCGGCATTTTAAAAGTGCTGCTGTAGCTCAGTGGTAGAGCACTACATTGGTAATGTAGAGGTCGGGAGTTCAATCCTCCCCAGTAGCACCAGTTTTCAGATGATTTCCAGTGTAAATAACCTTCCTAGGTACTAAATAGGTATTGTGTTAGTATTAACTGTCAGTAGCTTATGTAAATCGTGAGGGAGTATTGGGATGGTTGATATCTTAAAAGAGTTTGTAAGCGGTAATTTTAGTTTAGCTCAAGTGCTATTTATTGCAATCGTATCTATAATTGTTCAGCTCTTAACGTGGGGAGTGAAGGAGCTTTGGAGTCTGTATAAAAATTCGAGGTTGCCAAATGAACATGATTTACAAGTTTGGAATAGAATTCAAAAACATTTAGATAATGATACATTACAGTTTATCAAAAAACAGCATTTTGGTAATTCTTTCGATGATTGTTATATGAAACCCTTAGAGGCGTTATACCATATTACATCTGAAGACTTTCCAGACTATCAATTTATTGAAAAGAAATTGGCTATATCCTTTAAACAGGTGACTGATTCTTTAAAAGATTTTTTTGATTTGGTAAATACACATGTTTTTTATTGTGCAAATAGTATGAACTTTAGAGAGGTTCCTTTAAGCTCTTTTGGTGGTGACGAAGGAAAAAGAGATGAAGCTATAAAAACAATGAATAAGAGTGCTAATGATCTACATGAAAAAATTATCAAATTCATGAAAGAGTCAAGCTATAGATTTAATAATAAACTTAAATAAAAAGAGGGCTGAGCCCTCTTTTTATGATTGAATGGCTAGTTGCTTTTTACGCCGTCTAGCCTCGATTCTTTTCTTATAGTATTTGGGGTGATGTAGGCTGTGCCTTACAGGCAATCCAAAAACTTTTGGCTGTCGGTTTGGATGGTTTGTTTTTTGTCGTCGCTCATGCGGTTGTAGGTGTTGTATATCATGCCTAGGCGGTGGTTGCTTTTAAGTTTTTCTTGGTTGCGTGCCAAAAAGTCCCAGTAAAGGTAATTGAAGGGGCAGGCTTTTGCGCCTGTTTTGTCCTTGATGTTGTATTGACAGTTTTGGCAGTAGTTGGACATTTTGTTGATATAATTCCCACCCGCGGCGTAAGGCTTGCTGGCAAGATAGCCGCCATCGGCAAACAATATCATGCCCGAAACGTTGGGCAGCTCTACCCATTCATAAGCGTCGGCGTAAACCAGCAGGTACCATTCATTCACTTCTTTTGGGTTTAAGCCTGCCAGCAGGGCAAAGTTGCCAAGCACCATCAAACGTTGAATGTGATGGGCATAGGCGTTTTGTTTGGTTTCGGTCACGCATTGTTTCAGGCAGTTCATTTTGGTGTTGCCGTCCCAGTAAAATTGGGGCAGAGGGCGCTGGGCATTAAAGAAGTTTTGTTGAGTATATTCCGGCATTTTGAGCCAGTAAATACCACGGACATATTCTCGCCAGCCTAAAATTTGACGGACAAATCCTTCCACCGCATTTAAAGGCGCTTTGTTTTGTTGGTAAGCTTTGATGGCGGCGTCGATGCATTCTTTAGGGTTGAGTAAACCGCAGTTGATGTAAAAACTGATGTGTGCGTGGTACATCCATGGTTGGCCTTCGACCATGGCGTCTTGAAAGTCGCCAAAATTTTCAAGCCGCTGTTGGATGAATTTTTCCAACGCTTCTAATGCTTGGGCACGGGTGACCGCAAAAAAGAAGGGTTCAATGTCGCCAAAATGGTCGGCGAATTTGTCCTCCACCAGTTGGATGACTTGCTGGGTGATGTCGGACTTGGGGGTTTGATACGTTTGCGGAATGAACAGGTCCCCTTCGGGTGGTTTGCGGTTTTCCGCATCATAGTTCCATTTGCCGCCTTCGGGTTCATCGCCGTTCATTAAAATGTTGTGCTCTTTGCGCATTTCTCGGTAAAAAAGTTCCATCCGCAATTGTTTGCGGCCCTTGGCCCATTTTTCAAAACGCTCGAGGGTGCATAAAAAGCGGTCATCGTCCAAAATGTCCACCGCAACGCCAAGGTCATCTTGCCATGATTGCATGTCCTCAAGCACCCGGTGCTCTCCTGGTTGGGTGACAACAATTTTGTCAATGTTGTGTTCTTTAATTTGCCGTTTGAGTTCCCCTTTAAAAGACCCTGCATTGTTGGGGTCATCCAACTGAGTGTAAACAACCTGATGGCCATTTTGCTTCAGCTCTTGCGCAAAGTGGCGCATGGCCGAAAATAAAAACACAATTTTTTTCTTGTGGTGTTTGACGTAAGTTGCTTCACGCATCACCTCGCACATAAAAACTATGTCCTCACCTTTTTGAGCTTGGCTCAAGCTGGAAATATTGTGCGAAAGTTGGTCGCCAAGTATAAGCCGAAGCGTCTTCATGGTTTAGCTACTTATTAAAAGCTTCTTTGAGGCGTTTGATGATGTTGCTGGGTTCAGTGTTTTTTACTTCAATTTGAACTTTTTCAACATTCAGGGTAACATTTTTCAGGCGTTTTATAATGTCGCCATAGCCACGCTCGAGCAGGTCCACGTTGGTGAGGTAAGATGTACCCTCTGCCACTGCCGCTGCAATAACATAGGCAAGGCCTGCACGCAAGTCAGGGATCTCAATCGGTTCTTCAATGGCTTTAAGTGGCGTTGGGCCCATAATCAAAGCGCTGTGTTTATGGTCGTGGTTTTTGTAACGACATTCTTGGCCTAAACATTTTTTGGTTAACTGAATTTGTGCGCCAAGCATGTTCACGGCTTTGGTGTAACCAAAACGGCTTTCGTAAACCGTTTCATGGACGGCGGAAATGCCTTTGGCTTGGGTTAATAAAACGCAAAACGGTTGTTGCCAGTCGGTTGAAAAGCCGGGGTAAACGTCCGTTTCCAGTGCGATGGATGACAAGGCACGCTCACGGAAGAAACGAATGGTAGAACCGTCTAAAAATTCGTAACCACCGCCGACTTGACGGTAATATGATAAAAAGTTGCCCAAGGTGTTGGGGCGAATGCCTTTGACCACAATTTCACCGTCGGAAGCGCAGGCAAGGGAAGCCCATGAAGCGGCCTCAATGCGGTCGCCAAGTACATACATGTTGGTGCCTGTTAATTTTTCCACCCCTTCGATGATGATTTCACGGTTGGGGTTTAAGAAGATGATGGCGCCCATGCTGCGCAGCATGGTGATCAGCTCCATAATCTCGGGTTCAATGGCGGCATTGCGAATAACACTTGTACCTTCCGATAGCACACTTAAGAACAAACAGCTTTCAGTTGCACCAACGCTTGGGTAAGGCATGGTGTAATGGGTGCCTTGTAAGCGACCGTTGGATTTGGCGTAGTAACCACTTTCCTTGGTTTCTACCGTTGCGCCAAACATTTCCGCCGCTGTGAGGTGGAAGTCGACCTTGCGCTTACCAATGTTACAACCACCCATGGTTGGCACGGTGGCTTGGCCATATTTATGCAGTAAAAATGGAATCAGCAAAATGGGCAAGCGGTTGTTGCGGGAATCTGGAGTGGTGACCTTGTGGGTGTTGACGGTGGTCGGGTCAATGTTCAAGGTGGTGTCGTCCACCCATATGGCTTTAGCGCCCACTGTTTCAAGGAGCTTTTTGGTAATGTCAACATCGCCAATTTGTGGCACGTTTGTTAATGTTGTGGGGCTGTTGCCCAGCAAAGCACAAACCATGGCTTTGGTGGCAAAGTTTTTAGCCCCGAGGCATTGAATTTCACCTTTAACTGGGGTGCCACCTTTAATTTTATATGCTGTAATTTGCGCCATGGTTTCTACTCCTTAATATTTAAAACGCATTATTAAAGGATAGGCTGGATATTTCAAGTTAAATATGGAAATTATATGTATAGAAGCATATATATTATTTATAGGCTGATATTTGTCATTTATGGTCGTTACAACTTAATGTTGTGGTGTTGGATAAAATGTTATGTGAAAATAATTTTGTAAATATAAGAAGAGCTTTATAAAAGGCAAAGCAACATTATGAAAGTGAACAAACTAGAATCTATGGTGGTTAACTCACCCATACGTCGGTTTTTTCAAAAACATTTTGAAATGCCAATGTTGATGAAATTGGGTGGTGTGCCCAAAACAGGACGTGTGGCCGAAATTGGTTGTGGCAGTGGTTATGGCCTGCGCCTTTTGTTGGACATTTTTAAACCAAGAGTTGTTCACGGTTTTGACATTGATGAAAAAATGCTGAACAAAGCCAGCAGTTTTCTTGCCAAAGAAATTATGGACCACAAAGTGTTTTTACACAATGAGGACGACAAATTAAGCCAGCTGAAAAACAATGAGTTTAGCACCATCTTCTTTTTTGGGTCACTGCACCACATCCCCGGTTGGCGCCACGCCTTAAAAACAGCTTATGACAGCTTGGAAAATGGTGGCAAAATTTACCTTTGGGAATTTTACCGCCCTTTGACCATGAACCGTTTTGTGAAGTTGTTTGTGGATCACCCGGTGGAGGCCGCTTTTAGCCATGAAGAATTGAAAGACGAGCTGATGAAATATAACCTCACCATTTTGGGGGAGAAGAATATGCTGGGCATGGCAGGAATGTACGTGGTGGAAAAAGCCCGTGATGTTGCACCAAATTTAAACGAAGCCAGCAGTTTTGAAGTGAGACGAAATATCAGAAGAAGTAATACTCACTCCCACGCTTAATTCTTACGGTCCTTCAAAGGTTGTTTTGGGTTGTCTGGCTGCTTTAACTTCATCCAGCTTTTTATGGAATGTTTGCTTGGGTAGTTTGCCAAAAATTTCCTTGGCGCCGGGTTGTTTGGCTTCGTCTGCAATTTTTTTCATCACCGCAATAAATTGGTCTAAAACTTCTTTGGGTTCACTTTCGGTGGGTTCAATCAGCATCGCGCCGCCCACCACCAGTGGGAAATAAACAGTCATGGGGTGAATTTTATGGTCTAGCAATGCTTTGGCAATTTCGTGGGTGGTGATGCCATGCTGTTTTTGCCATTTTTCGCTCAGCAAACATTCGTGCATGCAAAAGCTTTTATCGTCTTTGTTAAACGGAGTGTTAAAGTGGTTTTTAAGGTGTGCTAAAACATAGTTGGCGTTAAGCACTGCATTTTCCGATGCTTTGGTTAAGCCGTCAACACCGTGGGATTTCATGTAACTTAACGCACGGACAAACATGCCAAACTGCCCTTGGAAGGAACGAATGCGACCAATGGAGTTGGCACTGTTGTGCTGTAATTTAAAAGTGCCGTTTTTGTTTTTTTGAATATGTGGCGTGGGTAAATAGGGGGCAAGCGCTTCGCACACTGCCACAGGGCCACTGCCAGGGCCACCGCCACCATGAGGGGTTGAAAATGTTTTGTGTAAGTTGAATTGCATCACATCCACGCCCAAATCGGCGGGTTTTACTTTGCCACAAATGGCATTAAAGTTGGCACCGTCGCAGTAAAAATAAGCGCCAATGCTGTGCAGTTTATCGGCAATGGCTTTGACATTGGGTTCAAACAAGCCACAGGTGTTGGGGTTGGTCAGCATAAAGGCGGCCACGTCTTCATTTAAGGCTTCTTCAAACGCTGCCATGTCCACCAAGCCATCTTTGTTGGATGGAATGGTTTTGCAAGTGTAACCACACATGGCGGCGGTGGCTGGGTTGGTGCCGTGGGCGCTGTCCGGCACCAAAATAATTTTGCGTGGGTTGCCCCGTTGTTCATGTGCTTTGCGAATGATCATCGCGCCGGTCAGTTCTCCATGTGCGCCAGCGCTGGGGTTAAGGGTTGTTTTGGCTAAGCCTGTTAGCTTGCAAAGCCATTGCTCTAATTCATACATTAAGGCCAAGGCACCTTGCACCGTTTCATCGGGTTGCAGGGGGTGAATGTCGGCAAAGCCGTCTAGCCGTGCAATTTTTTCGTTGATACGGGGGTTGTGCTTCATGGTGCATGACCCAAGGGGGAAAAAGTTGGTATCAATGGCATAATTTTGTTGTGAAAGGCGGGTGAAGTGGCGCACGACTTGTGGTTCGCTCACCTCGGGCAGGCCAATGCTTTGGCGTGGGGTTTGACCGGTGCATAGTTTCTCAGCGGTGCCTTCTTCAAGGTCAGCGCCTGTTCTGCCCACAGCGCTTTGTTCAAACAATAACTTTTCTTCAAATGTCATATCACGGCCTTTCATTATGCACGCTTTTATTATGCCACATTTTGTTTTATTTACCATGTTGAATTGTACTGAAGGTGTTAACTTTGTTGACTTTATGGAAATGATGTCTAAGAAACTTTTTGACCTTTTAGGTTGTTATTTGAATATGCAGGCGCTATAAAAAGGTGAGATTTATACCGTACCTGACCTTTTTAAGGAACTTTTATGTTCATGAAAACTTTTTTAAAGCAATTTTTATTGCTTGTTGTGTCATCTCTTGTTTATGGCTTGATCGTCTTGGGTGTTTTTACTTACG
>CEPV01094244.1_pt1 | contig 102485 bp, 106 predicted proteins | sample 530451 | NCBI WGS metagenome assembly CEPV01 (sample SAMEA2620097, study PRJEB7988) | marine metagenome | isolation source: saline water (ENVO:00002010), including
TTTTTTTTATTGTTGCACGCCTTACAGGAAGGAACCACATTCCCTTTTGTACTCCTCCCTCCCCTGGATATCGGGACGATATGGTCCATGGTAAGTTCTGCGGGAGAATAGGCCCTTTGGCAATAATGGCATAGGCCCTTTGCCAAACGGCGTTTCCACCATTGAGATTCCCTCAGCTCCCTAGCTTTCTGGCGTTCCCTTTTTATATGACCTTCATCAAAATCGATTGAAAATGTTTCCATGCGATTTTAACTTCCCGACACCTTCTCTAGATCATGGGAATGACGCCGCAGGGCGTCGACATTGGAATATATTTCGGTATGGGGATGAGTTATATTCAATTCACGAAACAGATGAATCTGCCCGCTTTTGTCCGGGTAAAGATAAAGAATCATCAGTAACCTAATCCCCTCAAGGTCTTCATATCCTTGCTCCAGTTTTTCTGGACTCTGACAAACAGTTTTAAAAACACCCTACACCCCATCATTCGTTCAATTTCTATTCGGGCGGCCTCGCCGATCTTTTTAAGCTTGACCCCGTTTTTTCCAATGACAATCCCTTTCTGTGAATCCCGCTCTACATGGATGCTGGCATAGATTTTTACTAGTGATCGCTTTTTATCCTCTGCAAAAGATTCAACGGTAACTGCGGTCGCATATGGAATTTCCTGCCCGGTGAAACGGAATACTTTCTCACGCACCATTTCTGCAGCAATAAACTTTTCTGGCATATCGGTAATGAGATCTCTGGGAAAGTATTGCGGACCTTTTGGGAGGGCCACCTCCATGGCACGAAGCAGTGCCTCCATCTGAGTTCCATGTTTGGCTGAAATCGGGATGATTGCTGCAAAGGAAAACTGTTTTGTCCATGCATCTATTTTGGATAGAAGTGTCGATCTTTCGATAATATCTATTTTATTAAATGCAAGAATCACCGGTTTTTTTTGGTTTCTCAGCTTTTTAACCACCAGCTGTTCTGAACATGGGTCCGGTTTTGAGGCGTCGATCATCAAAAGCGCTATATCAACATCACCCAAAACCGAAAGGGCGGTTTCGACCATTCTGATATTGAACCTGTTTGAAGTACTAAAAATGCCTGGGGTATCGATGAAGATGATCTGGGATGCCGGCCGTTGGACGATTCCAAGTATGCGGTTGCGCGTGGTCTGCGGTTTTTTTGAGGTGATTGAAATTTTACCACCGAGCAGCCGGTTCAAAAGGGTCGATTTCCCCACGTTGGGCGCACCGACAATACCGATAAAACCAGATTTAAAGTCCATCGGCTTCATCTTCCTCTTTTTTTCCATTCACCCGCTTGCGATCAAATTTGTTATTCCCTCCCAAACATCATCCTTTCCCAACCGGGACTTGGCCGAAAAAAGCGTCAATTCATTTTCGTCAACCGAGAGAGATTCAGCAATAGATTTTCGATTTTTTATCCGGTTAGGCTTTGAGAGTTTGTCAGATTTCGTAATTACCAACATCTTTGGGATATTGAAGTGGCAAAGCCAATCGATAAACTGATGCTCTTTTTGTCCGGGAACACGGCGGATATCAAGGACCAGGATAACCCCTTTTAATGTCTTTCTTGTTGACAGATATGTTTCGATCATCGGCCGCCATTTTTTTTTCTCGGAGATTGGAACCTTTGCATACCCATACCCTGGAAGATCAACAAATAAAAAGGACGCATTGATTTCAAAGAAGTTAATCAGGCGGGTTCGCCCGGGGGTGGAGCTGGTCTTTACCAGATGCTTGCGATTGAGGAGTGTATTGATTAGAGAAGATTTCCCCACATTTGACCGGCCGGAAAAGGCAATTTCCGGTAGATTTCCGGATGGGTATTGTGGCGATTGTACAGCACTGGTAACAAAATGGGCGGAGGTGATAATCATACCAAATCAGCTTCGGAACAATCCCTGGTTTGTCACATATAACATCTATTTCCCAAGCAACGACTCCCCTTGCAAATATTTCTCTATCCGGTCCAACCCGGCCTCAATATTCTCCATAGAGTTTGCATAGGAAAATCTGAGATAACCCTCGCCGTTTTTCCCAAAATCGATTCCCGGCCCTACACCCACATGTGCTTTTTCAAGCATGTCAAAGGCCAAGGTATACGAATCGGTTGAAATGTGTTTTGCATTTGCAAATACATAGAAGGCGCCTGTCGGTTCAACGGTAATTCCAAATCCTATTTTCTTTAGACGGTGGATCATGTAACGTCGACGCTCATCGTAAATCTGTATCATACGGGCGGTATCTTCACCAGCATTTTCCAGCGCGGCCATACCTGCCATCTGAACAACCGAATTGGCTGAAATAAAAAAATTTTGATGAAGTTTTTGCAGGGGGCGGATGAACGATTTTGGCGCCACCAGGTATCCGAGTCTTAACCCTGTCATGGCATAGAGTTTGGAAAACCCGTTGAAAACAAACGCATTATCGGTGAATTCAAGAATAGAATGCGCCTCCCCCTCGTACACCAAGCCATGATAGATTTCATCTGAAATGATATAGGGCGAAAATTCGGCAATCGCCCCCATACGGTCCGCTGAAAGTAGATTCCCGGTAGGATTGGATGGAGAATTGATCAAAATTCCCCGGGTTCTATTTGTAATCTTCTCCTGAATGGCTTCGGGTCTGTATTGAAACCCGTCCTCTTCGTAGACCGGTACAATAACCGGTTCCCCTTCCGAGAAAATGATAAAATTGGGGTAGCAGGCATAATGCGGATCTGAGATGATGACCTGGTCCCCTTTCTCAAGAAGCACAGAAAAAAGAAGGAACATGGCAGGGGAAGTTCCTGAAGTAATAACAATCTGGTCAGGACTTAGCGAAACACGGTATTTAGAAAAATAGTGCCTGCAAATCACTTCCCTCAAGGCCGGCATGCCAAGGCTGTGGGTGTAGTGCGTATGGCCATCCTCCAAGGCCTTGTAGAGAGCCTCCTTGATACACAAAGGGGTATCAAAATCCGGCTCACCCACCTCCAAATGAATAATATCAATCCCATCACGTTCCAATTCCTGAGCCCTTTCTAGAACATCCATGACGATGAACGAAGTAATTTCTCGGATCCGAGCTGAAATCTTCCCAATCCCCTTTCTATCCCGTGTTTCGGGTTAAAGACACTAAACCACCTTATTCAATGGGTATTCTATGATCCCTTCTGCACCGTGTTTCAAAAGCAGGGGTATGAGCTCTCGCACTTTATGGGAGTTGACCACTGTCTCCACCGAAAACCAGTCGGACTGATACAGCGGTGCAACGGTGGGGGCATTGAGACTTGGGAGCAGCAATATTACCTTTTCAAGGTGTGTGTTGGGAACATTCATTTTAAGACCCACGAGTTGTTCACCTAAGAGGGCGCCTTTTAATAAGAGTGAGATCTGTTCAATTTTTTTTCTTTTGCCCTGATCCTTCCAGGTATCGTGGTTGGCAATAAACTGGGTGTTGGTCTGCATTAACTCTTCTATAATACGAAGTCCATGGGCATTTATGGTCCTTTCGGTTTCAGTAATCTCCACAACCGCATCTGCAAGCCCGGAACTTACTTTCGCCTCGGTAGCTCCCCATGAGAATTCAACCGTTGCTTCAATGTTCCGATCTGAAAAATATTTCTTTGTATATTGAACCAACTCCGTGGCCACTTTTTTTCCCTGGAGTTCTTCCGGTTTGTTAATGGGGGATTCAAAAGGGACGGCAAGAACCCATCGCGCGGGGCGAGAGCTTACCTTGGAATAAACAAGGTCGGCAACAACTTGTACGTCCGAGTTGTTTTCAACAATCCAGTCTTTGCCGGTAAGCCCGGCATCCAGGGTACCGCCTTCAACATAACGTGACATCTCCTGGGCCCTACAGATGGCGCACTCGATTTCTTCGTCGTTGATCTCGGGGTAATAGCTTCTCCCTTCGGCACGAATCATCCATCCGGAACGTTTGAAGAGTGCAATGGTTGCATTTTGCAGACTCCCCTTTGGAATGCCCAGTTTTATTTTATTTTTCATATAGGATACACCTCCCTTGGGTCAATTGCCGGCGTTCCGATGACCTCGACAGCCCCCTCTTTCACTCTTTTGAAAAAACAGCTTCTATAGCCGGTATGACATGTTGCCCCACCGATCTGCTCGACTATCAGAAGAACCGTATCATTATCGCAATCAACACGAATCTCTTTTACGATCTGTATATTGCCGGAAGTCTCCCCCTTTACCCAAAGTGTCTGTCGACCGCGGCTGAAAAATGTCGCCCGGCCTGTCGAAAGGGTCGATTTCCATGCCTCTTCGTTCATAAAACCCAGCATCAGGATTTCATCGGTTTTATAATCTTGAACAATCGCAGGTAATAGACCGTTCATCTTATCAAAATCAAGTTTTATCATCCGACTTAGATTCTCCACTTTATTTTAATCCTTTTGAGAAGTTTTTACCTTTTAAATTGCAAACAGTCGATTCGAATCCGTTGAGTAAACATAACTCGAAACAAAGTCAATTTTTTTTTAAGATTTACATAGATCCTTGATAAGCGGCACGATGTTTGATAAAATGTCTTTAGACCTCATTCGAACCGCGAGACCTGAAGGTCATAGGGCCCTGAAGTGTAAAGTTCACGGGGCCAGGCGATTCAAATCTAACCTTTTTAAAAAGCTATCCGTGATTATATGAGATCGAAAAAAAAGAGCGCTTCGCAGATCTTAAAAAAAAGGGCCCTGACCCAAAAACGGAAATACATTACCACCACGATCCGCTGGTTCATCTGGTCTGCGGTTGTTTTGTCTGTCCTTGGCGTGTTGGGCAGCGCCGGTATCTATCTTTATCTCAGCAAAGATCTCCCTAAAATTTCATCCCTTAAAGATTACCATCCGCCCATCATTACAACTGTCTATTCAGATGATAACAGAAAAATCGCTGAATTTTACAACGAAAGAAGAATTGTTATTCCGATGTCCGAGATTCCCAAAACGCTGATCGATGCCTTTGTCGCTGCCGAGGATGCAAGATTTTATAAACACGAAGGAATCGATTTTCTTTCTATTATAAGGGCTTTTTTCAAGAATATTGAAGCCGGCGCAATCGTTCAGGGAGGGAGCACCATAACCCAGCAGGTTACCAAGTCGTTCTTATTAACCCCGGAAAAAAGCTATACACGAAAGATAAAAGAAGCCATCCTCGCGCATCGGATTGATCGAACATTTAGTAAAGATGAAATTCTTTTATTATACTTAAACCAAATATATTTAGGGCATGGCGCCTACGGTGTGGAAGCGGCTGCCGAGAATTATTTTAGAAAATCCGTCAGGGAGCTAAACTTGACCGAATGCGCCATCTTGGCCGGCCTGCCCCAGGCACCCAGTAAATATTCTCCTTTTAAATTTCCGGAAAAAGCAAAGGAGCGCCAGATTTACGTATTAAATCGGATGGTTGCTGAGGGATATATCGACAACATCCAAGCGACCGAGGCCATAAATGTCAAGCTCGATATAAAACCCAGACGGAACTGGTATATTGAAGAGGTCCCTTTTTATACAGAACAGGTCAGGCGCTACGTTGAAAAAAAATATGGTCCGGCCATGCTGTACAATGAAGGGCTCAAGATTTATACTGCGGCAAATATCGAGATGCAGCAAATTGCACGCACGGAAATAAAAAAGGGGTTAAAAGAACTGGATAAACGACAGGGATACCGAGGCCCTCTAAACCATTTTTCACCGGAAGCAATCGAAACATTTTCAAAAAAACTCCAAATCGAGTTCGATAAGACCCCACTGGAAAAGGGAAAGACCGTAAAAGGCGTGGTGATTGATGTAAACGACCGAAAAAATGAGATCACAATCCGCATGGGAAATGCCAAGGGGATTATCGGTATTACGAATATGAAATGGGCGAGAGAGCCAAACCCCGAGGTCGCCTCCTATGAATCATTCATCAAACATGTGGGTGATATTTTAAGGATCGGCGATGTTATCCTCGTAAAGTTGAAAGGCAAGAAAAAAGATTCGGATCTATGGACACTCGCCCTGGAACAGGTACCGAAGGTTCAGGGGGCACTGCTGGCCATCGAGTCGGAAACCGGCAGGGTCAAGGTAATGATTGGAGGGAGGGATTTCAGAGAAAGCCAGTTTAACCGGGCAATCCAGTCAAGACGGCAGCCTGGCTCCGCTTTTAAACCGATCATTTATGCAGCTGCCCTCGACAAGGGATATACCCCTGCAACCATGATCATCGATTCACCGATCGTATTTCATGATGCCGGGCGTGACTTCAGATGGAAACCCAAAAACTACAAGGAAAAATTTTTCGGTCCGACCCTGCTTCGCCAGGCCCTGGCCAAGTCGCGAAATGTGGTTACAATTAAGATTTTAAAAGATATTGGGATTGACTATATCATCGATTATGCCAAGAAACTTGGCATCACTTCCAACCTGAGCAGAAATCTTTCCATTGCTTTGGGATCATCGGGTGTATCATTGCTTGAATTGCTTAATGCCTATTCGGTTTTTGCCAACGGAGGTTTTCGCGTTGAGTCTATTTTTATAACAAAAATCATCGATCGGAATGGGAATATTCTTGAGGAAATCACTCCTGTGCGAGAAAAAGCTATCGATAAAAGTACCGCGTACATCATGACGAGCCTCCTTGAAGGCGCAGTCAAAAATGGAACCGGCTGGAGAGTACGGGCGTTGGGCCGGCCTGTGGCCGGTAAAACCGGCACAACAAATAATCTTTATGACGCCTGGTTTGTCGGCTATACCCCCCGTTATATCACCGGGACTTGGGTCGGTTTTGATGACGGGCGTTCCCTCGGAAAGAACGAAACCGGATCCAGGGCGGCGAGTCCCATATGGCTCGGTTTTATGAAGAAAGTGGTTGCCGACAGACCCATAAGGGTTTTTCAGGTTCCCGAGGGCATTGTCTTTTCCAAAATCGATGCTAAAACCGGCCTTTTGCCGATTCCCGAATCAAAAAAAACGATATTTGAATGTTTCAAGGAGGGAACTGCACCCACGGAGTATGCCAAACAGCCAGGTGCAATGGCCGAGCCGGAAGAATTTTTCAAATCAGAGATGTAACCGGTCGCGCTTTTTATACCAGTGTAAATAAATACTCAAGTTTCTCACCGCAAACTTCCAGAGGACCTGCCTTTGTCAAATGTCGAAGGCGAAGATCCTGATTCCCTGCCCTTTTCTGAAAATCCAAGTCTTGATGAACTCGTAAAAAGATCATATTGCTCTCTAAATGGCCATTTTGGGGCGTTTAGAGTAGGTGATACTAAATTTCAAGAATTCGTCGTAACCTCCAAACTCTTAACGTACCACCTATCAAAACGCTTTATCCCAATACGAGACTGTCAAATCTTAAAACAGAAATAAACTTAAATATTTGGCCGTGTTCGTGAAGCCTCGATTATTTTTTTCTTTAATGCTTGACCAGAAATATTTTTTTTGTTTATACCTCATAATAATTTTTCATCCGAGTTGCGCTTGAGGTATGACAGGCTTGTAGCCCCGAAGGAATTGATCGCCAATGCTAAAAAAATTACGCTTCATTTTATATATCGCCATCACCATAACCAGTTTATTGGGTTTTGTCTTTCCTTACAAACATCCCCACTTCTGGTGGCAAAAAATTCCTGTTTTTGATGCGATTTTTGGCTTTATCGGCTGTATAATCATTATCATATTCTCAAAATGGCTCGGCCACCATTGGTTGATGAAGGATGAACATTATTATGATTGACATCATCCCGCCCGCTTTCATCTACCTCATCGGTGCGTTCATCCTTCCAATAATCAAAAATAGAAGGGCTCAGCAGGCCTTTGTCCTTTTGTTACCGGTCATCGCTTTTGTTAACCTGATTCATATGCCATACGGTAATTACTGGGTGTATAACTTTCTCGGCTTTGACCTCGTTCTGGGTAAGGTGGACAAACTCAGTATGCTTTTTGCCTATGTTTTTGTCATCATGTCCTTTATCGGTATGGTTTATGCGATTCATATCAAAGAATACGGCCAACATGTGGCCGCCTGCCTTTACGTTGGAAGCACCCTCGGTGTGGTGTTTGCCGGCGATTTACTCACCCTGTTTATCTTTTGGGAAATCATGGCCGCTTCTTCGGTATTTCTCATCTGGTACCAAAGAACCAAATCTGCAATGAGTGCGGGTTTTCGATATATTCTGGTCCACCTTGCCGGAGGGACTTTTCTATTGGCAGGAATTGTTATTCACGCTACTACCACAGGATCGATCGCGTTTGTCCTTTTTGACATCCATGAACTGTCCACAAAATTAATTCTGATCGGCTTTCTGGTCAATGCTGCGGTTCCCCCATTGCATGCGTGGCTCTCCGATGCCTACCCTGAAGGGACGGTCACCGGGAGTGTTTTCATGACCGCATTTACAACCAAAAGTGCTGTTTATGTGCTGGCTCGTTCTTTTCCGGGAGTTGAGCTTCTGGTCTGGCTGGGTGCGATTATGGCACTTTACGGTGTGGTCTATGCAGTCATGGAAAACGATATCAGAAGGCTTCTCTCCTATCATATCATCAGCCAGGTCGGGTTCATGGTCTGCGGCGTTGGACTTGGGAGTGAACTGGCCATCAACGGCGCCGGTGCCCATGCATTCTCCCATATTCTTTATAAAGCAATTCTATTCATGGGAGCAGGAGCCGTCATCCATGTCACAGGTCGCAGAAAATCGACGGAGCTGCATGGGCATGAACTGTATAAGAAAATGCCTGTCACCCTCACCCTTTACATGGTCGGTGCTTTTTCCATATCAGCGGTACCCCTTTTTAATGGATTCATCAGTAAAAACATGGTGGTGGCTGCGGCAGGCGAATTGAACCGACCGGTCATTGAGTTGATGCTGCACCTGGCATCCATCGGAACTTTTCTCAGTATTAGTTTGAAACTCCCCCAGGGAATATGGTTTGGCTCTCAAAAAGGCTCCGATAAAATCCCTGACGCCAAGGAACCACCGTTAAATATGCTTCTGGCCATGGGAATCGGCTCATTTCTCTGTATCCTGACCGGGATCTATCCCAAGCTACTTTACGATCTTCTACCCTACCAGGTTCACTTTCATCCGTATGAAGCCGGGAAAGTGGTCGCTATGATGCAACTCCTTTTACTGACCCTATCTGCTTTCTGGATCTACATTGATAAACTGGGCGGGGAAGCGGCTATCAGTCTGGATACCGATTGGTTCTATCGAAATTTCGGCCGAGCTTTGCTCCGATTTTGCAATGAACCCTTAAATCAGATCCGGCTGAAAATACAGACCCTCTCGTCGCAAAAAGTGGCCTTTTTGAGCAGACTGAGTCAAAATCCGTATGTTCCGCTGGAAATGTTTTGGCATATAGTTCAAGGCAAGACATTGCCGCTTAAAGATTCGGTCAATCAGGCCTACAGTCCGCACATCTACCGGTTGCCGATCGGGGTGGGCATTTGCATGTCACTTGTTTTTTTTCTCATTTATGGGTTGGTTTATCTGTGGTTGGTATGAGGAAGCTATTGAAATGGGTTCATCCGCTTTAAAACACAATTCGCCTAAATCTCCCCGGCAAACCCGTTCCATCGCCCCCTTTCTTCTTACGTTTTTTATCCTGTTCGGCATATGGCTTCTTTTATCCGGAAGGTTCGATGGACTCCACATCTCCCTTGGTGTCATTTCCTGTTTAATTGTTGCATTTTTATCTAGTGATCTTCTATTCACTTCATCTGAAACAAAGGGGATGACGGTGACATGGCTCCGATTTCTTCGGTATATCCCGTGGTTACTTCATCAAGTATTTCTCGCAAATATTCATGTGCTCTATTTGACCTTTCACCCAAGAATGATGGATCTGATTGACCCGGAAATTATCCGATTCAGGAGCAAGCTTAAAAGCAACATTTCTTTGCTCACCTTTGCCAATTCCATCACGCTTACCCCGGGTACAATCACCGTTTATGTTTCCGTCTACGGTGACTTTCAGGTCCATGCCATCGATAAGCCATCCGGGCGACCTCTTCCAGGTGAGATGGAGGAAAGGGTGGGAAGAATTTTTAGTGAATAGGTGAATAATGGACAACCTTTTTCTATATTTTGGAATATTTCTGAGCCTGATCATGGGCTTGTCTCTTTATAGAGCGCTCTTTGGCCCTACGGTCCTGGATCGAATGGTCGGAGTGAATGCCATTGGAAGCAAAACAACGGCCCTTTTGGTGGTCATCGGTTTGTTATACCACCGGGTGAACATGTTTGTGGACATCGCTCTGGCTTACGCCATGTTAAACTTTATCGCGGTCCTGGCTTCTTCAAGATACTTTCAAAAGAAAAAGAACTTACATGAAGAAATAGGAAGAAAATAAATGAATATCATTGTGATTATCTTTCTGGTCCTCGGACTCATATTTTTTACCGGCGGATCAGTGGGTATCATCAGGTTTCCGGATTTCTACTCACGCCTTCATCCTGCCGGTAAGCTTGACACGACCGGTCTGCTGATGACGATGCTGGCCGCGGCCTTGTATACGATCCAGGACTTTTCGACAGAGTCCCTGTTGACCGGTTTAAAAATCATGCTCATTGTCGTATTTGTGTTTATTACCGGTCCCACGGCCACCCATGCCATCGTGGACGCCGGAATCAGGGCAGGGCTTCGGCCATGGACAAAAAAGGAGAAAGCTGATTAACATATGATCTGGCAGCTCGATCTTATCATTCTGACTTTTGTGATTTTCTGTGGAATCGGTGCTATCACAATCAAGGACCTTCTGGGCGCTGCAATCCTTTTTGGCGCATACAGCTTCATGATGAGCCTCCTCTGGGCCATTATGGGGGCGGTGGATGTGTCATTTACCGAGGCCTCGGTGGGCGCTGGCGTCAGTACCGTATTTTTTGTTTCGGCAGTGTTTCGCACCACTAGGAGGACCAAAGATTGAAATGGTTCGGTTTCATCGCTGTATTTTTATGCGGAAGCCTCTTCATTTATGGAACTGTGGAGTTCCCCGGGTGGGGTGATCCTCTATCTCCAACCAGCACCCATGTGTCTCCATACTATATTGAAAAGACCATGGAGGATACCTCCGTACCCAATATCGTCACCGCTGTCCTCGCCGACTATCGGGGATACGATACCATGTTTGAAACCGCGGTGATATTCTCGGCCGGTATTGCTTGTCTATTCCTGTTGCGGCAGATGAAACGAAAAAAAACAGATTTCAGACTTTATCGCCATACGGCAACCGGAATAACTTTTCGCATTGAAAAGGGGGGAAAACTGCCACCTACCGCCAAAGAATTTGAACGGATAGATGGATTATGGACTCCATACGATCTGATAATAAAAACCACCGGCCGATTCATCATTCCGTTTATTCAGATCTTTGCCCTGTATGTTATTGCCCACGGGCATCACAGCCCTGGAGGGGGATTTCAAGGCGGCGTGATCCTCGGAGCGTCCTTCGTACTGTTTGCCATATCCCACGATCTTCGTTCGGCACTTAATAGGATGAGTGAAAAGTTGACCGCTTTTTTTTATACCCTAGGTGTGTATATTTATGCTGGCACAGGCGCTCTTTGTATCCTTTTAGGAGCCAATTTTCTAGATTACAGCGCACTTGCAACCATCCTTTTCGTTGATCCAGTCACGGCACGATCCCACGGTATCCTTATCGTAGAAATCGGCGTTGGTATCGCTGTGATGGCAGTCATGGTTATCCTTTATTACAATCTGGTCTCTGCCGGAAAGTTTGATGAAGGTCTATAAGCATGGTTGATCTTCTCACGATCATCATTTCAAAATACAATTACTGGGGCTACATCGTCCTGATGATGATCGGCCTCTATGCCATGATCGTTAAAAAGAATCTGGTGAAGAAGATTATCGGCATGAGTATTTTTCAAACAGCCATTATCTTTTTTTATGTCTCCATCGGTATGAAAAAAAATGCGACCATCCCGATTATAAGTCACGGCCATGATGGTGGTGAACACGCCGTGCATGCGGTTGACTTTATCAACCCGTTGCCCCATGTGCTTATGCTCACGGCTATCGTTGTGTCAGTGGCAACCCTCGGTGTAGCTCTGGCGCTGGCCATAAAAGTCTATCAACAGTACAACTCCCTTGAAGAAGATGAAATTGATTCGCAGATAAAAGTAAAATGAGCCAACATTTCCCTGCCTTCATTATTGTCATACCGCTAATAGCAGCATTTTTTATTTTTACTGCAGGTTGGCTGAAAAGAACCTACTGTTTTTATATCGCAGCCGTGGCCCTTGCAATATCACTTTTTTCATCTTTTGGTCTGCTTCTGCAAGTACTCCAAAATAAGGTGGTCGTTTACCACTTTGGCGGATGGTCGCCTCCCTGGGGCATTGCATACCGAGTAGACTATTTAAACGGTATTGTACTTGTTGTTTCTGCTGCCATTGCCTTTCTCAATCTCATTGCTACTAAAAAGAGTGTTGAAAAAGAATTCATTGAGAGGGTCGGCCCTTTTTACGCCCTTTATGTGCTTTTCGTGACCGGCACTATGGGCATCGTGGTTACCGGAGATGCATTTAATCTATATGTGCTCCTAGAAATTGCCTCCCTGACCGGTTATGCCTTGATCGGCATGGGAACGGAACACGCGGCCCTAGCAAGCCTGAATTATGTCTTTATGGGGACGATCGGCGCCAGTTTTTATCTTTTAGGGATCGGCTATCTTTACATCGCAACCGGATCGTTAAACATGTTTGACATTGCATCGATCCTTCCAAATATTTTTCAATCAAATGTCGTTTTATTCGCATTTGTGATCTGCCTGACCGGACTATTCATTAAAATGGCGCTTTTCCCGATGCATACCTGGCTTCCCAATGCGTATACCTATTCTCCCTCACCAGCCATCAGCCTTATTGCACCTTTGACAACCAAGGTGATGGTATATGTAATGATCCGTATTCTCCTTTCGGTTTTTACCCCTTCTTTTTCTTTTAAAAGCATGGCGGTCAACACCTCTTTCGTATGGCTGGCGGTTATCGCCATTGTTGTGGGATCCATCCTTGCCCTTTCCCAACAGAGCTTAAAACGGATGTTGTCCTATGTCATGATTGCCGAGATCGGTTATATGGTTGGAGGGTTTTGGCTCGCAAACCGGGCTGGGATAACCGGAGCGATTCTTCATATCATCAACGATGCGGCCATGACCCTGTGCGTGTTTCTAGTCGCAGGAAATATTTTATACCGGGTGCCGGGGGATTCCTTCGACAATCTTAAGGGTCTTTTTCGAAAAATGCCATTTTCCATGGGTGCATTTGTTGTTGGTGCCCTTTCCATTATCGGGGTACCCCCAACCTGTGGATTTTTCAGCAAGTGGTATCTGATTACCGGGGGTATTGCTGCTGGCCATTACGGTTTTGTGGCTGCCTTGTTGTTCAGTAGCCTCGTGAATGTGGTTCTCTTTTTCAGAATTTTCGAGATCGGATATTTTGAACCCTTCGGTGACCTTCACATTTCCGGCAGCATGGATGAAGAGGAGAAAACGTTCGACGATGCGCCCTTGGGGATGCTGGTTCCACTGATGATTGTTGCTGCTGGTCTTATTGCCCTTGGGATCTATACAGATACCCTAGTGACAAAGGTAATTCAGTTTGCCATACCAGGAGGGATAAGCTGACATCTAACACTAAATCACTGTGTCTGCTGATTCGGATGAAAAAACCATAAATGGAAACTATCGTATCTATCAGACCTTTTCTCGCGGTACTGGTGTCTATATTGGCTGTGCCGCTGATCGTTTCAACCCGCAGGACAAATTTTCGCGAGGGGTGGACCTTTTTCGCGGCCTTTGCCAAGTTTTCGATCATTGCTTCCATGACCCCTGTGATCCTAGATGGTGTTGAGATCGAATATACTATCGCCCAGGTGTTACCCTCGGTTGCCATTAAATTAAAAGTTGACGCTTTTGGTATGTTGTTTGCCCTTGTCTCATCCTTTCTCTGGATTGTTACGTCCGCATATTCCATCGGGTATATGAGGAGGTTAAAGGAACATAGCCAAACCCGCTATTTTTGCTACTTTGCTCTTTCCCTGTCAGCTACCATCGGGGTTGCCTTCTCAGCAAATCTTCTGACGCTTTACCTTTTTTATGAAATGCTTTCATTTGCCACCTATCCCCTGGTCACCCATCACCAGGATATGGAGGGACGAAGCTCAGGACGAAAGTACCTATTGTTTATTGTAGGGTCTTCCATAGGGTTGGTTCTTCCTGCAATGCTTTTTATATATCACATGACCGGCACCCTTGAATTTACGCAGCAGGGATTTATTGCAGGGATAGTACCGCCGAAACTGATTTGGATCCTTGTTCTTCTCTTTGTATTTGGATTTGCTAAGGCTGCCGTTATGCCATTCCACTCATGGCTCCCTGCTGCCATGGTGGCTCCCACGCCTGTGAGTGCTTTGCTGCATGCGGTTGCAGTGGTAAAAGTTGGGGTTTTTTGCATACTGCGGGTACTTACTGGTGTCTTCGGAACCCAACTGCTTTTTTCCTCTCAGATGGACACCGTTGTCTTATATCTCGCATCGTTTACCATCATCGCCGCTTCTTTGGTTGCTCTTTCCCAGGACAGTTTGAAAAGTCGTCTGGCCTATTCCACCATCGGACAGCTTTCCTATATTATACTGGGCGCTGCACTCCTCTCCCCTAAAGGGATGATCGGAGGAATGATGCACATTGCCATGCATGCTTTCGGCAAGATCACACTCTTTTTCTGTGCAGGTGCCATATTTGTGGCAACCGGAACCAAAAATATCAGCCAGATGGTGGGGATTGGGAAGAGAATGCCAGTGACACTTAGCTGTTTTTTCATTGGATCTTTAAGTGTCATCGGGATTCCACCGGGAGGTGGTTTTATCAGCAAATGGTATCTGATTCTCGGTACACTGGAGGCGGATCAAAGGTTTATGTTGTTTATCCTCCTCTCAAGTTCGCTTCTCAATGCAGCATATTTTTTGCCCATAATTTATAAAGCGTTTTTTTGTACACCAGAAGAATCGTTGTTTGAAAATAAAATCGATGAAGCACCGCCCTGGTGCCTGGTCCCCTTGACAATTACCGCCATTTGTTCAATTTTTCTCTTTTTTTATCCTGAACCTTTTTTTTCTCTGGCAAAAATAGTATCGGTCGGTATCTTTTCGGGGCAATAGTTCAAGAGCGTGTGAGAGGAGTTAATTATGGTATCCAAAAAGGATTTAAGATCAATCGTTATTTTGGGATATCTTACGGATGAGATGTTTGATAAACTAATCCCTGTAACAGAATTGCTTACGTTTGAAAAAGGGGAAGTCATATTCAGAGAAGGCAATTTGGCGGATCGGTTTTATATGCTAAAAAGAGGAAAAATTCTCCTTGAGAAGAGAATATCGGATCATGTCACCGTTTCCCTGGGTGCAATCAAACCGGGATATTCCTTCGGGTGGTCTGCCCTACTCGGCGAAGGATCGTATACGTCCGATCCAGTGAGTGCCGAAACAAGTGAAATTTTTTCAATAAAAAAAGAACATATTGTACCCCTTTTTGAAAATGATCATCACATGGGATATATGTTGTTCCAAAGATTCCTCAGGGAAGTTAAAAGCCGCCTGGATCGCCGCACAGAGCAATTTTTAAGGGCGGTAAAAAACCATCCGGATATGGACGTTCTTCTGGAATGATACGTTTGATCCCATCCGGGATTGAAAGACCCCGTAAGCCTCCTTTTCAACAGTTTTACTTCAAGAAATCAAAAATTTTTCATACCGCCCGGTTTTCATGGATGGAAGCCACACTAAATATGGAGAATCCGCTTGGCTTGCATGATCGAACCTGTCATTCATCCACCCCTTCGGTTGACATTGTTCCAGGGTTGTTCTATGGAATCCTTTTCCGAACATCTTTTACGTAATGTCGACCGCAGAAGCGTTCGATTGACCCCAGAAAAAACGAAACCCTAAGCCAAAGGAGCTATTTCATGAACAAAGAAGAATTCTTTTTTACATCCGAATCGGTATGTGAAGGCCACCCGGACAAGGTTGCCGATTCGATATCAGATTCCATATTGGATTTCATTATCAAGGAAGATCAAAATTGTAGAGTGGCTTGTGAAACACTTGTAACCACCGGAATGGCCATTGTTGCGGGTGAAATTACGACCACCTGCTATGCTGATATCCCGCGGATTGTTCGGAGTACCATCCGGGATATCGGATACAATTCATCCCAGATGGGTTTTGATTGGCAGACCTGCTCTGTCATCACCAGTATCGACCGTCAATCGCCCGACATTGCCCAGGGTGTTAACAAGGGTGTGGGGCTATACAAAGAACAGGGCGCCGGCGACCAGGGCCTTATGTTCGGATTTGCCACGAATGAAACGCCCGAGCTTATGCCAATGCCGATTACCTATGCCCATAAGTTGTGCCATCGTCTCGCTACCGTGAGAAAGAATGGATCCCTCGATTTTTTAAGACCGGACGGTAAATCACAGGTCACCATAGAATATGAAAACGGAAATCCAAAACGGGTGGATACCGTTGTAATCGCTTCCCAACACAAACCGGATATCGCCTATGAGGATTTAAAAGAGGCGATCATCGAAGAAGTGATTAAGAAGGTAATTCCTAAGGAGATGACCGATGGGGGCACCCGCTACCTCGTCAACTCCACAGGGAAATTTGTGATCGGAGGCCCTATGGGAGATTGCGGCCTTACCGGCCGAAAGATCATTGTTGACACTTACGGCGGGCAGGGAAGCCATGGCGGCGGTTGTTTTTCCGGAAAAGATCCGTCCAAGGTTGACCGCAGCGGATCCTACATGGCCCGGCATATCGCAAAAAATATTGTTGCAGCGGGTCTTGCTGGAAAATGTGAAATTCAGATCGCCTATGCCATCGGTCTGGCCCAACCGGTCTCTGTTCTGGTAGACCTCGTGGGGACCGGCATTGTCCCAAAACAAAAAGTTGAAGAGATTGTTACGGAGCTATTTGATTTGAGGCCTGCAGCCATTATTGAATATCTTGATCTTTTGAGACCTATCTATCACAAGACTTCCGCCTATGGACATTTTGGACGAAGTGAAGCTGAATTTACATGGGAAAAAACAAACATGGCGGAAACAATCCGCGAAAAAGCAGGTTTGTAGACAGAACTCCGAAAACCTTTAACCATGATTATTAACGTTAATTTGATGGAGATGATAATAGAATGAAATATGATATCAAAGATATAAAACTAGCAAATGACGGTGCACGACGCATCGAATGGGCCAATCAGAGCATGCCGGTTTTAAATCGAATCCGTGACAGATTTAAAAATGAAAAGCCATTGAAAGGAATTCGAATCGGCGCCTGTCTTCATGTCACCACTGAAACCGCCTCTCTGATGCAAACACTGAAGACCGGTGGCGCTAAAGTTTTTCTTTGCGCATCCAATCCGTTAAGCACCCAGGATGATGTTGCCGCGTCCTTGGTAAAAAATAACAAAATCCCCGTTTTCGCCATAAAGGGTGAAAACAACAAAACATACTACAAACATATCCACACGGTTCTGGATGCCGGTCCCCATTATACGATGGACGATGGAGCTGATCTGGTTTCTATTCTCCATTCGGAGAGAAATGAATTAATCAAAGATGTTCGGGGGGGTACGGAAGAAACCACCACCGGTATTATACGACTCAAAAGCATGGCAGGAGAAGGGATTCTACAGTACCCGATCATTGCGGTGAATGACGCCCAGACCAAACACTTTTTTGACAATCGCTATGGCACGGGACAAAGCACGATCGACGGCATCATCCGGTCAACAAACCGTCTTTTAGCAGGTTCTAGATTTGTTGTTTGCGGCTATGGCTGGTGTGGAAAAGGCCTTGCAATGAGAGCCCGTGGAATGGGGGCCAATGTGATTGTCACCGAGGTGAATCCGGTGGCCGCCCTCGAAGCGGCCATGGACGGATTTACCCTAATGCCGATACGGAAAGCAGCAGGGATTGGCGATTTTTTCTGCACGGTTACTGGAAATATCAATGTTATTCGGAAAAATCACTTTATGCTCATGAAAGATGGCGCCATCATATGCAATTCCGGCCATTTTAACGTTGAGCTCGACCTTGATGGGCTAAGAGAAATTACCACCACCACAAAAGCCCTTCGGCCCCATGTTCAGGAACATGTTCTGAAAAATGGCCGGCGGGTTAATGTGCTCGCTGAAGGACGGTTAATAAATCTCGCTTCAGCCGAAGGCCATCCTTCGAGCGTGATGGACATGAGTTTTGCGAATCAGGCACTCAGCATTGAACACATGGTCAAACGAAAAAAACCATTGGCTAGGGACGTTTATCCGGTGCCTGAAAAAATAGATAGGCTAATTGCCAAAGAAAAACTGGTGAGCGTTGGGATTACGATTGATAAGCTAACGGGAGAACAAAAAAAATATTTGGCTTCCTGGGACTTGGGCACTTGATCTTCCCGATTGGAAGGCGGGTCACAAGCAGGTTTACAAAGAGGCTAATCAGGGCTTTGTTCTTTTGATTTTTTGTATCGCTTCATATTCACTGCTTACATCTTCGACGAAACCGTTATCAAGCTCAAATACTCGAACAAACCGTTCTAAAGCTTTATCATAATCATGGGATATTTTGTAAGCCACCCCCGTGTAATAATGCGGTCTCGGATTATCTCCACTGGCCGATTTTGCTTTTCGAAAAGCATCCTCTACCTGTCTTAACCATTGTTTTCAAGCTTCACTCCGCCAAGTATATAAAGTCGCATGTACCCGACTTGGGCTACGAGTTTTTGCTCGGTCTCCTTGGCAAATTCATCCGCCCATCTTATGGACACCAAGCCTTTTCCAAACTGACCCTTATGACCATATACCAGGCCCATTCCCACATAGGGAGATGATAATTTCGGATCGAGTTCATTTGCCCTGCTGAATTCTCGAAAAGCGGCTTCAAACTTGTCCAGCTTCAGCAATTTTATCCCGTTGCGAACATGTTGAGCAGGCGTATCGAGTCTGGTCTTTGGTGTAAGCAACTTCTGGCCGCACGCGGAAAAGAAAAACGCGCTCATCATAGCCACGGCAAAACATTTTATTCTAAATGCCATGATTCCTCCACATCGCATCGAAACGCCCGTCATTTAGGCACAAAGAACCTTCCGCCTGCCGGGAATTAAGTTCTATTTTAGGATTTTCCCGCTGTCTCTATTCAGAGGGCAACCACGATCATCACACGACATTTTTTTAAAAAAGAGAGGTGTTTCGAAGAGCCCCTGAGCTTTGAGGCATCCGCATTGCTAATGACGATCACACTGGAGACCCCCGGTCCGCCGCTTGTCTTCAATCCTTTTACAATTAGCGGCTTATTCGTCACCCGCTGATGGTTTTGAGCGAAGGCCATATCTGTTGTATACCCCCCGATTCCATGCTGAACAGCACATTCGCGGCTGACAAATGCGGACCCATAAACCTCCTTCTGGTTTTCATCGACGATTTGGAGGGTCATGGCCGGACGCGCACCAATCTTTCTGGCATCTACAATCAATCCTGTAAAGGGAGAATGTTTCCCTTGGGTAGGTGCTATGGTTTTAATCGATCCAATCTGTTTGATGGCTTGAGGAAGAATAAGTTGAGAAAAACCGCCCAACAGACTCACCTCCATTGTAACCTCTACCGTCCCATCTGACAAATAATTTTGCTTTACCACATGTGCATCCTTAATCAGGCTCTCTATTTTGCTTAAAATAACATCGTTTCCACTGGCATAATCACTGACAGTATAGTTGGAATCGATCCTTATATTTTTTACAACTTCGAGGATTTTACGTACGGCCTTCTGTTTCGCAACGACCAATACATCTTGGGGTTTACTTTTTTTGTCTTTTTCATTCGGCGTGCTGACCCCCTTGGTCTGAACCACCCACCTGGACCAGTTTATACTGCCGGCTTCCATCCTTTCTACCAATTCCTGTTCTTCACCACAATAACTAGGCATTGCCGCCGATACGATCCAGATAAGCGTCCAGAATAAAATTGATAGGCGGTTATGCAAAATCCCTCCTGGGCTAAGGTTGGGGTAAAAAATAAGTGTATTTCCTTGGCTGGTTGTGAAACAGATCGATGCTTCAGTTCAATCGGCGCAACGGTATTTGCGACCGATTTTCAGTTTGATCTAAATTCTTAAAGTACTGACCCATCCAAACTTCCCAACTTCCTGATAAAATGTCAACCAATTTCATTTCTTTAAACCTATAAAAGGGGGATAGATAAATGAAAGAAATGTTGTGGCATAAACGCAAATGGCCAGAGCATGTCATGAAATCGCTCGATTATCCGAACGAACCGCTTTATGGGGTATCGATAGAACAGCTGACCGGTGCGGCGATTCGATCTACACTGTATGAAGTGGGGTCGGACGAACTTTCTCTGAGATCAGAGATGGTGCCAACAAGATCGCCGATTTTCTCCTCAAGCAGGGCATCAAAAAAGGCGACAGGGTCGCAATATTTCTGCCCAACATGCCTCACTATCCAGCTGTCTTCTTCGGTATACTTAAGATGGGTACCACCACTGTTACATGCTGCTACGGAATAACGCTGACCATGATTGCGTCTGCCCATCTGGCGGGCAGACTCGTTTGCATCCCGGAACCAAGGGCTGGAAACCCACCACTGTCTGATCTGTTAGAGGAGATACAAAAGCAAAAAGGTACAATTCTGCACTGTGTCCCCGCCCTGTACGCTGGCATTGTGAACCATCCGAATATGAATCAATACGATCTCTCGAGTCTCAAAGCATGTGGGTCGGGCGCAGCACCATTGGTCCCCAATTTCTGGAACAAAGCCGAGGAAACCGAAGCGGTCTTCAGAACCATTGATGGGAGACGATACTTCCTGTCATTTCGATAAAGCAGCCAAAGGGTGTGTTTGAATTGAAATGGTAAAATTTCCAGACCGCTTTCCCCTTGATTCATCCACAAAATGCATTAAGTTAACCAATAACGGTATTTTAAAAGGTCATTTTACTCACTTAGCAAGAAAATTTTTAGGCGTTCACCAATGAAAGATAAAAAAATTAAATTGCTCATGTTTCGTACTTTAGATTTTGCGAAGACGACGCTTCTGTGGATTGGGAGTGTGAAATCTGAATAAATTGTGTTTAAGGGCAAACCCATGGAAAAAAATCATCTGTTAGAGGGAAAAAGAATTCTCATTGTCGATGACGAACCCGATGTTTTGGAAACACTTGCGGATCTATTGACCATTTGTGTGGTGAAAACGGCTTCTACTTTTGATCAAGCCAAGACGCTCCTCGAAAGTCAATATTTTGATATCGCGATTCTGGACATCATGGGGGTCGAGGGATACGAATTATTAAAAATATGCAACGAGAACAAGGTGATTGGTGTGATGCTGACCGCCTATGCAGTGACACCCGAAAATATAAAAATGTCATATCATGAGGGTGCTGCATCGTTTGTACCCAAAGAAGAGATGACCCATATCACTATGTTTTTAAATGATATTTTGGAAGCCAAAAAAAAAGGAAAAAACTTCTGGTGGAGATGGTTTGACAGGCTGGCGGACTATTGCGAGAAAAAATTCGGACCCGATTGGCAAAAGGATCATGGCTTTAAGGTTCGCTGAAATGTTTAGCACCCCACTCCACCTGAGCGTCACATCCGGCACAGGGTGAAGAAAAATTTTATTCGCTCCTCGCCGCATAAGGGCCTTCTTAAAATTAAAGGGGTGATACTTAAGTACATTACGTAAATTTTTTTAGGGGATAAATTTTACATAATAAGGGACCAAAGGTGACCGCCCCTGTTGCAGGGTCACAAAATTTCTCTGAATCCGGTGTCAGAACGTTCACGTTGTATTCAAAAGTGCCGAACAGCACCGGGTCTTCACCAATTTCCTCCGGCAACCACCACCCGTGCTGGCATTCAACCATTCTTGGCAGAATTCTGGAGGTGAGCTTGGCCTTTTGTTTTATCTTGCCTCTCAAAGTCTCTATTACCGTCCAGTCGCCTTCACCGATCCCTGATTGTCGGGCTGTATCCGGATTAATTTCAACGGTCGGGTAGGGATAAAGTTTGCGCAGGGAGCGGATCTGTCGATGCTCGGAGTGGTGCATGGGACGGAATCTGGCCCCGGTAATCAGGATGAAGGGATATTTTTTGGCAATCTCCGGCTGACTGACGGGTGTTTCCGGCGGCTCTTCATAACCGGGCAAAGGATCGTAACCCAGCTTTTCAAGAATGGTGGAATACAGTTCGACCTTGCCCGTAGGCGTTGCAAACCCTTTGGGTTTGCCCGTATACGGGTTAATCTGTTCGTAACGTTTTTCGATTGCCGGGGGTGCCCAGAAACGTTGTTTTACGGCAAATTCCTCCGAATTTGTCAAATTAAGTTCGCCCAGTAGTGGCTCCAGACAGTAATCCCATTCTTCTTCAAGGCTACGGCGCCAGTATTTTTCCTGACCCAAACGCAGGCCTAATTCCCGGTAGAGTTCATAATCCGTGCGGCGCTCGTACAGGGGTTCAACCACGCGCTGACCGATAGATGCCACATTGCCGCTGCCCTGGGACGTCTGGGTGTACAGCTGGGGATGTTCCAGCCAGTTGGTGATCGGGAATACATAATCCGCCAGCATGGCCGTCGGGGTCATCCACTGTTCGGCAACAACGAGAAGCTCGAGATTCGAACTTTTCAAGGCCTCATAAATTCTTTTTGTATTGGGATAGGCAATCAAAGGATTGCAGGCGCCACAAATTAGCCCTCGAACCTGATACGGATTTCCATCGAGGATGGCCGTCCAGATCGCCGGTTCGTGGCAACCGGGAAGAAAGCCGGCCGACAGTCCCTTATCATACCAGTAAGGTTTGGCGACTTCGTCAACCATTTCATATCCCGGGAAGCCCCACAGCTTGTGCTCTCCGGCACCGAGTTGCTTTTTTCTCTGCCCCGCCGGCAGCCGATCCATGTACTCCATCAGGGCGCCATAGTTGGCCTTCTCGCAGGGACCGGACAGCATATCGCCGCCGATGACATCCAGATTGCCGGTAATTGCCCGCAATATGCATTTGGCCTGGGTGATGCTGGTGACGTTGATTCCCTGCATGTCCGACTTTACGCCCCAGATAATCGACGCCGGCCTGCTGGCGGCGTACAATCGGGCGGTTTGTACAATCTGTTCTTTCAGCACCCCGGTAATTTCTGCAACTTTGCCGGGGGGATGCTGTTTTACGCGGTCTTTCAGCTCGTCGAAGCCGTGGCACCATTGCTCGACAAAATTTTTATCATACAGCTCTTCTTCAATAATCACATTCAACCAGCCCAAAGCCAGGGCAGCATCGGTACCGGGCCTGAGCCTTAGCCAGTGATCGGCCAGACGCGCTGCCGTTTCCGAATATTTGGGATCAATGACAATATACTTGACCCCCTTGCGCTTGGCTTTAATGTGCTGCGGAAATATGCACGCTAATGACTCAGCCGGATTGCCTCCCCAAATGACGGCACATTCACAGGGCGGTTTTACGGCACGGCTGGCCCCGGCGCCGTACACGGCCGCATGAATTTGGCGGCTGACAACCGAGCACCATTGACCGGCATTGGCGTGGTTCGGGCTTTCGAAAAGATTCATAAATCTGACTTTAAACATTTCTGAAAAACCCCTGCCGGTACCGCCAACCGAGGCCACGGCTTCGGCACCGCTCTCGGTTTTGATCCGGCCAAGTTTTTCAGAAACTTCATCCAGGGCTTTTTCCCATGATATTTTTTCCCACCGGCCTTCACCTCTTTGACCCGTACGCTTGAGGGGATAATTGAGCCGATCTTCGTGATAGAGGTGTTCGATAAATGCCTTGGAGCGCTCGCAAATCCAGCCCTGGTTTACCGGATGTCCGGGTTCTCCGCTGAGTTTCACAACTCTGCCGTTTTCGACGGTTACCAGCACACCGGCCTGCAGCCAGCAGCCAAAACAAATAGCGCGCTTTACTTCGGCTGTTTCGATTTTTTGCATTATATCTCCATCCGGAATGAATTGGCCGCTCACTGCGTGGTCCAGAATTTATCTGCATTTGTCTGCTTGCCATAGCCGCAGATGTCATCCATCCATAGAAAAAATGGGTTTAACCAGCGAAGATTCCTCACGCCCCATCGGACAGTATCGTGAAGCCACCCTGTGGGTTTGTTGAAAGGGCAGGTCCGGATACAATTCGCACAATCTGTACCATTCGCCGCCCAGAAACGCAAGCACTCTACCGCATTAATCGGCCACCTTAATAATCCCTGCCTGTTGGAAATATTATTGAGTTTGTCGGTGGGCTCTCCATAGGCAATAGATTGGCTGGGGCATTTCACAGCGCATTTTTCACATTTCAAACAGAAGTCCCAGACACCGAATTCAATGGGTCTATCCGCGATCAGGGGCATATCTGTCAGCACCTTGGCCAATCGAATCCTGGGACCAAAGGCCTGGGTAATCAATAATCCGTTGCGTGCCAGCTCTCCCAACCCGGCGTCAATGGCGATAGGAATGCTGCAGGCGGTGTCATTTCCACAGGCAATTGCCTTAAATCCCAATCCTCTGATATAATGTGCCAGCAACCCGGCGATAAACGCCATTTTAGAATATCCCAGGCCGGTAGCTGCCGAAGATGGACTTGTTGGGGAACAGCGAATTGCCTGATAATTCATCTCAATGGCAATTGCGATGGCATATTGATACTGATCGCCTAGCTCACTTGGCGTTGGCTTTTGATCTCTGAACGGAAAGGCAGCCGAATACACCCAGCGTCTATCCAACTTGCAGACCCCGACCAAAGCGCTGCCAAAGAATTTAGCTACCCTTTTTATACCATCCGTTACCTCAGCAGGGTTGTCGAGATCAATTTTCAATCCCGGCGGCACCAGCGGAAATTCGAAAATTTGATCCCATTCCCAGGCGTACATTCCCATCCTGCCGCCGGCCACACCCTGAGCAAATGTGTTTTCAAGGTGCCACGCGGCATTCACCATGGCCTGATCTTTTAAGCGATAGCCCGGTTTATTCCTGGGCGGCACTTCTGTCATATAGAATTTCTTGCCCAGATCCAGCATCTCTTCATCCCATAGCGGTCTGCAGAACATTTCATTCTTTTGATCAAATTGGGTCACATTCCCAACCACATACCGGTCGGCTCCCTGATCAACAAATCGCGCTTTCATTGATTTTTTATCTCCTTGCCCGCACCTGTCTGAAGCCAGCAACCGAAGCAGAGGGCACGTTTAATTTCGGTATTCTTTACTTTTTTCATGTTGTCTCCTTTCTATTTCACCGGTTTCCCACGCTCAACCGCCGCCGACGTACCGGTGATAAAGGCAATTGGATCTTGAATTTTTTATTGATCTTCATCTTCCATCCATCCGTCCCAGAGCAGTTTTATGTTTTCCCAATTTTCCTCCTCCGGAGAAGAAGCGCCGGATTGATAATAAGCCCCGCGAAAATGAGTGCCGGGCTCTGTAAATGAACCCCGTTTAATCAGACAGCGGATGTTATCCCTGTAAATTTCGTCCACCTTTTCATGGGGCTGCGGATTTTGGTCCATCCACAGATTCTTTGGATGAATCGGTCGTTCATACATTTTTTTGAATATCTCAGTTCTTAAATCCTTCATCCAGTTGCTGTTGAGATTCATGACCCTAAACTGCCGAAGCGCTTCAATGTCAATAACTGCCGCCACCATGGTGTTATAGCCAGAAGCGGAATACGAAATGATGTTACCATAATAATTGACGATGTGGGAATTTCCGCCGGCAATATCAATGGGATGTTTCATCTTTGGATGGAGGAACACAGGTCCGACATTCGGACAAATCATATACAGGCTGTTAAACTGCGCATGGCCTCGGTTCTGGATCATCCAGCCGCCCCCGCCGGGGTATGAGTTTCCGGTCATCGGCATTGCTTCACTTGGGCGATAAACCACTTCAGCACCATTTAGTGCCAACGCTCGAACCGCCTCAGGGTATTCACCGTCGCTGCAGCAAATGGTGCCGATATTTCCGATGTCATCGGTCTTTAATACCGGATAAAACGCATCGATACCATCCCCGAAAAGTTCAACCCACCGATCATAAACATCGTGGGGCGTACAGGATCGCTCCCGGCACCATATGTGGTTTTTGGCGGCCTTGTGTACGATTTCACCGGTAGGTGAAAGGATAAACAGGGTATTAAAGTAACGATTGGGCATTATTTCGGGCCAGCGAGCTTTACACTGAACAACAATATAAGTGTCATAGAGCTTGGCCAGCACCCCGAGGAATTCAGTTTCTTCACCTGGAATGTCGATAAACAGGTCGTTTGCCGCAGCGGTATGGGACAAATCAAAGGCTTCATCGGTAAAACCGGTCATCGCACCTTCTGCCAATGCGATCAGCCTGACCGGCATATTGATGTTTACCATCGACACCGCTGCGTGAATATTTTCTTCAATGGTAGCCAAATTGATTTTGATATGTTTTCGCTCAGCAATCCCATAGACGACTGTGGATAGGCCCACGGCCATATATGGGGCTACCGGTTTTTTCTTCTTTTTAGGCATCGAGTTCCTCCTGATAAATTCTTGAACATATGTACCTAGTGAGAGATTTTATAGACCATTTCTTCCCTATATCCGGTGACGACCTTCACGTACCCTTTCAGCATCTTATCTACCTCTTTATCACCTGTGTCCACCAGAAGCGGTCTTCGCTCCAGCGAAGTAAGCTTGTTTCGGAGTGCCACAACGATAATGTTTTCTGCTCCAATTTTTTTGATGACACCGGGGCTCAATTGCTGATTTCCTCTTCCAAATACGTAGCCTTGTCCACCGATAGGCGTGATGATGATCTTGGCCATTTCCTCTTCAATTAGTTCCATAAGTTGGGCTTCGTTCAGATCAAACGCCACCAGTTTGCCATTCAAGACGGCATCAACACCCAAGAGGGTGTTTTTAAACCGAGCCGTTCCATGATGGCCCGTGGCGTTGTACCTGAGCCGATGATATACAGACAGCCAGCATCCATGGCTTCTACGATCTACTCCGCGATGGATTGCATTGCGAAGATCTCATGATCGCCTGTGACGGAAGCAACCTTAGCGCCTTGGATAAATCGTCTTTCCAAAGGGGCCTGCATCTTACCTTTTTCCGGTTCAGGTAGGCCGAGGTAAGCGGTTTTGAATTCTGTTCGGTTGATGATTTCATCCACAACTGCCGGTACATAGTGGGGCCAGCAGCCGGCCCCGCAAAACACCAGCAACTGGTCATTGTTTTTCGAAAGGATCTCTGCGACATACCGCCTGAGCTCATACTCGCTCATGGGGTCTGGCAGATTGATTGGATCTGATCTGAAGAGAAGATCCTTAAAAAGATCATCGATACCGACTTCCTGCATCATTTACTTCATCACCTCAGGTACTGAATTCGATATGTATGGGTACACGAATGGTACCGCCATGTCCGTCTCCTTTCCTTGCGACACTTTAATTCTTTACGGGTTACAGCATTTTGTCAGGAAGCCAAAGCGCTAACTGGGGAAATAGCATGGTCAATATCAATACAAGCAATTGAATGGCAACAAATGGCGGTATTGATCGCCATATGTCCTTGGTGTGTATTTCCGGTGGCGCAACCCCTTTCATCAAAATGAGGGCCCAACCAAACGGAGGGGTCAGGTAAGCCGCCTGCATGTTGAGGATAAAGACAATTGCAAACCATATGGGGTTAAAACCCAGATGGCGGGCAATGGGGAGGAAGATTGGGGCACATATGGTGATGACGGCATAATCATCCATGAATGCGCCAAATATGAGGAGGATGATTTGCATCGCCACAAGTATGAACCAACGGTTCACATGGAGGCTCTCCACAATTTCCATGATGAGTGATTGTGCGCCTGCCATCGTATAAACAACTCCGAAAAGAGTGGCCGCCACCAGAATCCACAGCGCCATACCGCTGATCTTCATGGTCTCAACACATGAATCAAGCACCACCTTTATCGTAAAACTGCGATAAATAATACAGATTAAAAAAGCACCCGATGCGCCTACACCGGCTGCCTCCGAGGGAGTTGCAACTCCGAAGAAAATCGCCCCCAGCACCATAAAAATTAACATTGCCGGAAGGATAATTTCCTTGAGTGAAATCATCCTCAGCTTCCAGGTAGCATCCTCGGCGACCCTGGGGGCCAGTTGTGGTTGGAAATAACACCTCATGGAAATGTAAAAAATATAAAGAGATGCGGTGATAAAGCCTGGGATCGCCCCCCCAAAAAAAAGCCTGCCAATTGAGAGTCGTGCAATAAAAGCAAAAACAATCATGATGATGCTGGGAGGGATAATTTCTCCAAGCACCCCGCCGGCCATAACACTTCCCAGGGCCAGGGATTTGTCATAACCGCTTTTGAGCATGGCAGGTACGGCAATCAGACCCATCATTAGGATACCGGGGCCAAAGCCCCCGCACATGGCCAGGGCAACACATACACCGACCGAAACGATTGCTAACCCCCCCCTTACCCCAGACAGCCAGTAGTTGAGAGCCTTGAAAAGACGATCGGATATGCCGGAGTGAAGTAAAAAATTCCCCATAAGGAGGAACAAGGGAATACTCATTAAACTGTATTCGGTTATTTGCCGGTAGGTTGTCGTGGCGACTATAAAGAGGTCATTGGCGCCCCCCAGTATATAGGCAACTAATATGCTGATGCTGGCAAGGGCAAAAACAACCGGCACACCGAGGGTTAAAAGACATATAAGTCCTCCAAACAGTATGACGGTCACCAGTTCGGTGCTCATGGGCCTCCGCTAAAAACCATTTGAGGATGGATCGAACAATTTACAATTTTTAAGATTCAGCATTTCATTCCGCTATTTCTCCCGCTGCTGGCGGGACTCAATGCCGCTCATAAAAGACTTTTTAAAAGAAGATCAATCCTCGCTTTTGATAAAAACAGCGATTCCCTGAACCAGGAAAAGAAAGGCAAATACCGGAATGAGCAATTTAAAAGGATACAGAGGGATACGAAATGCGCGTGCAGACACCTCTTTAACCACCCATGCGTTCCAGCCCATCCATGCCCCCTGCCAAACAAGAACACCCATAAAGCAGATCAATGCTGCCAGGGTAATCAATCTTACGATGTATTGAATCTTGGGAGGGAAATTATCATATAAAATTTCGATCCGGATATGACCGCTTTTAGAGGTGGTATAAACGCCCGCGAAGAGTATAAATAAACCAAAAAGCTGCTTGTTGACCGGCCAAGCCCAGGTGGTTGGGTTGTTAAACACATACCGCGCGACAACCTCCGTTGCGGTGACGGCCATCATAAAAAAAACCAAAAGGCTGGCCGGCTTGCTGGTTTTTTGAGTAAAAATATCAACTAGATTACAAAGAACCTTAATCCCTTTGGTCAATTCCAAAGCCCCCTTTACGAATCAATAACTTAAGTTTCACACCTTTTATTTAACAAAGACCCGCATCCGGTGTGGGGCGAATAATAAGATTTTTCACAAAAAAGAAGAGTACTAACGTTGTTAACCGGGGAACCAACAACCCACCCCCTCTGCGCTTTACTTTTTTGCTCTCTGCTGAAAAGCGAAAAGCAAAAAAGCCTTCAATAAAAAGCACCGCTTTTTATCCTATTTCAGTGTTTTTCTCCACGCTTTGACCAATTCGACAGCCTTTACAGCCGACGGGTCTCTTTTAGCGATTTCATCCCACAATTTAGCGGCGACTTCTTCATGTTTTTTTAGGCAAGCATCATCAAAATAGCTTAGTTTGACTTTGCCTTGCTTCACCAACCCATCAACTTTCTTCATTTCTTCCATATAAATTTCGTTAAGAGTATCAAAATAGTCCTTAGCGGCACCCTTTAGAGCCTCTTTAAGGTTATCAGGTAGAGCCTCCCACTTTTTCAGGTTGATCAGTATGTGTCCGGGGACCACATCATTCCCTCCACCCATAATTCGATACGGAGCCACTTCATGTATATTCATACCTGTAACGGCACTGACATCCCACTGAGTTGTATCGATAACGCCCTTGCTCAAAGCCATATAGGCCTCCCCGCCATCCACAAACGTACCGCGGGCTCCCATATTATTGTAAAAGTCTGTCCAGGCGCCTTCTGCCCTGAACTTTTTCCCTTGCATATCTGCACAACTGGTGATCGGTTCCCTGGCAAGAGTAAAAAGCTCACCATAAGAGTGCATATCCAGCCAGTAGACACCCTGTTTGGCGTATTCCTTGCGGAGCAGCTCTGCGAACCCACTGTTAAGGAAGAAATCTCGAACAATCTCCGAATTCTCCTTGACTGTTTTTCCAAGCGGCATGGCCCACATTAGGGGCAAACCGAACTCGATTTCACCGATAGGTGTGGTTCCGCCCCAATATGCCCCGATACTGTGGAGCATATCCAGGGTCCCCTTCTTTGTCGCCTCAAGGGTCTGTTCACCCGGGACGATCTCCGGTGCGGCAAACACCTGGATTTTTATCTGCCCGTTACTCCTTTTGTCTGCGGCGGCTGCAAACTTTTCAAGCATTTGCATCGATATGTCCGCACGCGGCCATGCCGATTGTATCTTCATCCGGTAAACCTTCTGAGCTGCTTCGGCGGTTAAATGACCAATGCACAGAGAAGCGGCAAACAAAATGACCAACACGCCAACACTTATTAAAAAGCTTTTTTTTCTTATCATGAGTCTTCTCCTTTGTTAGATGGTTATGACAGGACGGTCTTTTCAAACCTATCATGCATCGATTTTAGCACGGCAAAAATGATTCGAATGCATCACCTCCTTTTGACTTAACTCACGGCCATATTAGCAGTTATAAGAAATGTGTCAATAGGGTTATCCTCCGTTTGATATCCAGGGCCCCGATCTTCTGGAATCAGTTTATCACCGGGACCCGCCAGGGCAAGAAAATTAATAAGGTGAAGCTTTTCTTTTGCCACGCATCTCGATTTTTCTATCCTCCACACAATAAATGCCTTTACCGGACATGGCCGGACCGAAACACGCGTTACATGAAATACATGTGGCATTTCGAAGATCACCCGACACCCACCGTTTGATTAACCAGGGTTCGCGAATAAACGGCCGGCACAAGGAAATATAATCGGCTACTCCTTCAACCATCAGCCGTTCCGCCAAAAGATACGAACGGATACCCCCAACCAGGATCACCGGCGCCTTAATTGCCGCCCTTAGCAATCGGGCTGCCTTCCGAAAGTAAGCCTGATCCCGTTCAAAGATGATTTTGTTCCGACAGGGACCCAGTTGCCCCGACACAAAGGTTCCGCCGCTCACTTCGATTGCATCCACACCCGCATGGTCCAGCAAGGCAGCAATACGAATAACATCGCTTAAGATTAGACCCCTCTCCATAAAATCTTCGGAGTTGATCTTGACCAAGATCGGATAATAACGGCCCACCGCCCGCCGGATGCTATGGTAGACTTCCAAAAGCGCTCTGGCGCGATTCTCTATGGATCCCCCGTATTTGTCCTCCCGTAGGTTGAAGGCCAGTGAAAGAAACTGATTGAGAAGATATCCATGGGCTGAATGGATCTGAACACCGTCAAAGCCTGCTGTTTTTGCCCTTCTGGCCGCCTGGCCAAATGCCGCTATCGTTTCCTCAATTTCATCTATGGCCATTCCCCGACCCGGATCATTATCCTGACCTTTTTCAGAAGAGGGCCCTTGAGGGGCGGTGCCGGTTAATTCGGATCTGGCCATGAGACCGCCGTGGGCCAGCTGGAGAATGATTTTGCCGCCTTCGCGATGAACCGCCTCGGTCATTTCTTTTAGACCCTCAATGAGGCTGTCTTTGTAAAGGCCCAGTTGCCAGGGCGTGGCCTGCCCGGCTGAAGAGACATAGGTGTGACCGGTAATGATCAAGCCAACACCCCCTTTGACAAGTTTGAGCATCAAATCCACAAGCTCAGGTGTACAAGCGCCATCCCCGTCGGCCAATCCCTCCCATGTGGCAGAACGGATAAAACGATTGGGCAAGTGTAAACCCTTTATTTCTGTAGGCTCAAGGAGTTTCATCGGCCTTCCAAGGTATACGCCTGATGCGGCTTTTCTCAAAATATCAGATGCGAAACTTGAGTTCTTATTTGCGCACAAGATATGAGCCGATAATGGCATCGGCTTCGATCTCCACCAGATGAGCGGGTCGAACCAAGGCTTTCACTTCTGCCAAAATGGTAACTGGCTTAACCTTTTTGAAAAATTCGGAATAAGCCCGCATGTATTCCTCTGAACGACTGATATCGGTAACATATATGCGGACCCGGTATACTTCTGAAAGTCTGGCTCCTGCCTTTTTCAGTGCCTTTTCGATCTTCTCGAGTATGATCCTGGTCTGAAGGTAGGCATCCCCTTCACCCTCCACTATCCCTTTTGAATTGGTGGTGGTTGTACCGCCTATAAATACAAGATTTCCAATTTTTACCGTCCGGCTGTATCCGATTTTTTCTTCCAAAGGTGCACCGGATGAAAAATTTTCTCTCTTCATTAAGTCCATAGCCATGCGGTTCCCCATTTGGAGGTAACGGTCATAATGACCCAAACCGATATCGAAAATCATCGGTGAGGATACACCGTCTGACCAGCGTGAATGTCCTTGGCCGGGTCAATCCTTCCCCGCCGGTGGCGATGTGCAGAGATTTGAATCCCTCTCCCTCAACGCCGAGGCCTGCAATGGATGACCCGTTTTTGATAAACTGAGAGGCATCGGCTATGCTCGCCATCCGTGCGATGTTTTTTAAATCATTGGAGTGAAAAACAATGGTGTGACGCATCCCCTGTTCAGCCGCAATCCCCATGTCCATGGCTTCATCTGCATCCTGGCATCTGACAAACGGGAGAATCGGCATGATCTGCTCGGTCCAAATGAGCGGGTGTTCCTTGTCGGTTTCCAAAATGGCAATTTTTGTGTCAGGCGGGATCTCCAGTCCGATCGCCCTTTTCAAAATTACCTGAGGGGGCTTGCCGATATAATCCATATTGATCACACTGGGGCCTCTGCCGGGTCGAATTTCTTTGAATATCTCTTTAATCAGATCGCTGCCCTGTTCAGCAGTAAGTTCGAATGCACCGTGTTTCTTGAGGAGATCCTTTAATTGGTTGGCAACAGTTTTTACCACAAAAATTTCTTTTTCACTGGAACAAGGGGTACAGTTGCTCAAAGAAGCACCCCGAACAATACACTGGGCGGCATTATCTAAATCGGCGGTTTCATCGACCACCACCGGTGGATTTCCAGGCCCGCCTGCGATGACACGTTTGCCGGTTTGAGTGGCAAATTCAACCACCCGATGCCCGCCTGTTACCGCAATCAAATTGATCTGGGGGTGGGTCATCAGATGCTGCGCAGAGGGGATGTCCGGGTTTTCGACGGTGCTCACACAGTTGGGCGGCCCGCCACAATCGGCGACGGCTTGATTGATATCACGAACCACGCAGGCGGAAATAACTTTGGTTTTGGGGTGGGGGTTGTTGACCACAGTGTTGCCACCAGCCAGCATCAGGATAGCGTTACTGACGATGCTCGGCGCAGCATTAGTCACCGCGTTGATAGAAGCAATGACTCCGACGGGGATGCTCTCTATAACGGTAATTCCCCGGTCCCCCGTAAAGACCTCTGGCGTCAAGTCTTCAAGACCCGGAACACCGCACGCCACTTCCAATTTCAGGACAGTTCCTTCCTTCGCTCCGATATCGGTCTCCTCTAACTCCATGCGACCATATTCTTTACGATTGTTCCAGCAAACATCTCGAATGCCCTGAACAATTTTTTCACGTGTGGCCAAGGGCAGACCGACCAATTGCTTTTGCGCAGTCACCGCCGCATGGATCGCATCCTCCATTTCTCTAAAAACACCATCTCCTTTTTCAAAAGATCGATCAGGAGAAATTTTCTGATCAGATGGAGATAATCTTTCCAGAACCATCCCTACGATCTGTTCTATCTGTTTTTCATCAATATCCATAACATACCATCTATTCCGTTTTCGATTGGCCCTGGACCTCCGCCCCAAAACGATATCGAAAATCGTTTGAGAGGACACAGCGTCTAATCAAGGTAAAAGTCCTTGGTCGAGTCTGTCCTTCGCCGTTGGTCGCAATATGCATTGAGATATACCCCTCTCCGGAAACACCAACGCTTGCCAGACCGCAGGACCCATTTTTAACAAATGCGGCACATTTGGCCATACCGGCCATTTTTTTTATGTTTTCCAGGTTGTTGGAATGAATGGCCATTGTGTGGCCGTATCCCTGTTCAGCGGCGATCGCTGCTCCTATGGCGTCATCAGCATCCTGGCAACGGATAAACGGCAAAACCGGCATGATCTGTTCGGTCCAAACAAGGGGGTGGTTTCGATCGGTTTCCAAAATGGCTATCTTTACGGCAGGACCCACTTCCAGACCGATCGATTTTAAAATCGTTCGGGGTGACCGGCCGATAAAATCCATGTTGATGAGCCCCGGTTCTCCGGGTGCTTTGATTTCCGTAAATATATGTTTGATCAATTCTTCACCCTGTGCCGCTGTGATCTCGAAGGCGCCGTAATCCTTCAGCAGTTCCTTCAGCCGGTCAGCCACCGGTTCAACGACAAAAATCTCTTTTTCACTTGAGCAGGCAATACAGTTGGAGAAGGATGCTCCTTCGATGATAGACTTTGCAGCCCGTTTCAGGTCAGCGGTTTCATCGACCACCACCGGTGGATTCCCAGGTCCGCCCGCAATAACCCGTTTTCCGGTCTGGGTGGCAAATGCCACAACCCCGTGCCCGCCGGTAACCGCAATCATTCTTATACCGGGATGTGTCATCAACTTTTGGGCCGACTCGACCGATGGTTCCTCAAGACTGCAAATAGAGTTCGGTGGCCCACCGGCCTCAACGACCGCTTTGTTCAGATCCTTGATCACCCTGGATGCCACGCCCCACGTTTTGGGATGGGGGTTATTCACTACTGTGTTGCCGCCAGATAACATCATGATAGCATTATGCAGGATCGTCGGTGAGCCGTTGGTTATTGGATTTATCGAAGCGATCACACCAAAAGGAATTCGTTCAATTATGGTTACCCCTTTATCACCGGTATAGACCTCAGGGGAAAGATCCTCCATGCCCGGGACTTCGCATGCGGATAGATTTTTTTTCGCGTTATCTTCAAGCTTGCCCAATCTCGTCTCTTCAAATTCCAGTCGGGCATACGTTTCGGCATTGGAGATACCAACCCTGCGCAATGCTCGGATGATTTCCTGACGAACGGTTAACGGCAGAGCCAACAGTCTTTTTTGAGCGGTGGAAGCGGCTTGGATACAATCTTCCATGTCCTGGAAGACACCATCTGCTATCCCGCTATATCCCGTAGAGTTTCTCAAAGAATCCAACCGTTTGGGGCCTTCTGCCTGAAGACATCTAACGACTTGTTCAACTATTTGTTCGATTTGTCCTTTATCAAGACGCATGCCGATCTCCCGGGGTTTCAGCACTTGTTCCTAACCCGGTTGATGTGTGTGATCACCGGGCCAAAATGATGTGAGATATGAATGATCGAATTTTTGCTTCTTTTCCAAATCAGCGTTTTCTTCCGTGAAGAATTCTTTCCCTGATTTTGCAGCATGGTCAAACCTGGAAAGATATTTCATGGCCTGCTGCTGATCTAAAAAAGTAATTTCATGAATCAGGGCGCCAAGATATGTAATTATATGGGCAAAAGGATCTATAAATGACACCGATTCAAGGTCGATAAGAATATATTGATCAGAAAGCGCGATGATGGGGGATTTTGGTGTATCGCTGAGACCGATGATTTTTACCCGATATCTTTTGGCATATTCCAGAAGGCGAATAACTTTCAGCGGATATCTGGGGAAAGCGATAACAAACATAACGCTTGATTTGCCATTTCGCGCGATTTTATCCATGAGTTTCCAGGATAGGGATGTATCCAGGAAGACATTTTCGAGAATTTTACCGAGGAGATAACCGAAATAAAAAGCCAATGTGGTCGATGCCCGATACCCGACAACATATACCTGTTCAGCATTATGAATGACCCTGGCAACTCTTTTCAGCTCCTTTTTAGAGATCGAACTTCGTAAATTTTCAAGATTGCGTATTGCATTTTGACAATATTTGTCGAGGGTATCCGCTTGGTCTGACTGCTGGCTGGCCTTTATCAGTCTTTCAACCGCCGTCAATTCGATATGGAGGAGTCCCTTCATGTACTGAACAAACCCCTGATATCCTGAAAACCCGAGGTCGTTTGTGAACCGAATAATGGTTGGCTCACTGACCCGGCATTCCTGAGCAATCTCTCTGGCAGTCATCAGAAAAAGCTTTTTATGATCTTTGATAATGTAATCCGCTACCCGTTTCTTTTTGGGAGAAAGATTGGGGTAGACCCTGACAATTTTATCAAATAAATCTTTTTTAGCTGAATTCATAAGCAAAAAATCAAAAAGAGTTTATCGGTTTCACCTGCCATCCAATGCCAATAAAGAACTTTCTGCCACCTCTTTCGCTGCTTGAATGTTGGAGGTGGTTCCGGCCAAATAGACCCGGCCGGTGGCACCAAAGACAGTGAGGTGGATCAACTTGATATCGGCTTTTTTTTCAGCCTCATTGGCCGCATATCCAGCATACCCGGCTGGAACACATTCTAAGATATAAAGAGTTTCATCTGATAAAACCATGCTGGCGTCCCGAAAGCGGTTGACGATCTGACTCATATAGGGCTCTATTCTTTCTATGGTTTCGGTCGCCAATATTTTTGGTTTTAGCCTGTCGCCTTCCTTTAGTCCCAAGTAATCCAATGCCACTTCACCTGCCATATGAACGTCCGCCGGGGAATCCGCATGCACTTCCAACATGCCAAAGATCCTTTCCACGACCATGGCACCGGGTCGAACGTTCGCTTTTTTCATGAGTACATCCGTAAGTGAATTGATCTCGATTCCAGGGGCAATTTCTAAAAATAATGCCGCCTGGCCGGCAACCGGATAATACCCACGGGCAGTTGTGCTGATGTAACCGACAAACTGTTTTTGCAATTCATCCATATAGGAAAAAGCCCTGAGTTCGACCATAATCCCTCATCTTTTCATATACTTTTCAGCCATTCCCTTTTGTTGGGACAGATGGCGGTAACTGTTGTACAGGCCGCGTTTCCTTTACAAGCGCATTCGTGATCACCGCCTCTGTAAAACCGTGAATAACAGAAGTCATTTATCGGAATAGAAGCTTCGCAATCCATAATTAATTCTGAAATGAGCCGGCCGATTACAGGAGCCAGTCCAAAACCGTGCCCGCTGAATCCTGTCGCAAACACAAACCCGGGGACTTCATCAACCAGGCCAAGAACCGGTATTCCGTCAGACATCTGAGCGATGAGTCCGGACCATGTGCGAATGACATGGAAATCTTTAAGAATGGGAAAAAAGTCAATCACCATCCGGGAAATGGCGGGACCGATAAAGTGGAAGAGTGGCTTGCCTCCCTGGTGGATAAACGTTTCGGTGCCAACAAAGCCACCCCAAAGAAAGGGGCCATGAACCGTTTGGCGGCCGTAAAAAAGTCCTTTGGCATGTCCGATCATCTGTTTAAAAAAAGGTGGGTAAGGTTCGGTTATCAAAGCCTCGGTAAAAACCGGCCGCATCGGCAGATCGATCCCAACCATATTTGCGACCTTTCGCCCGGTTATCCCTGCGGCGTTGACCACCAGATCAGTTTCAACCTCCTGTTTATCGGTAATGACCGCAACCACTTTACCCCTCCTCAGTCTTATGTCGGTCACTTCCTCATGGGTGTGGTACAATGCGCCAAGACTTTTTGCTTTTTTAAAAAAAGCATAGGTGACTAGGAAGGGGTTCACATGGCCATCTGTGGGGCAGTAGCCGGCACCGATTACTTTTTCGCCCACAAAGGGGTTGATTTTCAGAATCTGTTTTCGGTCTATCATCTCAAGATTGAGCCCGACCGATTTCTGATTTTCAACAGAGGTGCGCATGGTCTCTAATTCTTCTTCACTGGTACATAATCGAAGGTTCCCTTCCCTGACATACTCAACATCCATGCCCAATTCTTCATGGAGTTGGCCATATAAGCGAATGCTTTCCATGGCCATAGGCATCTCTTTCAGATTTCGAGCCGACTGGCGGACACCGCCACCAGTGCTACCGGAGGCTTCTCCTCCGATGTCCGACTTCTCGATAACGACTGGTTTTAGTCCTTCTTTGGCCAAGTTATATGCAATGGCGTTCCCCGTAACACCACCGCCGATAATGACCACATCTGCTTTATTGGGCATCTGTTCTCCCGTTGTTTATGGGGAATGTTGAAATATCTTTTGCATTATCCAGTCGAAAAAGCCGAAAAAGAAACCGGTCTGACCGGCGCCCGTCCTGTCGTCGGTTTAATCTCAGTCGGATTGATACCGAGCCCGGTGGCCAGAATCTGCGTCACCAACCGCTGGCATGTCTGTCCTTGACAAAGCCCCATCCCCGCCCGGGTAATACGCTTGATACCATTTGGGGTCTTTATCCCATTTTTGATCACTTCCTTGATCTCTCCCTTGGTAATCTCCTCGCACCGGCAAATCACCAGGTCGTCATCCGTAGGTCCGTTTTCTTTTTTCACGGTTTCAGAGGATTCTTGACTCTTGGCCCCTTTGATTCGGCTGATAACTAGGTCGACAACTTTTTCCAGTTCTCCATCTGATATCCGGCCAACAGCAGGAGATGCCTGCGTCTCCTGCGTCGGATCGACAGGCGCTTTTAAAGCATCATCCTTTTGATCGCCAACAAAACGAATCCGGATGTCATTGCCCTTAATCAGATCGAAGGCTGCCGCTGAAATTCTCGTCTCCCGGGGGATCATGATTTCCTTTTTGTCCGAATCTAGAGCCTTCTGGATATCTTCGATGAATATAAAAACAGGTGCCACTTACTTCCCCTGACTTTTATGATGTTTTTTTGGTTTCCGCTTCCGAGCTGGTGTTTTTTTCTTATCCGCCGGCTTTTCCTCTGGCGGTCCTTTAGGAATAATATGCTCAATATCGTCTCTCGGCCTGGGGATGACATGGATAGAAACAAGCTCACCCACCTTCCCGCATGCTGCCGAGCCTGCATCGACAGCTGCTTTAACAGCACCCACATCCCCGGAAATCATGACAGATACCAATCCGCCTTTGACTTTCTGACGGCCCAACAGTTTGACGTTGGCAGCTTTAACCATCGCGTCTGCAGCCTCAATGGCAGCCACCAGCCCTCTTGTTTCAATCAATCCCAAAGCCTGTTGCATCGGTTAAATCCTCCAATCATTGGTTTCTCCCCTCAAGACCGGTTAAGGTGTCAACCACTTTTTTTGCCGCTGCCTGAATTTCGGATTCGCTTCCTGCCATGTAGACCCGCCCGGCAGCTCCAAAGAACCGGATATCAACCAGTCGTATATTGCAGTGTTTTTCCGCTTCGTTGGCTGCGATGGAAGAATAGGCAGCCGGTGTAACTTCTAGAAGGTAAACATCATCACCCCCTAAAATGAGCATTCCACTGCTGTTGCGGTTGATAATCACCGCCTGATACGGATCAACCTTGTTGATTACGCTGGTTGTTAAAATAGCCGGCGCCAGTCGATTTTCTACTTTTAAATCCAGTTCATCCAAAATCATCTGACCGGCGTGAAGCACTTCTTCCTGCTCAAAGGAATGGATTTCCAGCATCCCGTAACGACGCTCAACAATCATCTCACCCGGGAGAGAACCTGTAATTTTTAGGGCAATATCAGTTAAGCGATTGATTTCAATGCCGGGGACCACCTCCACAAATAAAGAGGCCATACCCTCCACGGAGAGGAAACCGCGGCAGCGGGACGCAAATAAAGATGCAAACTGTGGTTGCATCCGATCCAAATGACAAAAGGCCCTCAGTTCAGCCATAAATATGTCTCCCTGATGTGAAATTTTAACCAAAGGTTTTTTTCTAATGCTTCTTTTTTGATGGGAAATACCGATCGCATGATTGATCAGGTCTTAACAATCTTGATTGAATACTCCTTTGCCAGATCTTTCGCCAAGGGGGTTACAATGCCGCCGGGAGAAAGCGCAAGGGTATGCTTCTTTTGATCGACAGCTGCGTAAACATCTTTTGCGTTGATAAATTTTACCGTAGAAGCAGCCACTTCCGTTAGAGGTGCTTTATCTTCAGCGCCCTCGGTATTTTTCTGTTCAACGATCAACTGCTGGAACATCTCGTTCAACTGCCCGGTTTCACAGAAAACCATTCCAAAACTTTGCAGTTTCTCCAAAATATTGTCTATTTCTTTTTTTAGCCTCGCATTGACCAGAATGTCACAGACCAGGAAGCTGTCTCGGGTCGCCAAAATCCTTTTCCCCTGCAGCAGAGCAGAAAGAACGAGACTCGATTCAGGATCATCACATATCAGATTGGCCACTTTTGCAGCCACCCTGAGACAAAAGGTGGGAAGTACCAATAGATCCGCCCTTTCCAAAACCTTATTCAACCCGTCTGTCTTTACATTATCAAGAATACAGCGCGTCCCTGCTTTCTCCCTGACATCACCCCCGCAAACCCGACCCCGAGCAGACTCACCCGTGTATATTCCACACTTAACCGCCTGTTCTCCAATCAGTTGGACCTGTTTCAACGCCGTGTCCAGTTTACGAACACCGGCGTGGAAGATGCAGAATACATAGGGTCCCTTTGAATACGTTGAAACCGATTTTGTTTCCTTCTTTCCGGTTGATCCCATCTCTTTTAAGACATCAAGGACAAATCGTCTGATTTCTTCTTTTTTCAGATTGGCCATTTTCCTACCTCAGCATCATGTCCATTTGTTTTAAGACATGAAAGGGCAATGCCGAAAGGGGTAATGAATTGCGGCGCCTTTGGCCGGAAGGTCACAAGGTTTAGGTTTTTAGAAACAATTTCAGCTAGCCCATCAAGCTCGCATGTTCCACCTGCCAGATAAATTGTGTCGATTCCGGTAAAATTATTCAAAAAGGACCCGACAATGCTTGATATTTTATCGATGACCGGTTGAACGATGGAAAGTATCTGTTGCGTATTTTCCTTTTTCAACTTGATCTGATCGGCCTCCTCATAACTGATATTCAGATGTCCGGCCAAAACCAGCGACAGATGCTCTCCTCCGGTCGCCTCGTCATTGGTATAAATGACTTCACCATCCCTTATGACCGCCACTCCGGTTGTGCCACCACCCACATCGACTATGGCCCCATCCCTCATATTGAGTGCGAATCTTGCGGCTGTCGGTTCATCCAGTACCCTGAGGACCTCTAGATCAACACTTTCGAGTATATATTTTGTAGTGTTGATATTGGCGGTTTCGGTTTGCGGTGGAAATGAGGTGGCTCCTTTATTTATCTTCTGGGGGCTGCAGTTTCTGATCTCATCCATCAGCTCTCGGACAATATCCAGGGCACTTATATAATCGACGATCAGCCCGCTCCGCACCACTTCAGCCTTACGCAGGTTTGCTGCACGCGGCGTTCCCTTCTCATCGACCACAATAACGATGGTTTTGTAGGTACCAAGATCAACACCCGCGTACAGATTTTCCGTTCCTGAAAAATCCCACCGTTCGGGTTGATTTAGCATCCAGCCAATTTTTTCAATTGTTTCCATTATGCCAGTCTTGAAAAAAGCTCCTTGCTTGGGGAAGGGATAACCACATGGCTCTGTATCATCCCTTCTTCCGCCACTTCAGCGATACCGGCATCAACAGCAGCATTAACCGATCCGACGTCGCCGGTCAGTGTGACATAGGATTTCCCGGCCAGACCTGTGGCACAGCGAATCTCAATCAGTTCAACATCCCCTGCTTTTGCCGCGGCATCGGCCGCAACAATACAAGAAACAGTGGAAAATGTTTCGATGATACCCAGGGCATTCATCGAAGGCATCGGGGTGACACAGCCCAAAGCCGGAAAGACCGTTGAATGCACATTGGGAATGATAAATATTCCAACAAGAAACTCGCCGGCCACTTCGCTTCCAACATCGACGGAATTTTCGACTGAATCTACATCACCTGAGATCATCGCCAAATATCTGCCCGGACATGCGCTGCGGGCCATCAAAAGCTCCACGGCAGCTGCCTTGATCATTTCATCGGCGCACTCAATTCCTTTGGCAACACTATTTGTTTCAATGAGCCCGATGGCCTTATAATCCATTCGTTACACCTAGAGATCTTTGAAAAATGCTGATTTTTATTTTGGGCAAAAAGCGATGTTTTTCAAAGGTTCCACCTTTTATTGTCGGATTACAACGTCCGTTCCCACGGATTCCACCACACCGGAGATGCTGGCGTGGACCCTGGCACCCAATGTCTTATTCGGAATCTCCCCGACGAGATCTCCCTTATCGACACGGTCTCCGGTTTTAACCACAGGTATTGCCGGTGCTCCAATGTGCTGCTTTAACGGAATCGTTGCTTTTTTTACCTCTATTTTCCCTGTAAAAATTTCAGGGTGTTGGTCGTACCGGCTCACCTGCAAACGTTCCATAAGCCTTTTGGTTGGGATCTTACGAACATCTCTGAAAGCCGAGGGTTGATAGTCGATCTTTTTGGGAGATCTGTCGACACCTTTTTCCATCATTTCTCTCTTGATCTGTGCATTGACCTCCCGTGGAGAAATCATCATCGGACATGCAAACTTTTCACATATGCCGCATTCTGAACAGATGAGCGCATCCTCTAACAACGCCTCGGAGACCAGCTGGGACCCGACCCCTAGTTGCCGCATAATTTTATGGGATTCAAGGGAATGACCCAGCAGTGTCCTTGGGCACAGATCCGTGCACCGCGAACACTGGCAACAAAACAAACGGGTAATCTGTCTGATTCTTTCCGGATCATCTGTTTTGCCGGCAATGACATTATGATTGATGGGTAGAACAATTACTCCACTTGTGGTCTTGTCCACCGACGTGGAAAGATCGGTGACAACCTGCCCCATCATCGGTCCCCCGACAATAACTTTAAAATCACTAATGGTTGCACCGCCGGCAAGGTTTATGACTTCACCCACAGAAATACCGACCGGCACTTTCACAACCAAGTTTTTTTGCACCTCCCCGGCAACGGTCAGATATCTCTCGGTAACGGGTTTATCGGTTTTTACAGCCCGGGCAATGTTGAGAAGAGATTCAACATTATTTACCACAACCCCCACCTGTAGCGGGAAGCCACCCTCAGGCACCACCCGATTCATTACTTCATAGACCAAAACCATTTCGTCGCCTGCCGGATAAAAATCACCCAGTCTAAAAATATCGATATCTTTTATTTTGTGCTTTGAGATCATTTTTTCCAGTGTGCCAAAGGCTTCGAAATGTTTCTCTTTGAGACAGAGGGTTCCACGTCCGGCCCCAGTGCTCTGCATCACCATGGAAAGGCCGCTGAGAATATCTTCTGACTCGTTCTCCACCAAAAAAAGGTCGCTCATCAGAAGCGGTTCGCAGGATGCCCCGTTCCCGAGCACCCTTTCAACATCCGCTTCGAGTTTGACGTGGGTGGGAAAACCGGCGCCACCTGCCCCTACGACGCCTGCGGCCCTGACTTTTTCTACAATCTCCTGTTTTATCATTTATCCGTCGGCGTCTGGCTTTTCCGGTATTTCAAGGTTATCGACAATACCGACCACCACGGCATCCACAGGAATCAACGAATCTTTGTTAAATGCCTGCATGGCCGGTGCGCCTTGAGTGACAATTACCATCTCCCCCATCCCTGCCCCAATCTCATCTGCAGCAATCAGCATTTCTCCGCACGGGGTTAAATCCTTCCCCAGGGGCTGGACAAAGAGAAGTCTTAACGCATGGATTTTGTCATTCTTTTTGGTCGACCAGACATCTCCGACAATTTTACCGAGTATCATACCCAACTACCTTTACGCTTGTTTACAATGATCGGATTACACCAAATCGATGAAATCCACTGCTACAATCCCTCCTCAGCGGATATGGCATCCAGCGCGGCTTTCACAGCCGCAATCTCGCCAAAAATACCGATCATCGTCAGATGTTGCGGACAGGTTCCTTTGAGATCAAAAACCTGAACGTTTGCAGACTTCTCTGCGATATCAGACGCGTAGATCATATCTATCAAACGACCCTGGACGAGCCCAACGGCGCTCAAATCGATCATTTCAACCGTTTTTCGACCGGATGTGCTCATCCGGGTCATCAAGATGCTGATGACACCGGGTCCGGGGTGGGTTATAAACTGAATGTTTAGAGCCATATCTCTGAGAATTCACAAAATACCGAACGCAAATCTTCCCTGAAAAAGAGAGGAACCCCTCTCAAAATCAAGATTGAAGAACTCCGCAACCTTAAATGTAAGGATACTCCATAGGCGAATAAATCTACGCTGCACTTCGACAAGCTGCGGGGAATGCACTCGCTGTTTCGGTTCAACACAATGTGAAACGGTTATTCTTCCGCCTTGGGAATAGTAAACTCAACGTCTCCGTGAGGCCTTGGGATGACATGTACTGAGATGAGTTCGCCCACCCTTCCGGCCGCCGCACCGCCGGCATCTGTTGCCGCTTTAACCGCACCAACATCCCCGCGGACGAAAACCGTCACAAGACCGCCACCTACAAATTCCCTTCCCACAAATCTCACTTTTGCGGCTTTGACCATGGCATCGGCAGCCTCAATGGCACCTACCAGTCCTCGGGTCTCTACCATACCCAGCGCTTGTTCGTTCATTTTTCATTTCCTCCTGGTTTGAGTTATCGTTTTAATTTAAACGCTCTGGTTCTCATGGACCATTCTTTCGGCACCTCAATGGTGACCAAAGCAGTATGGTCCATTTTATCTGTTTTCCGAACTCTTATGACCGTTGTATCGCCCAATTCCTGCCCGGCACGATCCAATGCGATGACAGTCTCTTCCTTTTCCGGTAATGGCAAAAATTCGTATGGCATTGTTACCCTGGAAACGTCTTCCGTCGAACTTTCATCGACTAAAAAAATAGCCTGTCCAGGGCAAACGGGTAAGCAGGATTGACATCCGATACATTTCTCTTCCAACAGATGGGGAAGATTGGTGATGTCCTCACCCACCTGGATAGCACCTTCCGGACAACTCGCTTCGCAGGGGTTACAGGGGATATCCTGAATGCATTCAAGCACCGCCACCGGGCCTCTACGCCGTCTCCCCTCGGAAGGGATACCAGGACCGTTATCCAGCTCTTCATCTGAGAGATATCCTGTTTCTGACATCCCCTTGGACATGAAACTATCCTTTCATCACTGCATTTATATATTCTTTTGCTATTTTCCGCGCCTCTCCGTGGGAACCGCTCCGCAGCCCCACCATGCTTTTGAATTGCCGATCACGTTGTTCCAGAAAGGACGAGTCATCTATATATCCCAAGCTGTGCGCAATCGCCAATCCCGCAATCCGGCCCTCGATGATGGCTGTGCTGGCCTCCTCAATACCGGACGAATCGCCGGCTACATAAATACCCGGAATAGACGTTTCCTGGCCCAGGTCATGCGCAGGAACCCTTCCGCCCAGAGACGGGACAGGTACCATTTTGCAGCTTAACATATCCAGGAGCTGCGTCATTGGGTTGAGACCCACTGCAATACAGACCGTATCGAGTTCAAATTTTTTTTCGGTCCCTGGAATCGGCTTCCATTCTTTATCGACCTGGCTGATCGTCGCACTTTCAATCCATTTTTCTCCGCCCGCCTCCGTGATGGTATGGGACATGAAAAACGGGACACCATATCGAGCCACCTTGGCCGCATGAACCTCGTATCCACCGATGCGGGGAGCAGCGTCTATGATGGCTGAAACCTGACAACCCGCTTGAAGCATCTGATAAGCCACCACGAGCCCGACATTCCCCGACCCGACCATAAGCAGATTCTCGCCCGGTTTTATTCCATGAATGTTGGCAATGGTCTGGGCCGCTCCAGCGCCGATTATGCCCGGCAGAGTCCAGCCTGGAAATGGAATCATGTTTTCTGACGCACCGGTGGCAACCAAAATCTTTTCCGCCCTTACCTGCTCAATCCGATCTCTGATCAGGACATTCATCGTCCGGTTCTCATAGATTCCCATGACCACAGAGCTCAAAGAGACTTCGACCCCCAGCTTCTCAGCCTCCTCTAGAAAACCGTATCCGATATCAAAACCCCGCTCCTTGGCATGATGTTCTTCTGACCCAAAGAATTTATGAATCTGTTTAAAAAGCTGTCCACCGGGCCGGTCATTTTCGTCAAAAACTAAAACTTCAACACCGTTTCTGGCAGCTTCGGTGGCAGCGGCCAAACCCGCAGGACCGGCTCCGACACTTATCATTTCACATCTGCGCACGATTTACTTCCTCGTGACTTCCGGACCGGCGCCAACTTGAGTCTGGATCACCGACCCTTTCTGCAACGGCTCCACACAGGTTCGCACATTCGGCGTGCCGTCGACGACCATGATACAATCTGTGCAACGTCCGATGGCACAGAAAATGCCCCGGGGCTGATTTCTCCTCATCGTGTAACGATGGATCTTCACACCGTTGCTTCGGAGGGCAACGGCAATCGGCTCCCCTTCAAAACCTTCCATCGCTTTATCATCAAATACGAAGGAAACCTTCTGGCCTTTTTCAAACGTTCCCAATATGGGATGATCGTCTATCCGCATGCTCAACACTTCAGTTCACTCTCAAAAAAAACCAAACGGTTCGGTAAATGCGAAGTTTGTTCCGGCCAGGGGCGTTCCGGTCATTGCGCAGGCCTCCAGGGTCAGAGAACGCAGATCTTCCCTCTCCATATTCGCCAAAGCGGTTTTGCCCGCAGCCTTCGCAAGGATTACGGCTTCATAGGTCATGCCCTGGATATAGTTGGCCACCCGTTGGGCAGCGGCATCGGTATCCAACCGTTTCCGCAGCTCCGAATCCTGGGTGCCGATACCGTATGCACACTTTCCTTCGTGACACCGGAGACAAACCACACACCCCATTGCAACCATAGCCCCAGTCCCGATGGCCACCGCATCCGCTCCCAGGGCCAACGCCTTTGCAACGTCTGCGCCATCCTTGATACCGCCCGAAACAATCAGGCTGACTTCTTCCTTTACCCCCATCTCTTCCAGGGCGCGAGCGCCTTGGACCAACCCCGGCAGGATCGGAATGCCCAGGTGAGTTGAAGCAACCACCGGCGCAGCTCCTGTACCTGCTTCAGCACCATCGATGACGATCCCATCCACGCCGGTCTTCACGGCGATTTTGACATCCTCTCTGACACGGCCTGCAGCAATCTTTACAAAAATGGGGATTTCATAGTCGGTGACGTCTCTGAGTTCCTCGACCTTGAGCACCATATCGTCCGCGCCAAAGATGTCCCCATGCCGGGGGTGGCTGTGAAGATCGATACCTTCGGGCAGCTGTCTGAATTCCGCAATTTCCTTTGTAATTTTGTTTCCCATCAGATGACCGGCAAGACCGGGTTTTGCACCGATGCCGGTTACCAGTTCCAGGGCATCGGCGGCCTCAATGTTTCGCAAAGAAAATCCCATTCGGCTAGGCGTTATTTGAACGACCTGTTTATAAGAGTTCTCACTTTCCCCGGGCAATAGACCACCCTCACCATTATTAATTGAGGTCCCGACAGTCTGGGTCGACTTGGCCAGGGCGGTTTTGGCTTCTTTGCTCAAGGCACCGTAGGACATGCCTGAAATCAGAATGGGTGTTTCAACAACCAGCGGTTTTTTTGCATATCTTGCACCGAGAACCGTCTGAGTTTTACAATCCTCACGATATGTATCGATGGACAGACGCGATAGCTGGGAAGGCAGGATTAAAAGATCGTCAAAGGTGGGATATTTTTTTGTAGACCCACAGCCACGGATACGATGCTTGCCCATATCGGCTTTATATTTGACCTCGGCGATGGCCTCTTGATTCCAGATACCCCTTTGGACATCCTTTGCCCTTGGTTTCCTTTCTTTTTCCGTCATGATTGCGCTCCTGTCTGCTGATGGGTTGGTTTAAACAAAAAGTACTCATGTCGCCCATAAACCTTCGGAACGATGCTTCTAAAACCATCTACAGCTTGTTCGATGCCGTATTTTTTGAAAAGAGTTTCTACTTCTCTCTTCTCCTTATCCTCGATCGGTACGACCATGACATTGCCGCCGAGTTTATCTTCGACTTCTGGATCGAGGACATGGATAATTCCTCTGTACATCGATTCGCCGATCCCCCGGCCCACAGTGCCCAAAATGATGATGCGTCCTCCCATGGTCATTTTACCGCTCCACAAACCGGCGTTGCCGCAGATGATCAGGTTGCCGCCTTTCATTCCCCAACCGGCCCGGCTGCCGCTGTGCCCTTTAACCAAAATGGTACCGCCCCCCATGGAGGGTGCGCAATTGCTGCCGGTGTTCATCCCAACAATGAGCTCTCCGTCACCCATGTTGTCCCCCGTATACCAACCGGTATTCCCTTTGATGATAGCGGTGGGGCCCTGTAAAAATCCGCCGGTGTAAAAACCGGTGCTTCCCTCCACCGTAATCGTCCCTTTTCCTTTTAGAGCTGTGGCAAAGTTATGAACCGAATGGGGGTTTTCGACCACAATTTCATCATCTTGCAGGATCAACTCCCTCAGCTTTTGATTCACATCCCGTGTACTCATCTCATTTATATCTAAACGGACCATACCTTCACTCCTCCTGGCTCCATCTCCGTGGCATAGACATCGGAAACAATGGGGGTTAAAGCGATCTGCTCCGACCCGAAGAGAACAGTGCCGTCCTCTTTTTCATAAACCACAACCGGCTTGAACGCCAACCGATCCCGAAACGCCCCGATCCGGTCGGTCGTAGCAACCAGAATGGTAAAAATCCCATCAAAGGTATCCAGCGCCAGATGAATCGCCCCCTCCAGGTCATATCCATTCTCCTTCATCTCGTATGCGATGAAGTGGGCGGCCACTTCCGTGTCATTGGCAGTTTTGAACCGGATGCCCTTGTTTTCAAGACGCCTTCTCATGTTGAAGTAATTGGTGAATTGGCCATTGTGAACAAGGGAGAGCTCCGGGTAAAGATATGACACATACGGGTGGGAAAAATTGACGTTCTCTACGCTTTCCGTGGCCAGCCGTACATGACCGATGCCATGAGTACCCCTGCCAACCTGGATTTCGTGAGACTTTTGAAGGTCCTCGGCTGATCCTTGATCCTTATATACTTTGAGCTGTCGGCCGATGGAATGGACACAAAGCTCGGGATGGGAGTCGATGTCCCAATGCATTTGACTCACCTGGTTCGGGTCCATGTCGAGGGACCCTTCAAAAAAGGTATAAATCCCGGAACCGGGATAGCTTCTTGAATGGGTGACCCTGCCATAAGTCTGGATGATGTCCAAGAGACTTTTTTCATGGGTCGCACTGGTCATCGAGGCCCTGAGCTGAACATCATTACGCTTTTCATAAATCGCCACCCCGGTAGCATCTTTACCTCGGTGGACCAGCTCCTTGAGCATGTTGATCAAGTCGGTTCCAAGGGATTCGTTATTCCGGGTTATCAACCCAGCTATTCCGCACATGGTATATTACTCCACTTTCATTTAAAGGTTATGGGTCGAGTTTCGCTCCCCCACCGAGGTCTGTTTCCCCCCGGGTCGGATCATACCGGGATGTCCATCTTTAGGTGCTATAACTGGGTGGCATATTCGTTGAACTCCCAGTCGGTAACATGTTTGCGGAACCGTGCCAGTTCGTCCTCCTTGAGCGCGACAAATGCCCGGATCAATTCCGGCCCCAGCGCATCGCAGAGAACGGTATCCGCTTTTAATTCCGTTAACGCTTCGTTCAAATAAAACGGGATGTATTCATAAATGCCCGGTTCCACGCCGTAAATATCTCCCACCGCGTGCTCTCCCGGGTCAATCTCATTCTCAATGCCGTCCATTCCCGCTGCAAAAGCAGCGGCAAAGACCAAATATGGATTGGCATCCGCACAGGGCCCACGGTTTTCCACTCGTGTGGCCGAGCCCCTCTCTTCGGGCACACGGCAGTAGACCGTCCGATTGTCCAGACCCCATGCCAGGTAGTACGGCGCAAAGGAGTCCGGAACGTACCGTTTATACGAATTGATGGTTGGCGCCAGCAGGGCTGACATTCCCTTCGCATGCGCCATCTGACCGCCGAGAAAGTGGCGCATCAAATCGGACATCCCGAATTGACCTTCCGGTTGATCAAATAGGTTCTTTCGGGTCTTTTGATCACTTAACGACAGATGAATATGGTAACCGCTGCCACCGCCATCGGTTGTCGGGCGGCTCATGAAGGTCAGATGAAAATTGTTTTGAGCCGCAAATTCTTTGCAGAGGTATTTGAAAGTGAAGGTTTGATCGGCGGTATTGAGTGCGTGGTCATGCATCCAGTTTATTTCCCACTGGCTGAGGAAAAATTCGTGATTGAGACAGAGAACGTCGATCCCCACGTTGAGCAGATGATTCTGCAGGGTCTGCATCAACCCCATGCGATCCAACATTGGGTTTTGCTGGTAAATGGAGGATAAGATGGGGTTATACAAAGCGCCGGGGCCGTTTTCACCAGGATTGTAAATGAAAAATTCCAGCTCGGATGCGGAAACCGGCCGAAGGCCTTTGTCTTCGTATTTTTTTAAGACCTGCTGGAGAACATACCGCGGGTCGACCGGAATCGGTTCCCCTCCCCTGAAGGCATTGCCGATTAAACGGGCTGTTCTTTCAAGATGGGGCAGGACAGCATAGGTGGAAAGGTCGGGAACGATGGTCATATCTTTCCACTCGATCTCATACCCACATCCGGTCTCCGGTGCCACATCATTGGCCAGATTGATTGCATAGATGGCCTGCGCGAAGTTGATTCCCTCTTCCACCAACCTCTCGAGATGCTTAACCGGCACCATTTTGTTCCGGCATATCCCGTAGAGATCCGGGTACTCAATCCGCAAGGTGTCAATGTTGTCCGCCTTGATCCTTTCCTGAATTTCTTTAAGCTCCATCTCGTTCTCCTTAATTTTGTTTAATAATGGGAGAAATTTGGAATTTTTCTTACATTATTAATCAATTAATGTAATATTTCATTCATTAATAGATGTCAAGAAAAAAACCAAATTCAGGGAAAAATGATTTCAAACAGACATAGTTGAATATATTATAAATATATTCAATAAGTTAATAAAACTTAAGAATGAATATTATCTTACATCAACACAAAAAAAAGACTTGATAATGTTAATAAATCAATACGAATTTAATTGATACATTGGAAATAATCGGTAAAATAAAAACCGTTATGGCTTTTGTTGATGAACTCGCAAAAAATCCATATTGCTCACTTAATGACCATTTTGGGACGCTCGCAAAAGACCTTTTACAAGATAGTCACCATTAGACACCAAAATAGGTTTTCTTTATATATGTTTCCTGCTTCAATTCTTCGGGGACACCTTGCATTTTTACCTTACCGGTCTCCAAGAGATAGATCTCCTCTGAGAGTTTGAGGGCGAAATTGACATTTTGTTCGGTGATGAGGATGGCGATTCCGTTACTGGCCCTGAGGTCCATCAGGACCCTGGATATTTCTAAACATACCAGATAACCTCCATCGCCAAAGAGTGTCAAACAAAAAGTACCACTTTGTACCGAGATAGGGTTTAGTGAGGGGTACGATACCGCATCTGGTATTGACTGATGCGGCTTTTCTCAAATTATCAGGTGCGAAACTTGATGGTTTCTTAAAAAGTCCAATTTTGTTCGCTCCACGACCTCCAAAAATACTCAATGTCGCTCACAAAATACTTTTTACGAGATTATCAAACTTAAGTTATTATTAAAACCTCGTTCAGTTTTGTTTACGATCAATTGAGGTATAAGCAAGCCTTGGCAAACGTCGGTCCCGTTACTAGCAGTTATTGACACAAAAAATTCTGTTTGATAGTTTCGGGAAAAATGGGGAACAACTAGGAGACGTTTGTGAATCGTGAAGAATATATCAATTCTTTGAGAACGGATCTGTTGGCCGTGGTGGAAGAATACCTGACACCAGTGGCCCTGCGATACGGGTACAGTGACACGCCACTAGAAGCCAACATCAAATGGCGGCCTCTGGTGCTGGTCCTGGGTAACTATTCATCGGGCAAATCCACCCTGATCAACGATTTTTTGGGCGCAACGATCCAGGCCACCGGTCAGGCGCCGACGGACGACTCGTTCACGGTGATCACGTATGACGACACCGCTCCCGGGACCAATTCCATCCGCGTCACGGAAGAACGGGATGGTCAGTTTCTGTTGAACAATCTCGAGTATCCGTTTGATTCCCTCAAAAAGCACGGGCAGCGTTTTGTCTCGCATTTTCGGCTCAAAAAGGTGAATTCTCCCTTTTTAAAAAACCTTGCCATCATCGATACCCCGGGCATGCTCGACAGCATTGCGGAAAGGGATCGCGGCTACAATTATCAAGAAGTCATCGGCGACCTGGCTCAGATCGCCGATCTGGTTTTGATTCTCTTTGATCCCCACAAAGCGGGGACGGTTCGTGAAGCACATACCAGCCTCAGGGATACCCTGCCGGATCGAACATTTGAAGACAGGATTCTTTTTGTGCTGAACCGCATCGACGAGTGCGCGTCGTTGATGGATCTGCTTCAGGTCTATGGAACCCTGTGCTGGAACCTTTCACAGATGACCGGACGTAAAGACATTCCGACAATTCATCTGGTATATTCCCCTCAAGCCGCCCAGGCGTCAGCCAATGGAGCAGATGCGGATACCGGTTTTTTGTTCCATCTCGAAAACCAGCGGGAAGAATTGAAACGGGCGATTTCACTAGCGCCCCGTTTTCGGCTGGATCACCTGGCCTCATTTGTTGAAACTCATGGAGAACGGTTGTCCCACCTGCTCGAAGGGTTGATCAGCTATCGAGCTCACCTGCGCAGGTTACGGATGAAATTCGGCACCATCGGTCTTTTGGTCAGCATAATGGGGGGCGCCGCAACGATCCTTGCCTTGAAAGCAATCGATGTTTTACCGCTCACCGACCCGCAGATGACCTGGGGAGCTGGTGGAATGATCGTTTTGATATTTTTTGTCATATGGACCCGTGTCCTAAAACAGTTTTTGGAATCGAGGTTCCACCGTCACCGGATGAAAACAATCGACAGCCTCACACCGCTGGGAAACCAGACCCGCCTGGACAGCTGGAAGGCGATCAGGGAGCTTGTGATCAACTATCTTGAAAAAACCAAGGGGCGATTTCCCCTTCGAGAAATCAAAAGGGAACATACCGGGGTGCAACGGGTTTTTGACAAAGGGGCAAAGGAAATCCGTGAGGCGCTGGCCGAACTTTCAAATATCAGGGACAGCGAATCAAAAGCCCAGGGTGAACAGGATGCAGCAGAAGCATCACCTGATGAATAAAAAAAACGAAATAACAGGGGGGGCCAAGTACAATGGTATCAAAAGACTTGATGAAAGGCGCTTTGCGGTTTCAGGATTTACCCAGAATACCTGTATTTCCGTTGTGCATATCCTGGTGGGCATTTGATCACTTCGGATACACGGTCACGGACGTGTTCGAGGATCCTGAAAAGGGTGTTGACGCTCAACTGAAGACGACGGCAATGCTGAATTTCGATGCAATTGAGAGCTTCTGGGATTTGGTACGCTATCCTCGGGCCGCTGGGCTGCAAAATGCAGATAGAGGACAAGGGCGGCCCGATGGTGCTGGATAGACCGCCTATTAAGGGGCCGGAAGATCTCAAGAACATGTCCATGCCTGATTTAACAAAAGATTGGAGAATTAATTCAGCGCTCAAATCGGCGGCGCTTCTGAAAGAGAGGGCGGGCGACTATTACCTTTTTGGGACATTTCTTGGACCGTTTTCGCTCGCCGGCATGCTGGTCGGTTTGGAAAATTTGTTGCTCGAAACCATTGAGCGGCCGGAGTTTGTTCATGACCTGATGGCCTTCTCAAAAGAAGCTCTGCTCCAGCACGCGGATCTTTGTGCGCCCCATCTTGATGCCATCATGTATTGCGATCCAAGCGCATCCGGCGATCTTATTTCGCCGGAAACGACCGCATCCTTTCTTATCCCCTGTTTTAGAGAGCTAAATCAAGAAACAAAGAATATGGGCATTGACGTATTGAACCACATCTGTGGGAATACAACCGGCGCCCTGGACCACATCGCAGGGCTCGAGGCAGATGCCTTCAGTCTGGATTTTAAGGTTGACCTGGTCGTTGCAAGGGAAAAACTATCAGACCGGATGGCTTTGATCGGCAACATCGAACCGTCTCTTTTGCTGACAGCGGAATCGTCCGAGATTGAGGCACTTTCACGTGAGGCAGTGACCAAAGCCAGACAAAAAGGATTCGTCCTCTCCCCCGGATGCGATGTCCCACTCGAATCACCGATTGAAAATGTAAAGAGACTAATTGATGTGGCAGGCGAGTAAGCCGAAAAGCCTGCTGACAAATTTCTTTTGATCCACCCAAAAACCCTATTTCTTCTTCCGAATTATTTACCTGATTAAAAAGATTGATCGGCAGAGGCTGTCCAACAGCCTGATGAGGCCGGATTCCCTGGTTTCCGGTCCCCAGGATGCCCAAAATATTATTAAGAGAACCCTTTGGACACTGGGTTTGGCTCAGTTTCCCAAGCTGGACCGCTGGGCGTACTGGGAAAAGTTTGATTACTGGGCGGTTTTCTTGAGTCTTCCACTTTTGGCGATTACCGGGGTGATGCTTAAATTCCCCCTGTTGACCACCCTGGTATTCCCGGGCTGGTTGCTTAATATCCTGGCGTTGCTCCATAGAGCCGAAGCCATTTTGGCCGCTTCATTCATCTTTTTTGTTCATTTTTTCATCGGCCACTTCCGTCCGCTCTGTTTCCCCATGAATGAGGCCATGTTCTCAGGCAATATCCACCTGGAAGAAGCATTAAAAGAAAAACCATTGTGGGTGGAAAGGCTGAAGCAGGAGGGGCAATTGGAACAGATGGAAGGCAAACCACCGGCAACTTGGTATAGAGTGATCTATTTTATTTTTGGATATACAGCTTTGGGTTTTGGCCTCTATATTCTGGTAAACGGGATTATTTACGGTCGTTATATTCAGATGCACTGAAACAGGCTGAGGAATTGGAAAAAAAGTATTTATTCTTGTGAAAGCGATTTTTTTCTTTTTTTTTACCACATGTTATGTTAATATTAACATAACCCAAATAAAGGAATAAGAAATGCAGGACTTTGGACTACTTTTAGAACATTCAGCAGCCGCCCACGGCCATATTTGCCCGGGGCAGGCGGTGGGTGTTCGTATGGCCATTTTAGGCTGTCGGCTGATCGGTTTAGATGAGCCGAAACACCGCGGCCAGATAAAAAAACTCATTGTTTACGTTGAGATGGACCGATGTACCGCTGACGCGGTCGCCAATGTCACCGGCGTCAAGTTAGGGCGCCGGTCACTGAAATTTATAGATTACGGCATCATGGCGGCTACATTTGTAAATCTGGAAACCGGGAAGGCCTTCAGAATAATATCCACGGAGGAATCTCGAGATCTTGCACCCGCCTATGCCCCGGAAATCGGAGGAAAATACGAACAGCAATTGGAGGCATACAAACGGATGCCTGACAGTGTACTTTTCCGGGTTCAGCAGGTCGAAGTTTCTCTAACCGAATTCGACCTCCCCGGTCCTACCAGTTTTAAGGTGACTTGCGATCGCTGCGGTCAAATGATACGCGATCATCGCGAGGTGATCAAAAACCAGGCCGTATTGTGTAAAATCTGTGGAGATGAAGCTTATTTTTCAAATGCCCGTGATATTACCTGGCCGGATATGAATTGGTCACCGGAAAAGCGCCCTCAAATTTCACAAAAAAATAAGCCGGAATCCCAAGAACAGCATAATCAAATTAGCCCCAGAGATAAGGGTAAAGGCGGCACTCATTATTTTCATATAAATTCGGCCCATTCACCATAATATGAAGCCTGACAAGATGTTCATCATCACCGGAATAGGGAACCTAAAAAAATGTTAAAGAAAATAAAATTAAAGGACGCGGTGGGCACCGAACTGGCTCACGATATTACCGAGATTCGGCCCGGCAAATTTAAGGGGCCCGCCTTTCATAAGGGCTACACGGTTTGTAATGAAGACATCTGCCATCTGCAAAAACTTGGGAAAAACCACCTTTATCTGATCGATATGGAGGAAGATGAGATCCATGAAAATGAGGCGGCGGCCATTCTGGCGAACGCCCTCTCCGGGGAGGGTATCGAATGGAAGGACGATCCAAAAGAAGGCAAGATAAATTTACTGGCGGAAAAGGATGGCCTTTTTACGGTGAACACGACCGTTTTGGCTGCATTCAACATGATTGATGAGGTCATGTGCGCCACCCTCCACAACCATACAATCGTTAAAAAAGGCGAATTGGTCGCAGCTACCCGGGCGATTCCTCTTATAATGAAGCGTCTTCCGATTGAACGGGTAGCAGCTATCGCCCGCCAAAACGGTGCGGTTCTTTCTGTTAGATCAATAGGGGAGGCAAAGGTCGGATTGGTAATAACAGGCAGTGAAGTCTATCACGGCCTGATCGAAGATCGATTTGCTCCTATCCTTACCGAAAAGGTCAACGCCTTGGGTTCAAGGGCAGTCAATTTGGCTTTTGCCCCGGATGATGCCCAGCGAATTAGTGAGGCCATCAAAGCCCATATAGACGATGGGTGCGATTTAATTTTACTCAGCGGTGGCATGAGTGTCGATCCGGACGATGTGACCCGCCAGGGGATTCGCCTGGCTGGATCAACCGAGATGCATTATGGTGCGGCCGTGCTCCCCGGCGCCATGTTTTTGCTCGCCTATCTGGATGACATCCCTCTGCTTGGGATCCCGGCCTGTGGGTTGTATCACCGGATAACGGTTTTGGATCTGGTGTTGCCCCGTATATTGGCCGGCGAACGCATGGGTAAAGCGGAACTGGCCTTTCTCGGCCATGGGGGGCTCTGTAAGGGATGTCCGGAATGCAGTTATCCTCACTGTCCGTTCGGCAAAGGAGCCTAGAAAGTGACTTAAAACTGTGAAAAAGCACAGCTGTCTAGGGGCAGTAGAGCTAAGCTGATATGAAACTGATAGATACATACAACCGCCACATCGATTACCTCCGAATATCCATCACCGATCACTGTAACTTCAGGTGCTTTTATTGCACACCTTTTTCAGGACGCAACCATCTGTCAAAGTCAAAGATCCTCTCCTATGAGGAGTTACTAAAGGTGTCGGAAGCCGCTGTTTCCGCCGGTATAACAAAAATTCGGATCACAGGTGGCGAGCCGCTTGTTAGAAAAGGGGTGGTAGAATTTTGCCGGATGCTTTCCAATATAAAAGGTCTCAGGTCTCTGACCCTCACCACAAATGGCCTGCTGTTAAAAGAGATGGCCGCCTCGCTGTTTGAGGCCGGGATCAGAAGAATTAATGTGAGCCTAGACACCTTGAAACCTGAACGATTCCAAAAGATAACCGGTTACAATCTGCTTTCAAACGTACTTGCCGGTATAAAAAAAGCAGAAGAAGTCGGGATGCATCCGATCAAGATCAACATGGTAGTCATGCGGGGCATAAACTATGACGAAATAGAAGAAATGGTCAATATTACCTTTAAAAAACCTTATCATGTCCGCTTCATTGAACTCATGCCGACTGAGGGTTGGGATTTTGAACACCATAAATCTCTTTTTATTCCACTGGAAGAGGTTATGAAACGGATCGGGGAAATCGGCAAGATTCAGATTGAGCCAGCCAAAAATTCAAACGGACCGGCGAAAATTTATGTATTGCCGGGGGCCAAAGGTATACTGGGATTTATTTCTCCTTTGGGCCGACATTTTTGTGGTGCCTGCAACAGACTGCGGCTTACTGCGGACGGCAATCTCAGGCCCTGCCTGTTTTCCAAGAATGAGATAGATATCAAGAGGCTCCTTCGTGACGGTGCTGCATTGGAAACGCTTGCAGACGTTTTCAGGCAGGCTGCAATTAAAAAACCCCAGGGGCACAATCTTGATAAAATCGATGTTCAACGGACGTTCGGACGAGCAATGCAGGGGATTGGAGGATAGGATACGCCGGTATTTTTACAAAAAACCGCATAGTTAGGACAATGGTTAAACTCAAATTAAAAACAAGCCAATGGATCGTCGATGACCAGGATAAAATCGTCATCGGTAAGGGAAGAATGGAAATCCTGGAGAATATCGAAACAACGGGGTCAATTAACCAGGCCGCTAAAACGATGAAAATGTCTTACAAAGCGGTTTGGAGCAAAATTAAAGCGACCGAAAAACACCTGAATATCAGAATCGTCCATACCGATAGAAAGGAGGGCACGCGCTTATCCAAAGAAGGTAGAGAACTGTTGGAAAAATACAGGCTTTTAAAAAAAGAATGCATATTGGCAGATGATGATATATTTAGTACCATTTTTGATAGTCCCGTAAAAAGGGGAAGAGATCAGGGAAAAATTAGATTTGGCGGAAAGTTCAGATGATGAAAAAGGTTGAGTATCAACCTTTTGAAACAGAGGCTTTTTTTTGATCTTTGATTAATTTTGGAGTTAACAGGTTGTTGCACAAAGCAAAAATTTTTCTTAACACACAAAAAGAAAGAATCAAATTCGGATATCACAGGTCTATTATTGTGCGAAAACGATTTTCAGCGATTAGCCAAAGATAAAAACATTCTTGATGCCAGTGCTACTGCTTAAAAGGTAATAAATATTTCTTTATATGAGACCCCTTTGGGTCTCTTTTGCACTGATTTTGCTACAGCGACATGATGAACTCAAAAAAGACCATATTGTTCTCTGAATGACCATTTTGGAGTGTTTTGATAACCCTGCCTTGTACACTTTTTATATGGCGGGGATAGTGGTGGGGACGGTAAAATCAAGTAATGAAAAAGGACTCAAAATGTCATCTAAGTCCTTGATATCATTGATGGCGTCCCCAACCGGACGACAAACAAAGTTTCAAAAGGTTATATTATTGATAACACTGGATTTTTAACACATTTTGAACAATAATACTCAACACATTCCTGAAGATCCCTAACTTTCACTTCATTTCGACTACAAAAGAGAGCAGCCTCGCCTAGGAGATAAGACGAGGCTGCAAAGATAGGGTTGATAATAGGTCGGATCTATAATAACGTATCTCCGACCCTTCTTAAGCGTAGGCGGCATACGTTCAACCTTAACGACCGCGAGCTCCTTGTCAGTCCTGCCACCCTTCGGTCCAAAAATTTCAAACGTTTTCATTATACATCAACATATTGTTGTATGTCAAGAAAAAAAATCAATATATAGCGTTTTTTAAAAAAACATCAACATCCCATCTTTTTCACCACTTCAATTCTTAAATGTCATATTTTCCTTTATTTAAACCTTTTAATCTTCTTGATTTGTTTATATGGAGTCTTAAACCTTACGTGATAGTTGTGCCCACCGCTATTAACATTTCGGTTTGAGATCAGTTTCAAAAGCTGTGATATCGTACAATTAGAATCGAACTTTCGACTGATTTTTGATTGATTTGACAGCGAAATTACCATTTTTCCGAAACGGCAGCAACTTACCTGCCACAGCATAGCACGATATCGGATTAACCCTCATGAGGCAATGGGTCTTCCGTGAATTTTACCCCTTCAATCGGTGAATTTATTCCCAGCTTTGCGATTATTTTAATTTTTGGTGCAGGTAGATGTCGCCGTAAAAATAGGCGTTATACTCGGTAGTGACTTCCGAAAGTGCTTCCAGCTCCTCATCGATTTTGATCCGTTGGGCACTCAGTCGCCAATCCCGCCAACTGTCAAGATCATTCCAGGTACTGATGACGACATACTCGCTCTTATCATCCGCATTAACCAGCGTCTCTCCGCATATGTATCCTGGTTGACTTGTGGCCATCCTGCGCAGTTTAATGATCAGTGGCAGTATATCTGCTTTTTTCCCATCCGGGACTTTTCGTTTGATCATGACCTTTACAGACATTTGAAACTCCCTCGCGTTTTTTTTGAAAAAACCTCGTTTTTTGGAAACGGCAGAAAAAGATAATTCTCGCTACAAAGTCATCCTGTTAAAAATTTTTAAGCATCAGAAGAAATGCAAAATGAGATGTCAGACCCAGCTCAATAATGGATGCGTGGTGTCAATTTATATTTGTGATCTTGTTGGTTTTAGAATACAGCGTGAATTCAGGTATAATGATTAATATAATAAATGGTTAGTTAGTAAGTCAACCATAAATGAGAGAACTGTGAAGTATTATTTTCCACTTTCAAATTGTGTCTATTTTTGTTAATTAACAGTAAATTTCAATATACCGGGTCTCAAAAGCCGATCCAACCCTGCTTGTCAGATTTGGCACCATTTTTTGAGATTATACACACTGTTTAGGAAGGAATCCTGAGATTAACAAATTGATCGTATATTTCCGTGCCCCTGAAAAATTCATCACCCAGTTGAATGATATTTCAGATAAATTGACAATAGTTGTCTGTACAAAAGAAGATGAATTGAAATCCCATCTCCCGGAGACGGTCATTTTGATCACACTTTTTTCGGGGTTGGATACAAAAACGATCCGTCTTGCTTCAAGACTTAAATGGATTCAGGCTTTAAGCACAGGTGTTGATTTTTTTCCGTTGGATGAGATCAAAAGGCAGGAAATTATTCTTACGAATGGTCGTGGGATTCACAAAATAAACATCGCGGAATATGCCATAGCTGCGATGATCAATTTGGCGCGCAATTTTCACCTGATGTTTACCAACCAGATCAGAGGCCAATGGGATCGCTCTTTGCCTCAAGATAAGATTCACGGCAAAATTGTAGGTATTTTGGGTTTGGGCAGCATCGGGCAAGAAATCGCTCGTAAAGCGTCAATGCTGGGAATGCATGTCATTGGTGTAAAATACAACCCGCACCCGCTCGAGGGTGTCAATAATGTTTATGGCCCGACGGAAATGGCAGAAGTCTTCAAACAAAGTGATTATGTAATTAATCTTCTGCCGCATACACCAAAAACCAAAGGCCAAATCGATAAAACCTTTTTCGCCATGATGAACAAATCAGCCTGTTTTATCAATTTAGGACGTGGCGCTACTGTCAATCAAGACGACCTGATCAACGCCCTCAGGACGAAAACAATCCGTGCACTTGTCAGCGATGTGTATGAGGAGGAGCCATTATCTGAAGACAACCCTTTGTGGAAGTTGGACAATGTGATTCTCACCCCTCATGTTGCCGGCGTCTCACCGGTGTATCTCGAGCGGGCAATGGAAATCATCCGGCACAACTTGCACGTTTATATCAGCCGTTCCGGCGAAATGATGAATGTGGTGGATCTCACTCTGGGGTATTAATTAGTGTCCATTCATAAATGGCCCTTTTTGCCCTGCTCGGGGTTCTCCGCGGGTTTTTGGTTGCGGCGTACCGGGGTTATTGAGTTGTGTCATACCGTTTTATACATTCATTTTTATTGATTTTACAGAGACTATTGACTACAATGGGCTCAATGTCCGTATTACAAATATGCAAAAGAGGAGAAAAATTGATGAGGGATAAATCTCTAACGATTTTGTCGATTGTGCTAGTTTTGGCTTTTGTTGGCTTGATTACAGGTCCGGGTTTTGCCGCGGAAGATGTTTTCCGAATAAGTAAGGAAAAACTCGAAAAACTGATCGACAATCCTGATGTTATTATTCTTGATGTCCGCTATGCCAAGCACTGGCAAAACAGCAAGTATAAAATTAAAGGGGCCGTCAGGAGGAGGCCGACGTTATTTGATTCCTGGGCCAATGAATTTCCACGTAATAAGGTACTGGTCTTATACTGAGCCTGACCCAATGATGGCACTAGTGTCGGTCTGGCACAGAAACTATCAAGGGGTGGGTATTTGAAAATCTATGCACTTAAAGGGGGATGGAACGAGTGGTTTAAGGCCGGATATCCTATTGAGGAAAAGTCACACCTTCTGTTATGATTCTGCTTGTGGAAATCCCCACCTATTCTTCCCTTCCATCAGCAATTTTGAGATCTCCAAAAATGGCATGTTATTAACTAAAAATGATCATGCTTGTCTGTTCCGCTCTTTTTTGGTACTATTCGCTTTTCATAATACGCAGTTACACATCAACGAAATAGGCGAAAAAGTAATAAATATGTATAAACTAGACCCGATATGCTGCCCATAGTGTCAATGTACGGATATTACACACTCAAAAAACATAGAATTGATTGAAATCGATGCATCAGATTTCGAACAAAGCTGGGAAGAAATGACGATAGATATCTGGACATGTTCAGAATGCCAACGCCGTTTTTTCGTGATGGGCTCCCATGAAGATGAAAATGCCAAGCCATCGGATTGATTTGCCGTACGTGTTAATGATCGCCTAAAAAATATAAAACAATTATTCAATTTGAAGAACCCTGCCACCGCGAATGTCGGGAGCTTCGCTGCGCTTCGGCAAGCTACAGCAGATACACTCGCTGTTTGGGTTCAGTAAAACTCCAGGAATTATCCCTCAAGAAGCCTGAAACACAGTGTCGGATCTTATCAATGATCATCCATAAAGGGTTTTCCCGTTGACACAGGACTTACATCCCACTACTCTTCAAACGCAAAAAAGAAACAAATGGCACTTGCCGGAGAAACAATGGCTAAAGTTCAAGTTGCTCAAATTAGTGTTCCTGAAGGCTGGATTGACTTTGCGATCGGTCAGCCCCATGTAGACATCCTTCCTTTAGAGCAGATGACACAGGCAGCGGAGCACCGTTTTAAACAGGGCGACCGAAACATCCTGCAGTACGGTATGCAGCAGGGCAGCGCCAATTTCAGGACAACATTATCCGAATTTCTGAGCAAGGAGTACAGCCTGGCTGTGGATCCGGATCATCTGTTCATTACCGCGGGGATCTCCCAGGCACTTGATCAAATTTGCTCTCTTCACACCAAACCCGGCGATACGGTAATTGTTGAGGAGCCTTCATACTTTCTGGCCTTGAGTATTTTTGCCGACCATAAGTTAAAAGTCGTTGGGACGCCCATCGATGAAAACGGATTGATCATCGAGGCTTTGGAAGAGCGGCTGAATAAACACAGGCCGATTTTTGTATATTCCATACCCACCTTCCACAATCCAGCCGGTTTTACCCTTTCAGGCGATCGGCGAGAAAAGCTGGTTCGTCTGAGTGAAAAATACGATTTTCTCATTGTTGCCGATGAAGTCTATCAGCTGCTGGCTTATACCGACTCACCGCCGTCTCCCATGGTCTACTACGATACATCAAAACGTGTTCTCTCATTGGGCTCTTTTTCAAAAATACTCGCTCCGGGCCTCCGTTTGGGATGGATACATGCCGACCCCTCCCTGCTGGAACCGTTTATCGTTTGCGGTCACCTCGATAGCGGCGGCGGACTGAATCCTTTTGTTTCAAGTATAGTGAACAGTGTGATCGAGCTTGGGATACAGGAAGAATACCTGAATTTTTTGAAGGCGACTTACCGCGAACGTGTGGTTGCCATGTGCGGGGCGCTTCGCAAGCACATACCCGCCCTCACATTCACGGATCCTGGGGGCGGCTACTTTATTTGGTCTTGTTTGTCGGATGGAACGGATGTTGAAGGTATGCTTGTAAAGACCAAAAAACACCGGGTCGGCTTCCAACCCGGTATCAAGTTTTCAAGTATGAACGGCCTGCGCAATTATCTGCGGCTGAGTTTTGCCTTTTATGGGGTTGAGGATCTGCTGAAAGGGGTGGAGCGTCTATCCCGGGTGTTTATCTAACACCTTCATGAAACCGGCAAATTTTTCAATTTCGACATCAGGTTCACCGACCGGCCAAACGAAAAAAGATACCCGATCCGATCGCCCACATTAGAACCGTTATCGTCAAAACCATGCAGCCGCCGGCCAGGATTTTGTGAAAGAGGTTCTCCGGTTTCCGCTCGTGGTATCCGAGGAGAAACCCAAGGATCACACCGGCCGCAATTCCGCCGCCATGCCCCCAGTTATTGATCCCCGGAACGATAAAACCAAAGATAAATATACCGATCGTCCAGGCGCCGATTTGACGGTAAATGGACTGTCCATAAGTTCCACCCCGGCTTTTACCAAAGTAAAGGGCTGCACCGATCAAACTGGTCAATGCGGCTGAAGCGCCGATGGTAAAAGCCACACCCGCCAGATAAGAGACAAAAAAACCTATCGCACCCCCAAGGGTATAAAGCACAAACATTCGATAAACGCCATATTCCTGAACCACCAGAGGCGCAATCTGTTTGAAGGCAAACATATTGAAAAAAATATGTAATATGTTGCCGTGAAGATAATTGGCCGATATAAGGGTCCACCACCTGTTCAAAGCGTCAATCGGGATGGTCCCGGTTGCACCCAACAGTAAAAGGCTTTTATTTTCAGGGGATAAAAAGACCATGGGGTTAAACGTGAAGCGGGGCAGCATTGGATTGAACAAAAGGGAAATAACATATAAACCAATGTTGAAATAGAGGATTATTTTAATAATCTGGTCCGGATCATTAAATCCCCGGGTCCAAACATTGTTCTTCAGCCGTGATCCCGGACGGGCGATGCCGCAGTATGGGCAACGGGGCTCATTTTTGTCTATCAATTTCCTGCAATGCGGACATAGGATCGCCGCTTTTTTTTGATCAACCATGGTTTTTATCCTTAAAATCGATATGGAACATCCCTTCACCGACCCAACCCAGATACCATTACAGTTTCATGTTGTAAAGAAAACCCTTCATATGTTAAAAAAAGAACGAAGATAGCGAAGACACGGCAATCCAAACTTACCCGAATATTTCAGAGGTTATATATGGCGGAAATCAAAAGCACGTTAGACCTCGTAATGGAAAAAACAAGGCATCTTTCGTTCAGCGAACAGGAAAAACAGGAACAACATTCCCATGAATTCGCCAAGAGAATAAAGGGTCTGATGCAGCAGTATCAGGACCAAAAATTGAGGGTAGAAAACCTGAAGATCGAATTGAACGACTTGCAACAAACTTTCGGTTTGAAATCGGAAGACATTATAAAAAGCGAAACAGTGGCCAGGCTTGACCTGGATCAGGATAACAGACCGCTCCTCACCCTGCTGCCTGATCTTTGCGGATCAGATGTTACACCGCTTGAATCCATAACCAAAGAGTACAAAGAGGCTGTTTATCTGATCACTCAAGCAAGGACAGCAAAAGTGAAACAACATCTGGCTGAAAAGTATTTTATTTCAGGCGAAGCTGTTGTTCCCAACCTTGAAAATGATGAAGCGGTGACGAAAGAAATCCAACAGATGAGAGACAAATTTGACCGGCTTTTTACCCTAGAAAAATCGAGGCTGGCCGATTCGGTGGAAACTTAAAACTCAAGTTTCGCGCCCTACATCTTACTAAGACTCCGCTTCGGCATGGGGCGAACAGAAATTTTTTACACAAAAATATGAGGACGAAGCCCTCGACAACAGCACAAAATATTTAATAAGGGTACATTGCTAAAAGTAACTGATTTAAGAGTAAAAAAATTAGACCATCGCGTGCCTGTTAGTAGCTGTATGGATCTGTTTTTTAGGTTAGCTCCTCGGTTTCTATTATTTTTGCGAAAAAATTTATTCGCCCACGCCGTTTGCGAAATCATCAAACATATGAAAAATAGAACTGCTCCAAATGATCAAAATTAGCCCGCACCTCTTTTGCACCGGAAACCATATCACCGTGACCCGGTAACAACCACTCGATTTCCAACCCTTTCAGCCTTTTGATACTCTCTTTTAGCAGTGAGCTGTCTCCACCCGGAAGGTCGGTGCGCCCGACGCCGTCTTTAAAGATGAGATCACCGGTAAACAGAACCTTTTTATCCGGCCAATAGAGCGAGACCGAACCTGGAGAATGACCCGGTGTATGAAAGACCTTCAAATCGAGGCCGTTTATGGAAAAATCACCCTCTTTGATAAAAAAATCGGGCTTGAATTTATCCACATCGATCCGGGAATCGCCACAGATTAGATTTTCCATGGATTTAACCAGTTTCCAATCCTTCTCATGCATGGCAAATTGGGATGCGGTTTCCTCAAACACTTGGACACCTTCGATATGGTCCGGGTGGGCATGGGTACAGATGATTACGCCAATGTCGCCAAGATCCTTTCCCAATCCCTCGAGTCCCTGCTGAACGTGCTGAAAAAGATGGGCATGCCCGGGATCGATGAGAGCAGGTGTTTTGCCATCAATCAGGTAGGTATTGGAATTATTGGCGGTCATGGATTTCCAGATAAACCCATGAAGATTATTCAATATCTTCATAAAACCTTCCTTTCTTTATCACAGGCGATCTCTAATTCATCTGTTTAACTAAATCAAGTACCAAGACAATCTCCTCTCTCCAATTTTCATCGGAATTATTACCGCCACCATCACAGGTGAGCAGGAAATGATGCCCTTGCAAAATACGGGTAAACACAATAATAGGCATGAACGACAGAGGCCCGACCCTGCGAATCCAGCGCATGGTATGGTTATATGATAAGTTTGCTAATTCTCAAAAACCTGTTGAAAAATATTCTTCAAATAAGATAAATCTATATTATCTTCCGATAAAGCAAACTCAGGATATCCTCCCCACCCATCCTATTTAATTTTTTTGTATTTATCTTGATAAGTGCCTTCTCTTAAATGAATTTGGATACTTTTTTAAAAAATCCCTGCGCCCGGACCGGTCTTACTAGCTTTTACCGTTCGATCCTTGCCGCGCTTATCGGGGAGTGGGGTTCCGGTTGGAATTTTTAACCGTTGGATATGAGAGATGATCGTTTCCTACAGGTAGCCATAATTAAGCCTTTTATCAGCCTTATTGATATTCGGCATCGTCTTCCATGGATTCTCAAGCGCTCCCTTATAATACTAAAAAAGATATTGATTATGACGTCATTGTGTCGTAAAAAAAAGACTACTGTCAAGGAAAAAACGACCCGGCTTGGAGTTTTGCTGGCTGCTGAAAGCGGTTTACAACGTTTCCATATTTATCCTTCTTCAGGTTTTCGACAGCGGCTACTAAACGGCTTCTAACGCTTAATAAACAGTATGATCTTCCAATGGGGAGCAGTCAGTATGATTTGCTAAATTACGGAAAAAAAGTTAATGCATTTTATTCATATCCAAAAGATATGGAATCAATTTCCTCAATTGGTTCCGGGACTGATGACTGTAGATGGGATTCGTCCTCAGGTTAATGTTGATGTTTATATCCAGCCTCTCTATGAACAGGCACGCCTGAAATTATGCAGTGGCCCTGAATCTCAGATGCCGGAGATTGCCGCATGGAGACAGGTCTATTCCCAGATGGGGCTTAAACCATCAAAGTATCGCTCGGCTGCCGAGGCATTGCTGCGGCGGTTTAAACGTGAAAGCGACTTACCTCGCTTGCACCCTCTGGTCGACTTCTGCAATGCCCTATCGATCGCTTCTGCGCTGCCGGTGGCTGTGTTTGACCTTGACAGAGTAACGGACTATTTGGAAGTACGGTATGCCAAAGGTGCGGAAGAATACCTGGCCTTCAACGGTGAAATAGAAAACCCAAACCCTGGAGAGATTATTTTTGCCGATGCTGCAGGCAAGGTTCATGCCCGGCGATGGACTTTTCGGCAGAGCCGTCTCTCCACGATTCGACCGGAAACCACTCGGGTTCTTATTCTCAGTGAGGGTATGCATGAGGGAGCTATTCATGATGTAGATACGGTGATGGACAGCCTGGATAAATTCATAACCGGCATTTGGGCATCACCAAAATGCCGCGCCATTCTCACTGCAGAATTTCCTAGAAAAGATTTTACATAAAGCTTTGGCTAGTACCGAAAAATATTATATATAACAAAAGTTTATCCTCAGATCGGAAAAAACAGGGGAATACGAAAAAGCGGTATGGAATGAGATCGGTCGGTTATAGTCGCATTCAGGTTTTTATACCGCCGCCTATGAACGTATTTTCAGTCATGGTTTAAAAAAAAACCGTCCCAGAAAGTGAAATTTTGAAAGATACTGCAAATTCAAAAATAAAAGACAATTTCTTTTCACCGGTTGGGGAAAGGGGAAAAAACCATGTATGGGGCGAGCGGAACTGGATTCAACTGGCTGTATTTCTTGCAACCATCGGAATAGGAATTCAGTTTTTCATCTACGTTCATCAGGCTGCGGGAAATGGTGCTGTCACCGTACTAAGGCCGCCGGGTGGTGAAGGCTTTCTTCCCATCGGAGCGTTAATGGGATGGAAACTGTTCGTCCAAACCGGCATTTGGGATTCGATTCACCCGGCCGCCATGGTGACCTTAGGCTTTACAGGTTTTATTTCTCTATCACTGCACAAATCGTTTTGCGGATGCTTCTGCCCGGTGGGAACCCTATCCGAATGGCTTTGGGCATTGGGGAGACACCTTTTCGGGAAAAACTATAAACTTCCCGTCTGGCTAGATTTCCCTTTGCGAAGTCTCAAATACCTGCTGTTGGGGTTTTTTGTAAAGATCATATTTTCCATGAGCAGCCCTGCCATTTTAGGGTTTCTGCAAAGTCCTTACTACTTTTTTGCTCAAATGTCCACCTTAACATTGGTCATTTTAACGATTTTGGTCTATCGTCTGTCGTTATACGCAATGTCTGGTGCAGGTACCTGTGCCCCTACCGATCGCTGATGGGGTTATGCCCAACACGGATTCAACGCGATCTCGACATCTGCATAAGTTGTAAAAGCTGTTCGCAAGCGTGTCCCTATTATCTGCCGGTGGATAAAAAGCGCTATATTATCAGTCGGGAATGCAACGGATGCATGGAGTGTACGCTGGTCTGTCCAGTTGAAAATACGCTGGAGTTTAAAACGTTAGGTACAGGCAAAAATGGTTGGAGTACGGCCAAACTGGGTATCGTCATTATCGGAATTTATACCGGGGTAGTGTATATTGCCGGAATTACCGGGCACTGGAAAAGCTCGATAACAGAACACGAATTTCGTGTGAGACTGCAAAACATCAATTCACCTGAAATCACCCATCCAACGGTGGGTTTCAGATAACCAGCGAAAACGCCTTTATGAATATATGTTTATGGATCAACTTAAGATGTCTCTGAAAGAAGGTTCGCTATGTGCCAGCGTTATCGCAAGGTAACCTTTGTTCATAGGGTTCCACAAGCTTTATTATACTTGTTTTTTTAATTTTTTATGTAAATACAGGGTATACTCGCCAGTATTGTAGGTGAAGTTGTTGAGCATGAAAAAGGTATTCTTTACAATGAAAATGGAAAAATACATCAGCTATTTCATCCAAAGGTAGATCCTTTCTGGGCTTCGTTTGGTAAAGCAGCCTCTGAAAATAAATAATTTTTCAACAAAATATTTGGAGAATAAAAAATATGTCAAACCCAACTTTTTGCACAGAAATTCGAAACAAAACCAATTCACTTTGGTCAGCTATTTTCAAACATCCATTTGTACGGGGTATTGGCAGAGGGACTCTGGATCAGGATCGATATGAATTTTACCTCAAACAAGATTATGTTTACCTGGTTGAATTTAGCCGTGTTTTTGCTTTAGCAACTGCTAAGGCTCAACAACTTTCAGATATGAGTTACTTTGCCTCTCTTCTAAATGCTACTCTAAACATTGAGATGGATCTCCACCGGAGGACTTGTGCCAATTTTGGAATTAGTACTGATGAACTGGAAAAGACTGAGCCGAGTTTAATAACTATCTCCTACACGAATCTATTAGTGAAAACCTGCTATGAAAAAACATTACCGGGAATTCTTGCTGTGTTATTACCTTGTGCGGCTGGTTACGTTGAAATTAGTCAGCAATTAAAGGCCAGGGGATTGCCTGAAAACAAACAATACAGAGATTGGATTGAAACCTATTCTTCAAAAGAATTCGATAAATTTGCCCAGTGGCTCAAAAATAGGCTAGATGAATTTTCCTATAGAGCTTCAAAAACAGAGAAGGAAAGATGGTATCAACTTTATGAGAACAGTAGCCGATTTGAACTCCTTTTCTTCGATATGAGCTGGAATAAAGAGTTATGGCCCAAAATAATACCCTCCTAAAATTTATCAAAAAATCAACGAAGTAAAGAAAAACCCCATTAAATTGGCAACTTTATGTAATAACAGATGAAGAGCTTTCAAAAGCACGCTTACATATGGGAATTGCCAAAGCGGCAATTGCTGGCGGTGCGGATATTATAAGTCGAAGGAGCATGCGATTGCCACGTCTATCTCTATTTTCCTATTGACAGGTTTCCTCTTCAAAAAATAACTTTTTTCATTTTCAATGACGCCTGACTCAATTCCAGAAAAGGACCGGATGGAAAGTTCACCCTTTAGCGGTTGAAACACTTTTGTTGGGTCCAATTCACCTTCACCGGTATCTGCTGCCAGTTTCAAATCAGTGTCTGGGTAAGCTGCGTGCTATAGCAGATCCGATTCAGTAAACTCCCCTTTCTACAGGACCCAACCTGTATTTAGCAAAAAGGCATATTCACCCGCCAACGCGTTTTCTATTTTCCATTGGACTTGTTTTTGTTTCCATTTGAATTTTGAGATCACTACATGGTTTCTTGCAGCATTCAGCTCTAACGGTTCTAAATGGCGGTCTGATCTTGATACTTCATTGCGCAAATAGGCAAATTCTTCCAGCCAACAGGGGTAAAGCTCAAGCAGTGTGCGCCAATTTTCCAACTGTTTAAGATCCTCATCAAAAAGGGGGGTTGCCATTTGAACCGCCCGGATTTAAGACACGGTCGCTATTTTGGCCCAAATTGGATTCCTTGTGCCAATGGAAGTTCATGGGACCAGTTGATGGTACAGGTCTGACGGCGCATATACGCTTTCCATGCATCAGATCCGGATTCCCGGCCACCACCCGTATCCTTTTCACCTCCGAAAGCGCCGCCGATTTCAGCCCCTGATGTACCAATATTCACATTGGCCATCCCGCAATCACTCCCCAGGTGGCTCAAAAAAATTTCTGCCTCCCTGAGATTATTGGTAAATATGGCCGAAGATAGTCCCTGTGGAACCGCGTTGTGATAAAAAATGGCTTCATCAAGGGTCTTGTAACAAATCATATAAAGGATAGGGGCAAAGGTTTCTTCAGAAACAATTGAAGCGTCAGCGCTAACCTCACAAATGCACGGTGTGACATAGGTTCCTGTGTCAAACACGCCACCCGCTAGTACCTCACCACCATAAAGGATTCGTCCCCCTTGTTCTTTTGCTTTTTTAAGGGCCGTCTGCATGACATCTGCTGCTTCCCGATCGATCAGCGGCCCCATCAAAACACCCTCTTTCAGTGGGTTTCCGATTTCAACCTGCTGGTACGCGGTAATCAAGGCATCGGTTAAAGCGCTGTAAACATCTTGATGTACGATCACCCGGCGTGTGGTGGTACATCTTTGACCTGTGGTGCCCACTGCTCCAAAAACAATCGCCCGGGTCGCCATCTCCAGATCTGCATTTGGTGTAACGATAATCGCATTATTCCCCCCGAGTTCTAAAATGGTTTTTCCCAAACGCTTTGCCACCGTTTTTGCCACATGTTTTCCCATGCCGGTGCTGCCGGTGGCTGAAATAAGGGGAACGCGTGAATCGTTAACCAACGCTTCTCCCACATCATCCCGTTTGCCGATCACCAGATTTAAAATCCCATTTGGAAGATTATTTTCCATTAACACCTTCCAGACGATTTTCATGGTGGCAATGGCAGAGAGAGGCGCCTTTGAAGAAGGTTTCCACACTACCGTATTTCCGGCAATCAGTGAAATCAACGCATTCCACGACCAAACCGCAACCGGAAAATTAAATGACGTGATCACCCCCACCGGCCCTAGGGGATGCCATTGTTCATACATACGGTGCTCAGGGCGTTCACTGTGCATGGACAACCCATAAAGCATCCTGGATTGACCAACGGCAAAGTCCGCAATATCGATCATTTCCTGAACCTCACCTTCGCCTTCAGCCCGAATCTTTCCCACTTCAAGGCTTATCAGAGCGCCCAACTCCTGTTTGTACCGGCGCAGCGCCATACCAATTTGACGGACGATATCTCCCCTTTTGGGAGCGGGGACTCTTTTCCAATTAACAAAGGCCTCCGTGGCGCTGTTTATCACAACTTCATAGTCGTTAAGACCGGCGCAACGGATCTTTCCGATACGTTTGCCGTTGACAGGGGAAACAGACGCAAGCACGGGACCTTCACACGTCATCCAGGAACCGATGCCGGCTCCGAATTCTTCTTCCTGGAAATCTAATTTTCTCAAAATGGATTCCATTTTCTAAAAAACCTCCTCTGATGCATCTCTCAACAACAGGCCGTTTCCCTGACAGCATCATCAAAAACAGGTAAGCAGGTATTGATTTCGGTCCTGCTTACCGTAAGTGCCGGGCAAAACCGAATATTGTTTTCACCACAACCCAAAAGGGGCAAACCTTTACAAAATATCGCGTTGATAATTTTATCACGGCATTCCTTTGCCGGCACCTTGGTTTCACGGTCTTTAACCAATTCCATGTCCACCATCAAGTCCTTTCCGCGAACATCCCCCATGCATTCATGCGATTGCTGTAGCTTTCGTAATCCGTTAATCAGGTGGTCGCCTTGAAGTGCGGCATTCGCCATCAAGGATTCAATTAATAGATCGATGGTCGCCAAGGCCACCCGACAAGAAACCGGGTTGCCACCGAATGTGGACGCATGGAATCCTACTTCCCAATCCATAATCTCCCCACGTGCCACCAATGCTCCCAAAGGCATCCCGGATGCAATTCCCTTAGCCAACGCCATGATATCGGGAATCACACCAAAATGTTCCATTGCAAACATCTTTCCGGTTCGTCCCATACCGGATTGAACTTCATCGACCACATAGAGGATATCGTATTTTTTTGCTATCTTGTGGAGTGAAATGTGAAACCCGGAAGGCGGAATGATATAACCCTCCTCTCTCTGAATCGGTTCTACGATGATGGCCGCGACCTCTTCCGGCGGCAAGGTTGTTCGGAAAAGTGTGTCCTCCACCCAATAGACACATGCCAGCCCACACGAAGGATAACAGAGATTATAGGGACACCGGAAACAATAGGCATAGGGGATATGTGTGATTCCAGGTACCAGTGGATTATAGTGCTTTTTCTGAACCGTTTTACTTGCGGTGAGAGAAAGTGCCCCCATGGTCCTTCCATGAAATGCCCCGTAGAAAGCAATATTCAATTCCCTCCGGGTGTGCCAGCACGCCAGCTTAAAGGCTGCTTCCACTGCCTCTGCCCCCGAATTTCCGAAGTAGACCTTTTCCCTCCCCCGGCCGGGCGTAAGGGACGCAAGCTTCTCTGCTAACAAAATTTGCTGCGTATAGTAAAAGTCGGTTCCTGACATATGCAGCAGAAGATCCACTTGTTTTTTGGTGGCTCTAATCACCCGGGGATGACAATGACCGGTGGCACAGACCGCTATGCCTGCTGTAAAATCGAGGAATCTATTGCCGTCTACATCTTCCAGCCAAAGGCCTCGGGCTTTTTCAACCACAAGCGGATAACTCGGGTGTATGAAGGCGAGACAACCCTTCGGTCCATCTTAATCAGTTTCCGGGCACGCGGACCGGAAAGAGCGGTTTTGATTTCTGGGAATTTCATTCCACCGGGTCTTTTCAACTCCTTTTCGCTTTATATGGCTCAGGTTCCACACCTTTGATTTTATGAAGACCGACCCTTGGCGTGGCCGGATGGGACACTCCAACAGGTTGGGGCGCACAATTTGAGCTATATAATTGTGATTCAACTATAAAATTGTAATTTTGTCTTTTAAGAATCATATACCGCTTGATCGGAGCGCCTTTCAGATTACAAAAAGAAGGCCTTGCCTCTATTGCGGTCGGGCCATTTTCTGCAACATTCTCATCATTTCTTGACAAACCTGAAATTTAAAAATAGATATGCTGGTAGCATTACAGATAAGCCATGCATCAATATCAGGTATTCTTGAATGATTTCAGGCATATCTAATGAAAAAAATATATCTTTTGCCTCCTGTTCTGATCCTAATTACCACCCTTTCCATGGCGGACATAAAGGGAGACTCTCCGGGGCAGAAAAAATCAAGAGCAGAGATGGTCCTAGACCAGATTCAACGTCGAGGCGTATCCGACAAAAAAGTCCTCGATGCTATGAACCAGGTCCCGAGACATCTTTTTGTTCCCAAAAAACTAACTCGCAAGGCGTATGCAGACCATCCCCTTCCGATCGGTGAAGGTCAGACGATCTCCCAACCGTATATCGTGGCTTTGATGACCGAAAGTCTGACCCTGACCGGAAAAAGTCGTGTCCTTGAAATTGGAACCGGTTCAGGTTATCAGGCCGCGATCCTTTCTAAAATAGCAAAGGAAATCTTCACCATTGAAATCAAAGAAAAACTCCACAAAACCGCCACAAAAACTCTCCAATCGCTCAATTTCAATAAAATCATAACCCGCCACGGGGACGGTTACTTCGGCTGGACCGAAGCTGCACCTTTTGACAGTATCATGATCACCGCAGCCGTGGACCACATCCCACCTCCACTACTGAAACAATTAAAAAACGGTGGGAAACTCATCCTGCCGCTCGGGAATCCTTTCAGTTATCAAAATCTCGTACTGGTTACCAAAAAGGATGATGCTTATACAATAAAACAGATCACCGGCGTTCTTTTTGTCCCCCTGACAGGACATGCCTTGAAAAACCAATGATTTTTCCAGCTGTTTTTCTTCTCTCTCTTTCTTCCCTTGCCTTTGAAGTCCTACTAACAAGGGTTTTTTCCATCAGCCAATGGAACCACCTCTCTTTCATGGTGATCAGCATCGCACTTTTTGGGTTTGCCGCATCCGGGAGCTTTTTAAGCATCCTCGACACACGGGTAAAAGACATCGGGAAACGGTTATCCTCAAGATCAGCGGTTAATATTTTCATTATATTATATACCTTCACCGCTATCGGATCTTTTTTAATACTAAACAGAATTCCCCTCGATTATTTCAGGCTCCCGCTCGAACCGATTCAGGGCCTATACCTGCTGACTGTTTATCTTTTTCTGGCGCTGCCATTCTTTTTAACCGGGCTTATCATCTCCGTTGCCTACTCCTTCAATCCTGAAAAGACAGGATTCGTCTATTTTGCAAGTATGACCGGATCCGCTTGCGGCGCCATCATCCCGGCTCTATTTCTTCCGCTTTTGGGTGAAGGGCGGCTTATCATTATATCAGCACTTATTCCCATAACACTGATTCTCATTAAAAAGATAGACAAGGATTCGGATCAAACCGAAAGAGGTGTTTCCCAAGGTTCTCTTTTCTATAAAAAACGGGCCGGCGTTTTTCATGTTTTGAGTTTTGGGATTGTACTGACAGCGGGTTTTCTCATCTCCCCTAAAGGGGATAAAATAGTTAACGTCAACCCTTCCCCTTACAAAGCGAGTAGCCAGCTTCTCCAATTTCCGAATACCCGCGTCACCGATACTGCTACCGGTATTAAAGGGAGAATCGACACCATCAAAAGCCGGTATATCCGGTTTGCCCCCGGATTGAGCCTGAAGTATATCGAGACCATGCCCCTCCAATGGGCCGCCTTTAAGGATGGGGATCAGCCTTTTACGCTTTACCGGTTACTTTCTCAAAAAGATAGACAATTTTCCAGATTCATGCTCCAATATGTCGGATACCGACTCGCTTCAAAAAGAGATCGGGTCCTTCTGATTCAAAATGGCGGTGGATCCGCTATTATCTGCGCCCTGGCGGCGGATGCGAAAACAATTACCATCGTTGAACAACATCCTGAACTGGCTCGGATTGTTCAACGCCATTATCAGCTTCCGGTCAGAAATCAAAGCCCTAGATCCTTTCTCAGCCAATCTGACCGGCGGTTCCATATCATCCATGTGGAAGACTGGGGAACCTCGCTTCCAGACACCGCCACCCTCACCCAGCAATATCTTTTTACAGTTGAAGCGTTCACCGCATATCTGAGCCATCTGACTGAAAACGGTCTGGTTATCATCTCGCGCAAACTGCTTTTGCCACCGGCCGATTCTATTCGCCTCTGGGCGGCTGCATATGAGAGCCTGAGATCTCTTAAAATAAAAAATCCGGAAACCCACATGGTGATACTTCGAAACTGGGACACCTTCACCCTTATCGTCTCAGCACGTCCCATAAAAAATGTCAATGAGATAAAACTGTTTGCATTCCAAATGAACTTTGATCTTGTTTATATGCCGGAGATTTCAAAGGAGATGGTGAATCGTTTCAACGTATTTGATGCTCCTTATCATTTTCTCGATATCAACCGACTGGCGGCTGCTTACAGGACCGGTACCGAAAATGCCTTCTTTGAAACCCATCTTCTCGACGTTAAACCCCAAAAAGACACTCGCCCTTTTCCCAGCAGATTTCTCAAATGGTCCAAGGTGCGAAAAATCTACCAAAGCATGGGAAGCAGGCCCTATTCTCTTCTGATGTCCGGTGAAATCGTCGTTGCTGCCGTGTTTGTTGAAGCATTGATGGTTGCTATCTTTCTTCTTATCATCCCTGTTCTCATCATGTCAAAAGGGACAGAAAAGGCCTCTTTCTCTCAAATCGTTTACTTTCTGAGTGTGGGCGCGGGGTTTTTGTTTGTGGAGCTGTTTTTCATCAAAGAATATACCCTTCTCTTTGGCAATTCGGTGCTCAGCTTTACTTTTGTTCTTACCGCCATACTCATCTTTTCCGCCGTGGGCGGCTTTTTTACCCAATACCTGAAACAACAACACCTTAAAATTACAATACTTATCCTAGTCGCCATTCTCTTGGTTATCTTTTTTGGTCTTGACATGGTGATACATCAGATCCTGGGTTTCCCGACCGTCGTCAGATATACAATGGCAATTCTACTTTTGATTCCGTTGGGTTTTCTATTGGGCATTCCTTTTCCCCTCGGCATGCAACACCTTTTGGTCAACCCGGTTCAGCGCGCCTATGCGTGGACCGCAAACGGCTGTGCGTCGGTATTGACTGCCATTGCATCCGTACAAATCGCTCTCAGCCATGGAATTCCCACAATTCTTATCTTCGCGGTTTTTTCCTACCTGCTTGCGTTTCTTTGTATCGGAACCAGGAAGGGTTAATGTACCAACACTTGACAACTCGACATTGAAAGCATATGCTCATTAACAAAGAAAAGTCCAATTTACCCCCAATTCATACTCTTTTAAAAAAGTCTTTGATAATAAGATACTCAAGTTTTTCACCTGATATTTTGAGAAAAACCGCATCAAGCATAGGGTAAAAAGAAATTTTTCTTGGAAAAATTGGTGATGGGCGCTTTGACAACGGCACAAAACTTTTTAAAAGTTAGCATTCCAGAACCAACTGATATTACATAAAAATCCAAATCACCGCGTGCCTGTGCTCGGAGATTACCTTCTGGATTCCGTTTCACAACGGCTGCCACATTGTTTTTCCAAAAAGTTTTATTTACCCCACACCAAATGCGACACCGTGTCCTATTGGGGGTGCGGAACCTGAGTAAGATATCATTCGAAACGCCGATTCTGTGTTTGGAGGAGAATTTAGAAGTGAAACCGTGGAGCAGAGAAGAAGTCCTTGCCACTGTCCAAGATTATTTCTCCATGCTGCAATATGAAGTACTCGGGCAAGCTTACAACAAAACAGCGCATCGTAAAAATCTCCTCAAAAAGATAGACCATCGGAGCAACGGTGCTGTTGAAAAGAAGCATCAGACCATCGGTTCGGTGCTTCTCGAGCTTGGCTTGCCGTATATCCGTGGTTATAAACCCCTAGACAACTATCAAAACATACTGTTGGAGGTTATTGACCAATATTTGGATAAAGAACCAAAGATTCTTTCAACCCTTCTAAATTATGCGGACAGTACAGTATCGACACCCGTTCAAAGAGACCTTTTTTTCACTGATGTGACCGTGGTTGAACAGCCCTTACCTCCCCCATTGAATTTGAGCAAGAAACATCGGACGCTCAAGCGGATGGCCGAGAAATATGATTTTGTCGACAGGGAGGCGAAAAATAAAAACCTTGCAAAAGCAGGTGAAAAATTTATCCTTGAATTTGAAACCGGAAGGTTGCGAAAAGAGGGAAGAGCAGATTTGGCGGCCCAAATCGAATGGATACCCCAGGAGAAGGGTCACCGGCCGGGCTATAATATCCGCTCGTTTGAGGTCAACGGCACTGAGCGGTTTATTGGCGTCAAAACAACGCGTTGCGGATTAAAGTTTCCATTTATCCTATCAAAACAAGAACTCGCCTTTTCGAGGAAAAAATTGGATCAGTATTACCTTTATCGTGTTTTTAATTTTATAAAATCCCCTACCCTTTTCATGCTCAAAGGTCGTTTGCATCGGCATGTCAAGCTGAGTCCGACGGCGTTTAAGACGCGTTTTGGGTAGCCGGGATCTCAAAACCCGATCTTATCTCCAATGACGTTGGGTTGATGCGGATTTGATGTTCTAGATCTGTCCATGACGCAGATTCAAACCCTGAGGTTTTCTCTCAAGCTTCACCACCGCTTCAACATGATAGGTGTGTGGAAACATGTCAACCGGTTGTACATCCAAAATTCGATACTGTTCTTTGATCATGCATAGGTCCCTGGCCAGGGTCGCCGGATTGCATGAAACATAAACAATCCTACGGGGCGCGATCTCTATGATTTGCTTTATCACTTTCTTGTGCACCCCTGCCCTTGGCGGATCAATTATCATGACGTCCGGTGTTATGGCCGCATCTGAAAGGGCGTTTATCATATCCCCGTGAATAAACCTGCAGTTTGAAATTCGATTAATATGGCAGTTCTTTTTTGCATCAGTCACGGCACCTTCGGAGATTTCAATTCCAATGACCTCTTTTGCGGTATCTGCAAGAAAGATCGCAATTGCCCCGGTGCCGGAGTATAGATCCAAAACGGTCTCTGTCCCGGTCAGCTCTGCATAATCTTTTACGGTTTCAAACAACCTTTCTGCGCCAAGCGAATTGGTCTGAAAAAAGGAGTTTGAAGATATTTCAAATTCAAATAGGCCGATTTTATCCTTTATGGTTGATGCACCGGCAAGAAGAATTTCATACTCTCCAATGGCAACACCCGCCTTTCGAGACGTTATGTTGTTTATCACTGAAATGATGCTCGGATAAGTTTTTATGAGCAAATCGGCAAGCGGTTTGGTTTTTGCCAAGTCTTCTTTAGCTGTGATGATATTGACCATCCATTGGTCAAAGGCTTTAGAATGTCTTAGCATGAGAAAACGCCAAAAACCGACGTGGCTTCGCACACCATAGGGGAGCGCTCCGGAATCTTTCATATAAGTTCGAACGGTTTCAAGTATCTGGTTACCCAATTTTGGTTGAAGATGACATACCTTGGTATCTATGATTTTATGAAAACTACCTGATGGATGAAGTCCAAGGGCAAAATCCCTACTCACACCCTCCTTTTTCAACTCATCCGGGAGAAGCCATCGTTGGTCGGAACATGAAAACTCCATCTTGTTTCTGTACCCAAAAATCTGCTCTGAGGGGAGAGTTGAATGTACGGATACCCCAGTGATCAGTCCGATATGTTCAATGGAATTGATTACATGTTGGCATTTGTAAATCAGTTGTCTGTCATATTCTAAAAACTGCCACTTGCATCCGCCACAAAACCCGCTGTATATACAGAGGGGCTTTGATCTGAACGGTGACGGTTCAACCATTTCAACCACCCGTGCTTCCGCATGATTTTTCTTTTTCTTGATAATACGGGCGATTATTAAATCTAACGGTACGGCCTGATCGACAAAAATAGCCAGGCCGTTTATCCGCGCAACACCTTTCCCACCGAAGGCGATCTCGGAAATTTTCAGCTCAACCAGTTGTCCTTTTTTCACAATCATATGGCGTTCACCGCACATCCGGATAAATGGATGTATCATCCGTTTAAACTATAACCCCAAATGAGCGTAAACAAAATAAAGAAATATTAGATAATGCTGAAACCACGAGGCATTATCAGTTTGTTTTTATGTTGTATAACCATCGGTGAGATATGATTTTACTTTTAATTCTTCATTTTGTTTGCCCGTTGGAAAAGCCCCTCGAAGGCAAGTCTTCGTAAAATCAATTGTGCTAAACTTGAGTTACAATATGCGGGTTTTTAAAGATTCTCAATTATATTTTTAGATTGGACCATAGATTTCTGAGATACTGTCGATTCTGATAAACAAAACACTTGATGTTTTTGGGAATAAAATTTAACCTCTATCCCGATCAAAAATGGATACTAGACAATAAACGGTCAGCACAATCTTCGGGCATATGAATCAAATGATTGAATCAAAATATGTCGGTCGTATTTTGACCGGCAACTATAGCCAGGATATCAAAAATTGGATTAAGGAGTGCATCGACTCCTTTATTCTATTTGAAAGAACGGGTAACCCTGCTATTTTTTACCTGGCTGCCTGGGAAGATGAACAAAAAACAATGTGGTATGAATATGCAAGTAAGGGATTCCTTGACCTATTCGCGTGTGATATTAGAGGCCTCGCTGAAGTTTTTCGGGCAAGTATCATTGATCGCCGCATCATTCAACCGCGCGGCCATTTTTTCGGCTACAAATATCAAGACATAGACGGTAATACGAAAGAAATTATCCCGCAAAAAGAATTGGAGGGTATACGGGAAGAGCTGCGCGGAAGTAGTAAAAAAATGGGAATTATTGAAGCAGTTTATAAAATTCAGCCCGCCCATAGCCAGCCGGTTTGGCTAAAAGACCAGGCAATCGTCGAAACCCGTAAACAGGATAACATCTGTGTCTCCTCCGGGTGTTTGACCGTTGTCTCCAAAGAAATGGAGGCGGAGGAAGAGCGGGAAAAACTCGTTGTCGAGCTTCAAAATGCTATGGCAAAGGTCAAAAAATTAAATGGGATGCTGCCGATCTGTGCCTGGTGTAAAAACATTCGTGATGATAAAGGATATTGGAGTCAAATCGAGACCTATATCCGAGACCATTCTGAAGCGGATTTTAGCCACAGCATTTGCCCTGATTGCGCAAAAAAACATCACCCCGAACCGGATCATTAGGATCAATAATTGAAGATTCGCCCGCCGCCGAAGGCAACATTTCGATGGATTAGCGATATAAAACTTGAGTTTTTAAGTTACATAATTTACCAAACAACCTCGCCCAGTCTACCATTCGATCCCTGTTTCTGACCCATCCGTGTACAAAAACAACAACTCACTTCGACCGACCTTCCAGTTCAATTCGCCATCAACAGCTGGAATCTTTTTGTCCAGACATTTTCCCCTGGCCGGTGGATCTAATACCTGATTCCGGGGTATCTGGTGGACAAGGAAAAAAAGAAAGCGGGTAAACAACAAGTATAGCAATATCAGCCCAAGGCATATGGATATAATGACCATCATATTTTTTCATCATAACCCGCAGGTACTCATACTGCTGGGTTCAAAACTGATTTCTTAGCGATATTTTACCATCTTTGAAAAACGCTTCTTGTGGACATCGCGTTAAAAAATTGCCTCTGTTTGACCCGCTTTCAAAAGTTTTATCCGAAGCAGATCCAATGCGGTTTCAGCAAAAATAACCTTATTCATCGATCGTTTCTCAAAAGAAAAATTGAAACGGCGTCCCTCCACCCCGTTCGGTGCAGCAAGCCCGATGCAGACAGTCCCGACAGGTTTAGCTTCGGTACCGCCATCGGGTCCCGCAATACCGCTGATGGAAAGGCCATAGGTAGTTCCGGCAATTCGGCGCACGCCTTTTGCCATCTCTTTTGCGGTCTCTTCATGTACGGCTCCGAACCGTTCAATGGTTTCGGACAACACGCCGAGAAGATCGATCTTTGCCTTATCCGAATATGTCACGCCTGAAAAAATGAAATAATCTGATGCGCCCGGTGAATTGGTCAGCCAATGTGCAACAAGACCTCCGGTACAGCTTTCTGCAACTGCAATGGAAGATTTTTGCCTCCTGAGGAGGTCTCCAATGACAGAAGCCATGGAATCTCCGGTAACCGAAAGAACGCTTTTACCCATCTTTTCCAAAACCCAATCGGAAGTTTTGCTTAAAAGTTCCTCAAGCCCGATTGGGTCATCACCATAAGCATAGAGTTTAATATGAATTTCCGGGAATTTTGCCCGAAGACCCAACTTTATTCCTGGAAACTCCTTCGCCAGACCGGCAATCCGTTCACCCGTCGCTGACTCGGTTAGGCCGAAGGTTGATATGGTATTCGTGAAACAGACTTTTCTGTTTCCAGGAAATTTATTGATAATGGGGATCACTTTATCTGAGAGCATGGCCCGCATTTCAGCGGGCACCCCGGGGAGAAAGAAAAAGTAACATTTATCTATTTTCAACATAAACCCTGGTGCAGTCCCGACAGGATTATCCATACGTGTGGCGCCGATCGGAAAAATGGCCTGCTTTATGTTCGAATCACTCAATGGACGATTTCGCTTTTTAAAAATATTTTTTATTGCAGCAAGGGCGGTATGATCGAGCAAGAGCTCGACCCCCGCTGCTTTTGAAGCCGCCGCTGTCGTTAGATCGTCGGTGGTCGGACCGAGGCCGCCGGTTACGACGCAAATATCAACCCGACAACCGATTTCATTCAACACCGATACAAGAATCTCAACATCATCTCCGACACTGCTGTGCCGAATGACCTTTACCCCGATGGCCTCCAGTTCCTGTGCAATATGAGCGGTGTTGCTATCAATTAAAGCACCGGATCGAATTTCATCACCTGTGGCAAGAATCTCTGCAATCATAGCTGATAATTTTTTCTGAACCTTTATCTGAAAATCAACACTTGCGTCTGCCTGTAGTCCGATCGCCCTGGATCTTTTAACGGTTTTCCGAAAGCGGCATGTCGGATTTAAATTCGTTCAAACCGATTACCTTCGCATACCCTGAGGACAATGCAGCTATAAATGATCCGTGGACAGCCTCTGCTGACAGCACCTGACCGACAAACTTGAGATCCCTGGTGGCATATGCATCGTGAATGACGAAACAATTAAACCCCAAATCAAAAGCAGCCCGGGTGGTCGCATCCACACACATATGGCTCATCGCACCGCAAATTACCAAACGCTTGATTTCATCTGTCTTCAGCTCGTCGAGGAGAGATGTGTCCCGGAAACTGTTCGCGTATTGCTTTTGTATCACAATATCATCCGGAAGCGGTTTAACACGGTCGTTAATCTCAACACCGGTGGTATTTGGTGCAAAACAAAACGCATCCTCCTTTGTGGAAAGATGCTGGATATGAAATGTTGGTCATCGGTTGACACGGAACAACCCGAGCAAATTTGCAGCCTTCTCGGTGGCCTCAGTTATCCCCTTCAGTTCCAAAGGGCCGCCTGGAAAATAGTCGTTTTGAATATCAATGAGTATTAATGCAGTTTTTATTTTCAACTCCTTATTCGAAAAAAATCCGGGACATCCGATGGGATGGGAAATACGCCGTTTCCAACCAAAACCGTAATTAGTACCCTTTCGCGGTCGTAAACACAAGCTAAATAATTTTTCAGAACCAACATCCCCAACCAGCGAACAACAGGGATGTGAGCAAAAGCGGGTTACGCTTCTGCTGCAGATTTCAAAATAGATCGAAGCAGTACATTTGCCCCCGCCTCACAATCCGTCCACAGCGTATTTTCTACCTCTACGTGGCTTCTTCCACCGATACTCGGGACGAAAATCATTGCCGTGGGTGCAACTTGATTCATATAACTTGCATCATGTCCTGCCCCGCTGACCATGCGGAGGGCTGGATAGCCCAGGTCCTGGGCGGCATCAAGCACCCTTTGTACCAGTTGCGCATCAAACCGAGAATGCGCTACACGCCAAGTCTCTTCAATACGAATCGGACACCCCCGCCTGTCGGCAATTTCTTCAAAACTGTTGCGAAGACTATTCCAGGCCTGTTGTGCCAACCGGTCATCCCAAGAGCGAATATCCACCGTGAAATGGATTTTGTCGGGAATGATATTTCGGGAATTGGGATAATTCTGAATTTCTCCAACGGTTGCTACCAGATCACCACCTGTTTTTTCAGGGAGGATATTGACTTTGAGGATCATCTCAGCGGCAGCACAAAGAGCATCGTGTCGACCGGCCATCGGTGTTGGCCCCACCTGATTCGCTTCCCCTCGAAGATAGATGTCGTACCAGTGGAGACAAACAATCCCCTTTGGTGCACCGACGACCATCCCCTCTCGCTCAAGAACCGGCCCCTGCTCGATGTGATATTCATAATAAGCATGGACAGGCCATTTCCGTGCAGGGACACTCCCTCGATACCCAATCCGCTCCAACTCATCGACAAACAAATACCCATTTCGATCGATCCTACTGTAAACCCAATCCCTTTCCAAAGCGCTGGCCCATACACCGGATCCGACCATTGCAGGGGCGAAACGTGATCCCTCCTCATTGGTCCAGTTGACGATAACGAGGGGACGCATGGTTTTAATGTTGTTTTCATCAATTGTCTGCAACACTTCAAGCGAACCCATTACCCCTAAAATTCCATCAAAGCGACCCCCTTTTGGCTGTGAATCAATATGGGAGCCACTCATCACAGGGGCCAGGGCATCGTTCTTTCCTACCCGTTTTCCAAAGATATTTCCCATCTCATCGATCCGGACTTCAAGATCGAGTCGCTCTAGCCATTTGACAAAAAGATCCCTGGCCTGTTTATCCGTGTCTGTCAAAGTCAGACGTTCTACGCCTCCCGCTGAGGTCGCACCGATTTTCGCCATCTTTTCCAGTTTATTTCTCAGACGATCTCCATTTATCCTTAAGCCTTTCGTATCCAGAAATCTACCCCCCTATATTTTTTTACTCATTTGTCCAATTCATTGATTTGACATACAGACCGGATCGCACGGGATCTTCGCTCTGTTTTGATTAGCCATCGGAAAATGAGCTCATTTTTTTTGTTTATACCACAATTTAATATTATTGAGTTTCATTCTTCGTCTTGGTAAGTTTACTCGGTAATTTGTAGCAAATTTTATGCATCGATTCTCAGAAAATTGAAATATTTTATAGGCCAGATCTTACTTGACAGATTATTTTTAATTAATTATAAATAAAGGTTTTTTAACACTATTTTCTCATTATCCTTGCTCTGGTATTACTCCAGGGCCTTAACGTCCATAAGGAGGCTAAATGAACAGATACGAAACATTCATTATTTCCGATCCCGACATTTCCGATGAAAAAAGGGCTTCTCTCTTTGAAAGAATCAACCAGCTCATCTCCCAAGAAAACGGATTCATGGTGGCCTTTGACGAATGGGGAACAAAAAAGCTCGCCTACGAAATCAAGAAAAAAATTCGCGGCCATTATGTCCGTCTTGATTATTGCGGAACAGGTACCCTTGTCAACGAGATAGAACGATTTTCCCGGATAGACGACAGGATCTTGAAATATATGACGGTTCTGTTGGAAAAAGAGGCCGATATTGATCGCATAAAGGAAGAAATTGCCGAGGCAGAGCCGGTTACCGACCTGGTTGAAGAATCTGAGAAAAATCAAGATGCCGAATCCAATTCAGATCCCGTGCTCTTCGACGCCCCAGGATCAGAAGCTATGGAGATTGAAAAAGTAAAAACTGAGAAAAAGGACGAGGAGGAGTAAAATGGTTGCAGATTTTCGAACCAATCGAAGAAGACCCACTGTCAGGAAAAAGATATATCACCGAAGAAAAGTCTGTCGATTTTGTGCGGACAGCAAACTGATTATAAACTACAAAGACTCAAAGTCACTTCAATATTTTATCACCGAACGCGGAAAAATAATCCCGAGAAGGATTTCTGGAACCTGTGCGAAACATCAGCGTGCACTTACACGATCAATCAAGCGAGCTCGAGCAATAGCACTGCTTCCTTATGTCGGAAGATTGGACTACAGCTAGTCAGAAGGATAAATTATGGACAAAAACGGATGAAAGCATGGCGCCTCAAACAATGCAAAAGGAAATATTCAAAGACATCGCCAGTGGCATTGTCATAACCTTTGTCATATTTGGAGTGACCATCTATATGCCGATCATCGGTTTCTTTTGTTCACTGCTGATTCCTTTGCCTGTTCTTTTCTACCGCTCAAAACTGGGCAGATCAACCGGCAGTATCATCCCCGTTGCATCGATCACGTTAATGATTGTTATCCTTGGCCGGGTATCAATCGATATCCTGTTTTTTGGTGAACTACTGCTTCTCGGTTTTGTTTTGAGCGAGTTGATTGAAATGAACCTTTCAGTTGAAAAAACGATCTGCTATGCTGTTTTCACGGTATTATTGACTGGAACCTTCGGCTTGCTTCTCCACGGCAGTATGGCCCGGATCGGTATTCAAGCACTGATATCTGATTATGTGGCAAAAAACCTCCAACTAACGCTGGCCATATACGAAAACATGGGGGTCTCAGAAGATAGCATCCATTTAATATCAAATTCTTTGAAAAACATTCAATACATTCTCGTACGAATTTTCCCCTCGCTGGTCATCGGTTCTACCCTCTTCGTTGCATGGGTAAATCTCCTGATCGCTAAACCGATGTTGATAGCCCGGAAGCTCTTTTTCTCCGATTTCGGTTCTCTTAACCTATGGAAGGCGCCGGATTTCCTCGTGTGGGGAGTCATCGGATGCGGTCTGACACTTCTTCTACCGTCAAAAGCCCTTAAAATGTTTGGTCTTAACGGTTTGATCATATTGATGACCATCTATTTCTTTGAGGGTATTGCCATTGTGTCGTTTTATTTTGAAAAAAAAGAATTTTCCAGAATACTCAGACTTTTTTTATACACCCTGATTGTCTTGCAGCAGATCATATTGTTCCTTATCATTGGCATTGGATTTTTTGATACATGGCTGAATTTTAGAAGATTGGGTATAAAAAAAAGTAACGGACAGACATAAAAACCACAAACGTGATACATCTATGCGATAAAAATTTAGTGGAGGATCAAAATGAAAGTGATCTTAAAAGAGACAATTGATTCCCTGGGGATTATCGGGAATGAGGTGACCGTCGCAGACGGATATGCCCGTAACTATCTTTTACCTCAAAACAAGGCTGTGCTTGCCACACCTCAAAATCGTAAAATCTTAGAGCAGGATAAAAAGAAATTTGAACTTCAGATCGCCAAAGAAAAAGAATTTGCCGAAAAAATGGCCGCGCGGTTGAATGGTGTATCGTGCAAAATATCCGCAAAAGTTAGTGAGAGGGATCGCCTGTATGGCTCTGTCAAGATCCATGATATTATCAAGGCGCTTGAAAAACAAGACATTAAGGTCGATAAAAGAATGATTTTGCTCAGAGAACCGATCAAAAAGACCGGCACCCAAAAAATCCCCATCCGCATTTATACCGATGTTGAGCCGGTAATTGAGGTTGAAGTCGTACCGGAGTGAAGTTTTTTTTTGATAAAAAAAGATGTCAAAATTAACTATCAAAAATGCCTATCGATGACAGCTCTTTTAAGAAACTTCAGGGTATTGTCGGCCATACCCATTGCAGCCGAAAAAAAGAAGACCTTGTCTGTTATGCATACGATGCGACCGGGCACGCCTATATGCCGGACGCTATTTTATTCCCCCAAAACACCAATGAAGTATCCCGCATCCTGAAGACCGCTAATGAAGATCGTTTCTTTGTTATCCCGCGCGGCAGCGGCTCGGGAATGACCGGAGGTTCACTGGCGGTAAACGGCGGTGTCGTTCTCGTAATGACCCGTTTTAGTCGTATTTATCATATTGACAAAGACAACTTGATTGCTCATGTCGAACCAGGTCTTGTAACCGGGTCTTTCCATCGGGCGGTAGAAAAGGAGGGCCTTTTTTACCCGCCCGATCCGTCGAGTTCTGAATTCTCAACTTTAGGCGGAAACCTTGCCGAGTGTGCGGGCGGACCCCGGGCACTTAAATATGGTGTCACACGAGACTATGTTTTAGGCGTTGAAGCCGTCATACCGACCGGTGAAATTATCACAACCGGGACGCAAACGACCAAGGGGGTTGTAGGGTATGATCTTACCCGGCTCCTAATTGGATCCGAAGGAACCCTTGGGGTCATAACCCGCATGACGCTGAGGCTTTTACCCCTTCCTGAAGCGATAAGGACCATGTCAGCGGTTTTCGCCCAAGTGGAAACAGCTGCGGAAACGGTGTCTGAAATCATCAGACGTTCCATCATTCCCCGCACCATAGAATTTATGGATAAAGCTTCGATACGGTGTGTTGAAAACCATCTAAAAATCGGGTTGCCGACCGAAGCCGATGCGTTACTCATCATCGAGGTAGATGGAAAGTCCCGTGATATAGACATGACAATCGAGGAGTTGAAAACGATTTGTATATCTCGAGGGGCAAATCGGGTTGATATCGCCCGATCTCAAGAGGAAGTTGAGCGTCTCTGGAAGGCCAGAAAGTCAATTTCCCCTACCCTGTTCCAGTATGGTCCTGATAAATTAAATGAAGACATCGTTGTCCCCAGAAATAAAATACCCGATATGGTCCGGATGATAAATCGCTTGAGGGCGGAAACGGGTCTTATGATGGTCACTTTTGGACATGTCGGCGATGGGAACATTCATTTTAACATCATGTTGGACAAGAAGAATAAGGGGGCGCTGGAGAAGGCCAACGCTGCGCTTGAAACGCTCTTCGACTATACACTTGAACTGGGGGGAACAATTTCTGGAGAACACGGGATCGGTATTACTAAAACCCCTTACATGGCAAAGGAGATCGGTCCGGTTGAACTGATGCTTATGAAAAAAATAAAAAAGACGTTTGATCCCAATGGAATTTTAAATCCGGGAAAAATTTTTTCAAATAATTTTAAAAGTCAGAATCGGTTGTAAGTGCCTTTATTGTATTTTCATTGTCCCATCAGTTGCGGATACCAGTTCTTCCAATATTTCGAGGCGGGTATTTTGATCCCGCTCAACGGCACACCGCAACCGCAAAACACAAAATTTTTTACAAATTGAATCCTCTATAAAAAAATTATCAAAACATCCCAAATAGTCGTTCAAAAAAACTTGATTTTTCATCTTCTTTTTCATTGAATATCCTTTAGCTTCAGTAGGGATAGCATTTCTTTATGAATTTTTCCGTTGGTTGCCAAAATTTCCTCCCCTTCGATCGCAAACGGTTTGTTTGCAAAATCGGTGGTGACCGCGCCGGCCTCACTTCCAATTCGAAAACCGGCCGCTGTATCCCACGGGTTGAGATTCTGTTCCCAAAATCCGTCGAAGCGCCCACAAGCGACAAAACAGAGGTCAAGGGCCGCAGAACCCAATCGTCTTACCCCTTGTGATGTTTTGAGGCAATGCGAAAAACGGGTCATCACCGGTTGAATCTTCTCCCTAATATCATAGGGGAAGCCGGTTGCCAGCAAGCTTTCTTGGACAATTTCCGAATTCGAAACCTTAATCGGCCTGCCGTTTAGCTCAGCGCCTTCCCCGATAACCGCCGTGAAAAGCTCACCGGTTATCGGATTGAGAACCACACCGACCAAAACATCCCCACCCGCAACAAAGGCAATGGAAACGGCGAACAGGCCTACATTATGCGCAAAATTCGTTGTACCGTCAAGGGGGTCGATGACCCACTGATATTTTGCCCCATCCCGCCTCAAACCGCTCTCTTCAGAAAGGATGGAATGATTTGGAAAATTTCTTTGAATGATCGCAATGATTCGTTTTTCCGTTTCAATATCCGCTTCAGTCACCAGATCGATCGCGCCTTTTTTGCTTATTTTGAGTATCTTCCCAAAATAGGCTTGAAGAATTTTTCCACCGTGATAGGCAGCGCCAATACCAATTCTCTTTACTTGTCCCAAATCCATGAAGGAGGATCTTTATACTTGTTTACATTCGGATGTCAATACATTTTGTCTGGTGCCTGTTGAAGCTTCATCTGCATTTTTTCAATCAGGACTGCTAAAGTTGATTCATCTTTGGCGGAAACCGCTATTCCCTCAAGTCTTTGTTCTAGCTTTTTCACTTGTTCCGTTTTCACCATATCCCGTTTGTTCAAAACACGAACCAAAGGGATATGGATTAAATTTAATTCCGCCAGGATGGTTTCAACCGATTCAATATGATCCTGAAAACGGGGATGACTGATATCAATTACATGAAGCAGGAGCTTAGCGTGTTCCAATTCTTCAAGGGTTGCGCGAAAAGCCACCCGAAGGTCCTGGGGAAGATCTTTAATAAATCCGACCGTATCTGTAATGATTACCTCTATGTCTTTCGGAAATTTAAGTCTTCTGCTGGAAGGGTCCAACGTTGCGAACAGCCGGCTCTCAGCCAAGACATGGCTTTTTGTCAGGGTGTTAAGAAGAGTCGATTTTCCGACGTTGGTATACCCGATGATGGAGATCACCGGAAGGCCTCTTTTGTGCCGCTTTGCCCTTTGCTGTTTTCGCTGCTTCATGACAAGGCTTAATGCCTGTTCCAATTGCGCGATGCGGTCGCGTGCCCGTCGTCGGTTTATTTCAAGTTTAGTCTCCCCCGGTCCTCTGCCGCCAATACCGCCAGTTAACCTGGACATGGCTGTGTTTTTTGAAATAAGACGTGGAAGTAGATATTTCAATTGGGCAAGCTCGACCTGAAGTTTTCCTTCCCTTGTCTGAGCCCGTTGGGCAAAAATATCAAGAATTAATTGGGTCCTGTCGATCACCTTCAGGTCAAGCCGATCCGTGATTGCCCGTATCTGAGATGGATTTAGCTCCTGATCAAAGATGATCAGCGTCGCCCCATTGTGAAGAGCTGCAATGGAAAGATTCTGAAGTTTTCCCGGACCTAAAAGAAATCTGGGATCAATTTTTAGGCGCTGCTGAAGTAATTTTGCGGCCACATCAATACCACAGGATAACGTCAGTTCTTCTAATTCTGCCAGTGACTCTTTCCACCTATGTCCGGGGTCCCTTGACACGCTGACAAGAATTGCTCTTTCTATTCCTGAAAACGCATCATATGTAGATCTTTTAGAAGCAAGCTCGATTTCAAGGGCATGAATGAGTTCAAGGCAGCCGATGTCCAATCGGTTTGGATCAAGGGGTTCTAATAGATTGTAGAACTGGCTCCCAGAATGCTTCGGCAGTATATGACTGGCAAAAACCTTAAACGGCTGTGCATCTATTACCCCGATGACAACCATGATGTCGAGTTTCAAAAGAGCAAGATCGGTGAGGTCATCCTGCGTTATCGACTCATTTGTTAAATGGGTATGTACACACCTTAACCCCCTGAGGCGACCGGGGGCAGTCCGATATTCACTGATGTCAGGGATGAGAATCTGTTGGTAGTCCCCGACAATTACATGAGTTATTTTTCCCCGGCGGTTGATCAGAAGGCCGACCTGACGACGGATCCCGTGCGAGAGTCGGCTGATGTCACGGGCGAGTTGGTGAGTAATGAGTTGTTCGGTCGGAATGCGGCGGCGATACAGACTTTCTAACCGGTGGATCTGATTCGCCTTCAGTCCGCGAGTATTGCCGTAAATCCGCTTCATCTAGGGTGGTGTAACTTTAATGGGGCTGGTACCAAAGGTGTCCGTTCAGATTTCCGCTGCTCTATTTTCAAAACGCGTGTATGCGGTAATGAATGTCAACGGTACCATACCTGTTGGACCGTTTCGCTGTTTTGAGAGTAACAACTCCGCCTTACCTTGTTCAGCGCTGTTTTCATCTTTGTTGTACACCTCGTCTCTGTATATGAAAGCAACCACATCTGCATCCTGTTCAAGGGCACCCGACTCCCTTAAATCTGCCAGTTGAGGGCGCTTGTCACTGCGGTCTTCTAGCTTTCTGTTCAACTGAGAAAGCGCTATAATCGGAAGTTCAAGTTCTTTGGCCAGTGCTTTTAATGTTCTTGATATTTCTGAAATCTCAAGGTCTCGGCGTTCGGAAAAATGATGACTCTTCATCAGCTGCAGGTAGTCGATGATGATAAGCCCAAGATCTGTTTTCATCTTAAGCCTGCGGGCCTTGGCCCTGATTTCCAAGGCAGAGATACTTGCGGAGTCGTCGATGTGAATAGGCGCTTCAGAAAGGATCTCGGCAGCATCTGTCAGACTCACCCAGTCATCACGGCTGAAGAAACCACTTCTTAAACGTGAGGAGTCGATGCGCGCCTCAGCGCAGAGAAGACGCATCGACAACTGCTCCTTTGACATTTCAAGCGAAAATATGGCGGTGGGCGTATTTGCATCGATTGCAGCATTCCTTGCAATATTGAGGGCCAATGCGGTTTTCCCCATGCTTGGGCGGCCGGCAATGATGATCAGATCCGATTTTTGTAACCCGGAAGTCAAATTGTCAAAAAGGGTAAATCCGGTAGGAACACCGATGAGCAAGGCTTTGTTTCCCTGTCGCTCTGCAAGGATATCAATACTTTCTTCAATTATTTTGCTGATGGGATAAAAAGATTGCTTATCTTTTTTCTGCGCTATCTCAAAAATGGCACTTTCAGCAAAATCGATAATTTCATCCACATCCCCTTGATCCTTAAAACATCGTTGTGAAATAGCATTCGTTTTCTCGATCATACGTCTCAGTGCAGCCTTATCATGGACGATCCTGGCATAATGTTGTGCATTGACCGCAAGCGGTGCCGTATCGATGATCTGAGCAAGGTAAGCCGCTCCCCCGATCTCTTCCAGTTGATTTTTTTCCTCCAGGAGATTGTTAAGGGTCACAAGGTCAGCGGGCTCATTTTTAGAAAAAAGTTCTGTTATCCCAGCAAAAATTTTTTGATGTGAAGATCTGTAAAAGTCGTCTGGTGACAGTATCTCCATAACATCGAGTAATGTGTTGTTATCGATCAGGATCGAACTCAGAATAGATTCCTCGGCCTCGGTGTTTTGAGGAGGAAGATGATAGAGGGATGGATCCTTTGTGATTTGCGATTTGTTATCAGACATGAATTTAAGAAAATAGGGATTATCCAATCAGCCTGATTAATACTTGCCTAATTCTAATTTCTGGCAAAGAAACTCTACTTGCTGCTGTATCGAACCTTTTTTCTTGAGTTCCCGGTTAACGCTATCAATCGAATAAAGAGCTGTCGCATGATATCTATTGAAATTTTTTCCGATTTCCTGAAGAGACAGATCAGTATATCGGCGAGACAAAAAAATGGCAATTTGTCTTGGCCGAACAATAGATAGCCTTCGCGAACGTGAGACAAGATCAGTATTGGATATTTTGTAATACTTACATATGACTTTTTTAATTACATCAACTGTTATGTTTTGGCGATGGCGAACGATATTTTTCACGACACTTTTGGCTAAACCCAGATCTACCGGTGAGCCTAAAAGGGATGACTTGGCGGTAACCCCGATGAGTCCGCCTTCAAGCTGTCTGATATCCTCAGTGAGCTCGCTTGCTAAATAATTGGTAATCTCTTCAGGTATTGTATATCCGTTAAACAACGCCTTTTTTTTCAGTATTCTGACCCGGGTCTTAAAATTAGGGGGATCGATGTTGGAAATGAGACTGCACGAAAGCCGTGATCTTAATCGTTCGTTTAGTTTGGTCATTTCTGCTGGAAGGTAACAGCTGGTAAAAATGATTTTCTTATCCAAATCAAATAAAGTATCGAGGATTAAATTAAGCTCTATCTGTGTGCGCTCTTTTCCAGTTAAGAAATTAACATCCTCAAGGAGCAGCACATCACATCTGTTTCTGTACTTCTCTTGAAACCGAGGTATGGAATTGTTCTTGAAAGATTGAACCATTTCATTTGAAAAATCTTCGGCAGTGGTATAATAAACCTTCGCTAAAGGATGCTTTAACAGGATGTGGTGCCCGATGGCTTGAGAGAGGTGACTCTTCCCCAGCCCGGTCTTTGATAATAACAATAAAGTTTTCTGCTGGGGATTTTTCCGTGTGGCAAGAGTAAGGGCTGCCGAATAGGCAAAGTCATTGTTCCCTCCCACCACAAATTGATCAAAAGTAAAATCCTTTCGCAGAAATCTTCCATTGTGAGGGTGGCCATTTAAATTTGGAAGAGAGAGCTGAGGATCCGGCTCTGTTGTGAGTCTCGACTTTCTGGATTGCCCTGAAACCTCAATGACAAGTTCGCACCCCTTCCCATACACTCTTTCTATTTCCGACTCGATGAGCGGGCCAAAGTAGTTTACCACCCGTTTTTTCGAAAAAATATTGGGACATGAAAGCACGAGGGTATTTCCAGTCCCCTCCTTCTGGACCAGAGGATCAATCCACATTCTGAAATTATGCAGGGGAATGCGGGTCTTAATTTCTGCTTTTAACGGTTCCCAAAGAATTTTCAAAGGTGCTATACCTTTTTTTAAAAGTAAATGGATGGATATGCCGTGTCGAAATATTACAGCAAACGTAACAATATCAAAAGGTTTTTTAACGATCTGGAACAATTAGTTGAAGTTATTGGAAAGGACTTACAAAACGTCAGCTTGTTTATGGTATAAATCTTTTTGTGTCAAATCGAATCAATAAGGGTTTTGGCTTTTTTATAAACAAGTTATTAACAATTTATATCTATCTGTTTTTATTTAATTAATCTATGTTTATGAACGCAACTGCTTTTAAATACAACCTTTTTTTATTGTTCATTTTTTTTAAATATTTTAGGCACATCCATCTTTCTCCTTTGAAATGCATTAAAAATGTTTTCTGTTAAAACCTGGTAAAACCTTTAAATAAGTTTAATTTTTAAAAAAATTTCAAAAGTTTTTTTTCTAGACCATTATAGACCACCTCCAGGTCAAAGGGCTGCTGATTAAAATGAAGAAAAGGATTTGAAATAATTCTTCACGCCCTGTAAAATATTTTTCTCAAGTTTCGAACCGTTGAACCGTCAATAGACAACCATCGTGACCCGTTGAAAAAATTATACCCATGAAGAACAACCGCCCTATCATCGGCATCACCATGGGTGATCCGGTCGGGGTTGGACCGGAGATCGTCCTGTCCGCCCTTCAACAGCCATCTGTTTACCGTCTATGCAAACCGCTTGTCATCGGAGACATACAGAGACTATATACAGCAAAAGAGGTTATCGAGAGCAGCCTGGCCTTCAAAACGATCTCAATGCCCGAAGACTGTAAATTTGAACACGGCTGCGTCGATGTCATGAACCTTTCTGAACTATCCCCAGATGATGTCATCTGGGGATGCCCCACGGTGGACACGGGAAGAGCAATGGTTCGTTATATCATCACAGCAATAGACTTGGCGACTCAGGGCGTAATCAACGCAACGGTTACCTGCCCCATCAACAAGCATGCGATGCAGATAGCCGGGGTAAACTATCCGGGTCATACCGAACTGTTTGCAGACCGGACAAACACAACAGATTTTGTGATGATGCTGGCCGGGCAACATCTTAAGGTCGTACCCGTTACCATTCACATTCCTTTAAAACAGATACCTCATATGCTTTCAAAGGAACTGATAGCAAAAACAATCAGAATTACCGGGCAATCCCTGATGGAAAGATTTGGTATTGAAAACCCTCGTATTGCAGTGGCAGGCCTTAATCCACATGCGGGTGAAGGCGGTCTGTTTGGAGAAGAGGAAAAACAGGTAATTATCCCCGCAATCCATCTTGCCAAACGCGGACCATATATCGTATCGGGTCCTTTCCCTCCGGATACCGTTTTTCATTATGCATCAAAAGGAAAGTTCGATGTGGTAATCAGTATGTACCATGACCAAGGGCTAATTCCGTTCAAGATGATCCATTTTGCAGGCGGTGTGAATACAACACTGGGACTTCCTATAATCAGAACTTCCGTCGACCATGGAACTGCATATGATATTGCCGGTACCGGAAAGGCAAATCCAGCCAGTCTCATTGCAGCGATTCAAATGGCCACGGAACAGGTAGAATATGAAAGGCGACCAGTCAAAACATCCAAAAACCGGTGCTTAAATTCAGGCCTAACATGAAATCTAAAAATATCGTCATACGGGGGGCAAGACAACACAATCTAAAAAACATCGATGTCGAACTTCCTAGAAATAAGTTGGTGATTATCACAGGTCTCTCCGGATCTGGGAAATCAACCCTTGCATTTGATACGCTTTACGCAGAAGGGCAACGAAGGTATGTGGAGTCCCTTTCAGCGTATGCACGTCAGTTCTTAGAGCGCTTGGAAAAACCGGATGTCGATATGATTGAAGGTTTATCCCCTGCCATCGCAATTGAACAGAAAACAGCCAGTCACAACCCTCGCTCAACTGTAGGAACGGTTACTGAAATTTATGACTATCTGCGCCTCCTGTTTGCCAGAGTCGGAACATCCCACTGTTATAAATGCGGACGCCCCATCACCTCACAAACCCTCGATCAGATTGTGGACCAAACCATGGCGCTTAAGGAGGGATCCCGTATTGTCATCCTATCATCTCTGGTAACCGGCCAAAAGGGAATCCACGACAAGCTTTTCAAACGACTGATAAAAGAGGGCTTTACCCGTGTCCGTGTTAACGGTAAAACTCTGGAAATCGAAGAGGTCGGAAAACTGGATAAAAACAAAAAACACACCATCCATGTGGTGATCGATCGTCTGGTCATAAAAGACAATTTAAGGAGCCGACTCGCCGATTCTTTGGAACTGGCCATGGCGCAATCGGACGGTGTCGTAATGGTGGATGTTATCGGAACGAAACCCGTTCTTTTCAGTGAAAAGGCGGCTTGCATACAATGTGGTGTTAGCTATCCCGAGTTTACACCGGCGAGTTTTTCCTTTAACTCTCCTCAAGGTGCCTGCCCAAAATGCGACGGACTGGGATCGATCACTGAGTTTGATCCAGATCTCATCATCCCAAACCACGAGCTCTCCTTGAGAGAAGGGGCGGTGGCACTCTGGACGAACAGAAATTCTGTTCATTTTGCTGAATTTTTAGATGCATTGACCTCGCATTATGATGTCGATATTTATACTCCCTTTCAAGATCTTCCGGAACACTTTCGAAATGTCCTCTGCTACGGATCGGGTAATGAAGAAATTACTTTTTATTTTGAACAAAACAGCCGTCGTTTTACCTATAAAAAAACTTTTGAAGGCCTCATACCCAATCTAGAACGGCGATACATTGAGACTGATTCTTACCACACAAGAGAAGAAATTAAGCTATACATGAATTTTCACCCTTGTCCGGAGTGTCACGGCGCAAGATTAAACATAGAAAGCCGTTCCGTAGAGGTGGGAGGACTGACCATATCTGAGATTACGGTGCTTTCTGTTTCAAAAGCCAATCACTTTTTTAATACATTGAAGTTTGCCGGAAAAAAAGAGATCATCGCCGAAAGAATTCTGAAAGAAATCAAGGAACGGCTCGGATTTCTTGAAAATGTGGGACTCACCTATCTCACTCTTGCCCGATCTGCCGATACCTTAGCTGGAGGCGAAAGTCAGAGAATTCGTCTTGCCACCCAGATTGGATCGAAATTAACAGGTGTTCTCTATGTCCTGGATGAACCGAGTATCGGTTTACACCAAAGGGACAATCAGCGCCTTCTATCAACACTTTTAAACATGCGGGATCTTGGCAATACGGTCCTAGTGGTTGAGCACGATGAAGAGACCATCCGATGTGCCGATCATGTTATTGATATGGGTCCTGGTGCCGGGGTCAATGGTGGCCGGGTGGTGTTCTCCGGAACTCCTGAAGCGCTTCTTCAAGAGGATACGTTAACCGGACAATATATTTCCGGTCGAAAACGGATTGAATTACCAATGGCAAGACGGCCGGGGAACGGGGCAAAGCTCATTCTCAAAGGTGCATCAGAAAACAACCTCAAGCATATCGATGTGGAATTTCGCCTGGGTTGTTTGGTCTGCATAACCGGAGTCTCCGGGTCGGGAAAATCTACTCTTGCCCTGGAGACCCTTTATCGTGTCCTTGCCCAGCGACTTTATCATGCGCGGGCCCCGGTGGGCGCTTACAGTAGTATTACTGGATTTGAACACATTGATAAAGTAGTTAACATCGATCAGTCGCCTATCGGCAGGACCCCTAGATCCAATCCTGGGACCTATACCGGTGTTTTTACATATATTAGAGAGCTTTTTTCCCGAACTGCCGAATCCCGGATGCGGGGCTATAAACCTGGACGTTTCAGCTTTAATGTAAAGGGAGGAAGATGTGAAGCATGCAGTGGCGATGGGATAATAAAAATTGAGATGCACTTTTTGCCGGATGTCTACGTCACCTGCGATGTCTGCCGCGGCAAAAGATACAATCGCGAGACCCTTGAGATCAAATATAAGGGGAAAAACATCGCCGATGTTTTGAGTATGACCGTTAATCAGTCCCTAAATTTTTTTCAAAATATCACTAATATAAAAGCCAAAATGCAGACACTTGTCGATGTGGGTATCGGTTATATTCGCCTTGGACAGCCGGCGACAACGCTCTCCGGGGGTGAAGCCCAACGGGTTAAGCTGTCACGGGAGTTGAGTAAAAAAGGGACGGGAAAAACCATATATTTCCTTGACGAACCCACCACTGGGCTTCACATGGATGATATTAAAAAACTTCTCAAAGTACTTAGCAGGCTTGTGGATTCGGGGAATACGGTGATTGTGATCGAACATAACATGGATGTCATAAAGACAGCCGATTACATCATCGATCTCGGCATAGAGGGAGGAGATGACGGCGGCAACATCGTTGGGTTTGGCACACCCGAGGAGATCGCAAATATTGACGAGTCATTTACGGGGCAATTCCTGAAGAAAATTTTGGATACGGATGGTTCACCTTCAATTCGTTCTGCACAAGTGTAGACGACACGACCACATATCGCCTATTATTGCTCCCGAATATGGGAAAAAGGGCTACGCCCATATATGACGTAGCCCGATAGGTTTGAAGTTCTACTGGCGGTGTTTAGACGCCAAGAAGCTTTGCAATCGCCTCTGCTTGTGGATGGGCATAGATGAGAATCAGTGCGATAACCAAGGCATAAATGCAGAGAGATTCGATCATCGCAAGGCCGATCAACATGGTAACAGTCACCTTGCCTGATGATTCCGGATTTCTAGCAATACCTTCTACAGCAGCTTTCAGACCAATACCCTGCGCGATACCGCAACCAAACGCTGCAACTGCTATCCCAAAACCGGCAGCGGTCACACAGGCGATGAAAAATTCCAATGCCTTTGTTTCCATACGCTATTCTACCTCCTTTAATAGATTTATTATGAGACTTTTTTTATTCTCCTGTTAAGTAAATCGAAAGGGCTAAACTTTTTTCAAGAACGTGCCTTTTGACTTTTTGCAAGATCAGTGGGCATGAGCCATGGCACCGCTAAAGTACATGATTGAAAGAAGAAAAAAGACAAATGCCTGAACCAGTGCAACGAAAACCCCCAACGCCATTATTGGCAAAGGTGCGAAGAACATACCGGCGAGTCCAAAAAGAATGGCCAACACCATCTCATGACCCATCATATTCCCAAAAAGCCGGAAAGAGAGTGAAAGGATACGTGCCAGATGGCCGATGAGCTCAATGGGAAAAATAATCGGTATCATCCACCATACCGGCCCGGTAAAATGCTTAATATACTTTATGCCGTGGTATTTTATGCCTATAAAATGAGTAAAAACAACTACGGTTAGTGCGCAGGAAAGTGTCGTATTCAGGCTAGCGGTGGGTGGGAAAAAACCAGGTACTAGACCAATCAGGTTAGAAGAGAAGATATAAATAAAAACAGTGGCGACCAGTGGCAGAAGCCATCGGCCTTCCTCACCTGTGATGTCCACCATAAAGTCTTCGATCCCAGATATGATGATCTCAATCAGATTCTGCCGTTTGGTCGGGATCATGCTGATACCCCTTGCAGCCAGCATGCTAAAAATAATCAATATGGCCATGACCACCCAAGAATATATGACATGGGGATAGTTATGAGCAAAATGCTCAAGGCCGATGGACTCAAACAGCTTAACAAAAAAAAGATACGGATGTTCCACCTTATATTGTCTCCTCGAAAATCAATCTTTTAAATTCAAGAAAAATTGCCAAAATAACACTGGCGACCACAACTGAGAGCCCTAGAATTAAGCCGGGTGGATTAACCAAATGTTTGGAAATGAGCACAAACATAATGAAACCACTTGCAATAAACCTCGCATAGTACTTGGCAATAACCACGTTGTGAGAGGAAAGGTACGGCGGCATCAGGGATTTTTTAAGTGTCCGGTAAAGCAGGTGGAAATTTATCGTAACGATCAAACCCCCACATATAATTCCCAATGCAAAATCGAACGACGAAACAAGAAGCCCTCCGATGCTTGTCATACCCAGCAGTATCCAATTCGCCCTGGTAATGAATCTTAAAATGCGCTGTTGTGTTGTCAAAATCTATCCCAAAAAGTTTCAGTGATCCCTACTTTTTTTCAGTGTGATCCAAATATTTCTAAACCCGGCAACAATCCCCATTCCAAGAAAAATGAGCGTCAACCAGGGGGTTGTGCCGAACCGTCTATCAAGATATATACCTGCGGCCAGTCCGATAACGATTGAAAGAGCGATCTGAAAACCCAGGCTGCTGAAGTATGCAAGCTCTCTCAACAAACGTCTGGTTTCTCTTTTCATGAAATGGAACGACTTTGGTTATCGGCTTCACATTCAGATCATACAAATGTAAAACTATTAACACAGGATCAGCATTCAGTCAATACAAGATTAACTACTCAAGTTTCGCTTTTTTTTATTTTATGAAGCCCTGCCTTATTTATTTACGCCAATCATTTTTCAGACCGATTGCCACCGCAAACCTACCCGTTGTCCCTTCCCCTCGAAACGAAAAGAAATGATCGGTCCGACAGCGGGTGCATATGTTGCTTGAAAAAATATTTTCCAATAAAACCCCCGCAACGTTTAGCTGGTCACGGCTGATGGCCCAAAAATCAAATCGATCTGAACGATCTTTGTATTTCCAAAATTTATTCGGAATCTCCTTTTTGAAATTGACAAATTCCGCACAGCAGGGTCCGAGAGATGGCCCCATTCCCGCCCTAATATTCGACCCTTGGCAGCCGAAGTGCGATTTCATCACCCCCACCGTTTCTCCAATGATACCATTGATACTTCCCCTCCAACCGCAATGAACATTCGCCACCACGCGTTGTACAGGGTCAAACATCAGAACAGACTGGCAATCGGCCACCTGTATCACAAGGAGATGGTTGGGAAGATCTGTTACAATTGCATCAGCTGTAAAAGAAGCCGGCGGTGTTTCAAACCGGGATTTATTCTCGTTTTGGAGAACCAGAACCTCTGCACCGTGGACCTGGCTGATAAAAACAAGTTCCGCGCCATCCATACACTGTGAAATCAGGTGTCGATTCTTTTCAACATGCTTTTTTCGGTCTCCGACACCAAAACTTACATTCATGCTCCGAAAAGGACCCAAGCTGTACCCTTGATTCCGTGTGAAGACACCATGTTGAATATTGGAAAATTCTAAGAAGGTTGGAAACTGAAACCAGGAAATCCTTTTTCCCCTTTTAAAAATCACTCCCCGGACCCATGGATGATGCGCTGTAAAATCGATGTGGTGGAAATATTTGGAACAACCGGAACCCTTACCACTTCTCCGCCATCTGCTTTGACAATATCACCTCCGACAATCTCCTTTTTCGGCCAGTCGTCTCCCTTAACAAGAATGTCAGGCCTTATAGACCGTATGAGCGCTAATGGATTCTGCTCATTAAAAATGGTGATATAATCCACACAACACAAACTGGCAAGAATTTCAGCCCTTTGGTCCTGTTGAACAATCGGCCTTTGTTCTCCTTTTATTTTTCTGGTGGAACGATCCGAATTTAACCCCACCACAAGGATATCCCCCTCGTTCCGGGCAGCGGCGAGATATCGAACATGTCCCACATGAAGGATGTCAAAGCACCCATTGGTGAAAACAATCTTTTTCCCATTTTTGCGATGATCGGCCACCTTTTTTAAAAGATCATCAAGGTTCACAACTTTTGAGCGTATATTCATATAGATCCCTTCTTTCAAATCTTAATCGAGTCAAAACTCGATTAGATGTTATTCGTTTTGAGCCTTTTCCCGCTCAACCGGGGTTAATGTTTGTCCTATTTAAAGTGAGTATGCTATATTTCCGACAATAAATATAGGTAATTAGTCACGTTTTGGCACCAAATCACACAGATAATTGGAG
>CEPV01084870.1_pt1 | contig 100957 bp, 94 predicted proteins | sample 530451 | NCBI WGS metagenome assembly CEPV01 (sample SAMEA2620097, study PRJEB7988) | marine metagenome | isolation source: saline water (ENVO:00002010), including
ACATTGAGGAAGCCAGCAATTGTGGAGGTGGCGGTGGTGGAGGTGGCGTGTATTCTTGGAGAAATTACATAACTCCAACCGGCAAGTGCGTCTGTTGTTATTCCTCCAACGAATGTGGATGTGCCGGTGTTTGTGCCGGTTATAGTGCCAGCGAGCGTTAGCGAGCCGGCGGAATCAAACGTTGATGTCGCTGTACCGCCGAAGTACGCTGCGTCATGAACGGAAAGACGAGTAGTGGAAGCTTGATCTAATGTAGTAAGTCCTGTAACAGTAAGTGCGCCAGTATCAGTGATGCTTGTTGCGGAAAGGGCTCCGCCTGCAAAACTTCCGTCGCCGCCGCAGTTAATACACGCACTCCCTATTTCTATCGCGCCACCTATGTAAAGATTGTTCTCTATTGTTGATGTTCCTGTGCCGCCGACGTAAATACGACGTGCAACTCCAAGTTGTTCCGCGGGAGTAGTTGTCCCGATTCCAAGCGCGGCTGTTATAGTCGATGTTGCGGTTGTTGATGTAGCGTTTAACGTCAAACCTGTAAGCGCGCCAAAAAATGTTTGTGTACCGCCGATAGTAATATTACCGCTAAGCGAAATGTCAGTACCCGTGAGAGTCCCTGAAAGTGTGCCACCTGTAAGCGACAAATACCTTGACGCGGTAATATCATCTGGTATATGCGCGTCTGCGAGACCAGACACATTCCCGGCAAACGTCGTGTCGGTAATAGTAATACCACTAAGTTGGTCTATCCTTTGCGAAAGCGCTACTTGTTGTTCTACAATCCGAATACCACCTGAACTTGATTCGCTTAATTTAAATATCTCTTTTCGTAGTTCATTTTCAACTGCACTTAATTGATTTGTGATATCGCCCTGTGAGACTCCTCCTACGATACGTTCTACTGTTCGTTCAACTACCGTTTGCTCAATAGTAGGTGCTGTAACAGTAAGACCTTGTTGTTCTAAGCGAGCAATTTCTTGACGAAGAAGAGCAAGTTCATCAATTGGTTTTTCTATTACCACTTCTTTCTCTATGACTTTCTCTTTCGTTTTTTCAACCAATCTTTCAGTTGTTTCCTGTGTAAAGAACGTGAGTATAAATTCCCGTATATTATGCGCAATCTTATTTGCGCTTGTGTAAAATTGATATCCAGAATATTGAACAGTACGAGAAATTTTTTCTGTAATAGGTATCATGCCTATTTCCAGCTGAAGTTCAGCTTCGAGCTGGTATTCTTGTTCTTCTGACGCAAGCGCCGCAAGCGATTTTTTTAATAATATTTCTTCGGACTTAGCAATAATCTTGTCTTCTCGTACATCAGACAATTGGGCAGGGAGTAAGTTTACAATTTTCTCTTGCAAAGTTTCGTCGCGAGACTCGTCTCGCGACAAAGTTTTGCGGGGCAAGTCATTTGAGACACCTTCTGACTTCAAGGTCGAACCTTGAAGTTGAACAGGTGTTTCGGAATTATTACTATCGTCATAATTATCGTTTTTTATATTTCTTTCTATCGCCACTTTAGTGCTTGACATCCAGTGGTGCACGTTATCTCTAAGCACGCGCGTCTTTTTTTGTACAGAGTTAATGGCGGTTTTTGTTTCTTTATAAAATTTATCGCTTATGGCAAGCAATGTTGAACCACCAGATTGAATCGCTCGTGTAATCTTTTCTTTGCTTTCTTTCAATGCAAGTTCCAAACTCTGTATGTAAGATGTCCAGAATTTGATGGCATCAGTAAAGGATGTCTTGGCGTCGGACATCCAAGTATTAGTAGAGATATATTCTTGATGTTTATCAGTTTGGGGTTGGTATTTTTGTTCTTCTGTCGCGAGTGATTTAAACGATACTCTTTTCGTTTTTTGTTGAACAACAAGCGACTGTGCATCTAACAAGTTTGAAACATTTTTTGTAAAAATATTTTGCAGTTTGTTTCTTGCTTCTTTTTCTGCTTTCCATGGAAGACTTTGCAGGGTCAGACTTTTTCCCGCCTGCCTCGTCGGCGTAGCCGTCTCCGTGGTTGTTCCGCTCTTCCCCAAGGTCTGACCTTGGGGAGTCTGTTGAACGAGTCTATCAAAAGCTGACAACGCAGAGAAGATTTTTTGATTAACAAAATGTGCCATCAAATCAAACTTGACTGATGCCGTACGCGTCATCTTATGTATCGGTAGTGGAGATGGCTGCTTTGCGCGACGTATTCTTTCCCCACTCTTTTTTCCATTTTCAACAAACAAACTCTGTGTTTGTGAGTAAAAACGGTTTATTTGTGTTTCAACTTTATCAAGGCTGTTTACAACAGTGTTAAATGTTAAGTTTAAAGAGTTTTTTAAAGAAATAGTACCATTCTTTATATATGTATCCACACGAGAGACAGTGTGCACTTCAGTATCTTCGGTCTTTGTATCATTTGTATATACAATAGCGTTATCAAACGGTGCTTGTATCTTCAAGACCGCATTACCAATAGATGCGGTAATTTTTTGTAATTTTTCCGTACTAAAACTGGACGCTAGATACCCTAATATTTTAATGGTTTTTTCTTTCTTTGGTACATCAAAGTCTTGCGAAGATGACGTTGGTGTAACTTCAGAAGCAAGGAAAATTTCTGTCGTTGAAGAATTACGCAAAAAGAATGCTCCTCCGCCGACAAAAATGGTAATCAAAAATACCGCAGTTGCTGTTTTGAAAATTTGCATACCAAGCGGACTTGGTAAGGCAGGTAATAATTTTTTTCTTGGTACGACGGAACGAAGCGAAGGCAACTTTGGTGCACTAAAACGAGATGAGGATTTTTTAGTTGGTGGCACTTGCACCAATGGTGCTTGCTCCGAATGTAATGGACGAGATTTAGATTGTGGTGGTGTCATTTGCGCCGAATCAAACTTGACTGACGCGTTTGATGGTGTCGCTTGTAAGATTTGACTTTGAGGGTTGAGTGGTTGTATTTTAACGCGAGGAGGTTGACTCGGTTGTTGTACGATTTCTTTTTTCTCAACCTTTGGTACATCAAAGCTTTGCGAAGGCGACCTTGGTATACTCGTCTCGTTTGTGTTCTGGTCGTGCACTGCCAAAGGCTTTGCCGACGGAGCGTGTGGAGCGTGTAGCGGAACAAAATCATTCTTTGGCGCACTTGCCTCGCTTATGCTCCGGTCTAGTGGGATGAAATCGATCTTTGGTCTGACGAAGTCAACTTTCACTTCTTTTTCTTCTTCTTTATCCTCGTCAACCGATAAAAGCATTTCATCCCAATTGTCAACCTGTGGATCTGTGAGGTTAGCTTTTGTGCTGACGAAGTCAGCCTCTTTAACTTGCTCGACAGACTCCCCTACTGTTTGAGTTTGTGGCGTACCAATGATCTCGCCCTCGCGAGATATTTTTGTGATTTCTGCTGGCAATCCTTTTTGAGGTTTTGATTTGTTTTTATATTCTAAGAGAGAATCTTCAGTGATGAACCAGGTCCTTCCAACGAGCTGACAATCCATTTTGCCAGCGCGACACAACTGACCAATATAATCACTTGTATAACCCACGAGCTCTCCTGCTCGCTTTGACGAGATATATTTTTTTCCATTTGCAAAAAATTCTGGACCCATTTTTTTCTGCTCGGACAAAATCCGACCATATCGGATAGACGAGTATTGTTACATTAATTATATTGTACTTTTCTCGTTTTAACGAAGAATTTATAAGCTATCTGTGGATAATTCTCGGCATGCCGAGTATCTGACATTTAACCTTTGACAATTGACATTTGACAAAAATTACACGAGACGGAATTTTTTTAAAAAATTAATTTTTCTGTTTTTGACGAGATGTAGAAAACGGAAAGTGGAGTATGGAATGTAGGCAGTCGAAAATTTGAAAGTTCGCCGTGATAAGATTTTAAAACAATTGTTGTTAACTTCTGTCATGGCAATAAAAAATTGGTGGACATCCAATGTGTGTCCACCAGTTTTACATAGTTTAAGGAGTTCGTTGATCGAGCGGAATTGAAATCTAATTTCAATTCCACTCTAACTAAATATATCGGCTAACCGAGAAAAGGCCAACTCCAAAGTCAGTTAAAAATTATAAAATTGAAAGTAAAAATTATTGGGCACTTTATAAACTTAGTAACTTTACACCCACATCTCGCCTCAACGGAAAAAACTGACTTATTGAAATCTAATTTCAATCCCACCATAACTAAAAATATCGGCTGAGCGAGAAATGCTGTCCCCACAATACCCACAAAAACGTCAAAAAAATACTTGTCCATTATTTTTTTATGATATAATAGAGACATGAAAGGAAAAAGCACAACTACACATATAAAAGTACCGCCACAGAACATAGACGGAGAAAAAGCCTTGTTGGGCTCAATAATGTTAAGACCGGAAGTGATGTATGATGTTGCTGATCTCGCCTCAGCGAGTTCTTTTTATTCTGATAAGCACAGAATAATATTTCAGGCAATGCTTGAGATACATAACAGGCATGAACCTATTGATCTACTCTCTGTGTCATCTCGCCTTGCCGAGAAAAAACAACTTGAACAAATAGGTGGACGCACTTATCTTTCTGAATTGGTCAGTCTTGTGCCTTCGGCGATTAATGCTCGAAACTATGCATCGATTATTCAAAAAAAGCATATATTGCGGTCGTTGATTGAAGCATCAGAGTTTATTGGCAATTTAGGATTTAACGAGGAAGATGAGGTTGAAGAAGTGTTAGACAAGGCAGAAAAAAAGATATTTAGCATTACAAATCTCACTTCTGATCAGAAATTTCTTATTTTACGTGACGGTCTTGAAGAAGCATGGGAGCGGCTTGATAAATTGCACAAGGAGAAAGATAAAATCCGTGGTGTTACCACAGGTTTTGCGGAACTTGATAATTTACTTGCGGGATTTCAAAAATCCGATTTGATTATTCTTGCCGCGCGTCCGTCTATGGGAAAAACAACGCTTGCTCTTGATATTGCCCGCAGAGCAGCTGGCGAACACGGAATTCCGGTTGGAATTTTTTCACTTGAAATGAGTTCACAACAACTTGTTGATCGAATGATTGCCGCCGAGTCACTTGTTGACGCATGGAAATTGCGCACAGGAAAATTAAAAACTGACGAAGACTTTACTAAAATTCGGGATTCACTGGATCGACTTTCACAAGCGCCGATTTACATTGACGACAACGCATCAAACACGATAATCCATATGCGTTCTGTCGCGCGTCGTTTGAAGCGCGAACACGACTTACAGCTTCTCGTGATTGATTATATGCAGCTTGTCCAAACAAGCAGAACATACGACTCAATGGTGCAACAAGTTACTGAAATTTCCCGTTCAATGAAATCGCTTGCCCGCGAACTTGATATCCCGGTACTTGCTCTCTCGCAATTATCTCGCGCAGTTGAACAGCGAAGAGATCGCCCTCGCCTCTCTGACTTGAGAGATTCTGGCAGTATAGAACAGGATGCGGATGTTGTTATGTTTATTCATCGCAGTGATAAATATAAAGATGATGAAGAGAAAACAAATGTTACCGAAATAGATATAGCAAAACACAGAAACGGCCCACTTGGTAAAGTCAAACTATATTTTGATGAACAACGCGGCACTTTCTTGAGCCTTGAAAAAAGTAATGTTGCGGGTGCAGGGGTTACGGCTGAGGAGTTGGAATTTTAAGAAAAATAAGGAGTTCTAGCATGGCGAGGACGACTATATTTTTCTTAACCCCCACACCTTTTAAACCGTAGCTTTCGTTTTGCTGTTAAAAAAAGTACTCTGTACTAAAATAGCTCACGAAGTTGATTTTCCAAGTTATAGTAATATTCCTTCGCAAAACAACGGTTTGAAAGGTGTGGGGGTGCTCAATGTTGTAGTAAAATTTACTCTGCATTGAGCTCGTAAATTTTAACAACATTGGCATGAACAGTATTGAAAAACTCACGGAACTTTTTTTGAAATTTCCTGGCGTTGGCATGAGACAAGCGCGACGCTTTGTGTATTTTCTTTTGAGTATGCCCTCTTCTTTTTTAAAGGAGCTAGCATCTTCACTCTTAAATCTTTCGCAAACAGTGAAGCAATGTCAATCGTGCTGGCGTTTTTTTGAAGAAAATACAGAAGAAAAAGTGTGCGCATTGTGTGCCAACACAGAAGACAAATCACTTCTTGTAATTGTTGAAAAAGATGTTGATCTTGAGAATATTAGGGCAGGAGGAGTTTTCAAGGGAGGATATTTTGTACTAGGCGGCCTCTTATCTCCCCTTTCACAGAATTCTCTTGCGAGGATGCGAGAACTTTCCATTAGAATACAAAATGAAAAAATTCTACAAGAGATTATTATTGCGCTTGGCGCACACCCAAATGGCGACTATACGGCACAGCAATTAAAAAAAATACTTGTTCCTCACATTAAGGAACAAGATATCACTATTACAACACTTGGTAGAGGTCTGTCCACTGGCACAGAAATTGAATATTCTGATTCCGAAACAATAAAAAACGCACTTGAAAGTAGAAAATAGGTGGGTAAATTTCTGCTGAATAGTCGCTGATTACAATACTGAATCAACGAAAGGAAGGATGTCAAAGCACGACTTTACTACTAAAATCTGCCATGGCAGATTTTAGTAGTAAAGAAAAATCAACATCCTGTGTCCTTTCACTTTTATACTCCTCCTGTTAATTCTTGCGCCTCGTCAAACTTAACCGAAAGAAGATGAGACACACCTTCAACCGCGGTTATTCCATATAACACACCTGCGTGCGTCATTGTCTCCCTGTTGTGTGTAATAAGGATAAGTTGTGTTTGCCCAGAGAGTTTTTTAAGCATTTCGCCATACTTCTTTGAATTTGTTTCATCAAGCGCCGCGTCTGTTTCGTCAAGGATTAGAAACGGTGGTGGTTTAACCTGTGTCATTGCAAAAATTAGTGCAATTGAAGTTAGCGCTCTTTCTCCGCCAGAAAGCATTTGAAGTCCTTTTACTTTTTTCTTCGGTAAAGCTACGTCAATTTCTATACCTTCCGCTTCTTCCTGTTCCATATGCTCTTTAAACTCTTCGTCGGATAATAGATCTTCCACCGCTTCATTTTTTTTGCTCCGCTTTTGAGATGGAGCAATAATATTAAGTACTGCTTTTCCACCTCCAAACATTAAAGAGAATAATTCCTGAAATCGCGTGTTGATTTTCCTGACACCTTCTTTAAATAGAGTATCAATTTTCTCCTCAAGTTCCTTAATAAGCCCGTTGAGTGATTCAGCGCTTTTTCTCAAGTCTTCTATTTCTCTCTTCAGAAAATCATTACGTTCCTGTATTTCTTTATACTCCTCCATAACATCGCTTCCTCCGCCTCCAATTTCCTCAATTTTAATCTTAATACGTTCAATTGCCCATTTTCGTTCTTCTTGTTTCTGACGAGATTCTATCTCGGCTCCTTCTGGCACTAATACTATTTCAATTTTTTCAACGCCAACAAGCGTGCGTGCATCTTCTTTGAAACTTTTAAAATTTACTTCAAGCGTATCCAACTGCTCTTGCTTTACCTTAAGCACCTCAATTTTTGATATGAGTTCAGTTTTTTTATTTTGTAACGCAAAAAGCGTACGCTCACTTTCCCGCTCTTTGTTGTGTTCCAGTTCGGTTTTTTGACGAAGCGCGATATGCTCCTCATGAAGAGCCTGTTCTTTCTCTTGAATTCCCGTGAGTTCTTTTTCAATGTTTTGTTTTTCCTCTTCTTTCTGTTTGAGCGTGCTTTGTAGAAGAGAAACCGCTTGTTCATTGGCTGGAGTAGAAGTAAGGTATTTAGTAAAAAATGAATTAACCGCGCTCTGTACCTTTTTAATAATTACTTTAAGCATGAATGGATCCTCCTCGTCGTCTGCTTGTTTTTGATACAAGACAATATCATTTTGAAGTTTTCGTATTGAAATAACGGATATGGACGTATTCTCGTCGGTATGAGATTTTTCACTCACCTCTTTTATTTTTTGTCGCTCATACTCAATAACACCTTCCAATCTTCCGAACGCTCTTGATACCGTGTCTTTTTTTTGTCGGAGTGCTTGTAACTCTTGTTCAATTTTTAAGATATCTTCAGAGGCTGGTTCTGTCTGTGCGTTCTTAAGTGTTGCTTCAAGAGAGCTAATCTGTTTTTCAATATCTTGCAACTCTTTATTGGGAACCTCTTGTTTATTCGTAAGGTGTGTCTTTTGTTGATTAAGATATGATTCTTCTTGCGCAAGATATACTCCACATAAGTCAGCAAGTTCTTTGCGGAGCAGTTCAGCGCGTTTTATTTTTTCTACCTGTTTTTCCAAAAACGCAAGGTGGGGTTCAATTTCTTTCTTCAGCGCTTCTACTTGGTCCAAGTTTTCTTCTGTCTTATCAAGTTTCCTTACGCTCTCCAATTTCTTATAGTGATAGATTTTAAGCCCAAGCGCATCCTCAATCATACCCCTACGTTCTTTGAGCGAAGCAAGCAGAATACGGTCTGCTTCCCCTTGTGAAATTATATGATGGCTTGATGCGCCAATGTGGGCAGATGATAGTGTTTCAAGAATATCTTTCAACCGCATGCGGCTGTCATTTATAAGATATTCACTTGTAGAATCCCTGTGCATAATTCGCTTAAGGGATACCTGGTCATAATCTACATCAAAAATACGCTTTGTGTTGTCAAAGGTTACAGCAACCGATGCCTTGCTCTGGCGTGGTATCGCATGTGTTCCATTAAAAATAAGATCTTCACCGCGTTTACCGCGTAAAGATTTTATTGATTGCTCTCCAAGAACAAAACGAACCGCTTCAGCGATATTTGATTTTCCAGAACCATTCGGCCCTACGATTGCCGTAATGGGCGTAGTAAATTCAAGCGTACTTGGCCGCGGAAAAGATTTAAAACCAGAGAGTTCTATTTTTTTCAAGTACATGTTAAAAGTGTAAAATGAAAAGCGCAAAACAACAACTCAAAAATTAAAACAATTTCAATATTTTTTAATTTTACACTGTTATTTTGCGTTTTACGCTTTAAGTTTTACGTTTGTTTTATTCCCACTTTCTTTTTTCCAACGCATTTTGCGCGGCGTGTTGTTCGGCGTTTTGTTTTGACGATCCTTCTCCTTGTGCAACTAGTGTGTTATTAAGAAAAACCCCTACGACGAATATCTTGTCGTGATCAGGACCGCTTTCTTCTAAAACTTTGTAGTTTGGTGTAATATTATTAACTTCTTGTGCCTTTTCCTGAAATTTACTTTTGGCATCCTGCCAAAGCCGTTCAGCAACAATATTCTCCAATTGTGGAAAAAGATATTCTGCTATGAATTGCGCCGCTTTGTCATATTCTTGATCAAGATACAGAGCGCCGATCAATGCTTCAAACGTATTTGCGAGAATATATTGCCGAGCACGACCTTTATCTTGACGCTCTCCGCGGGAAAGCAATAAATAGTCGTTCATGCCGATTTCTTGCGCAGTATTTGAAAGAGTGGTGGTATTTACGAGCGCCGCTCGATATGCCGTAAGATCCCCTTCTGTTTTTTGAGGATACTTTTTAAAAAGATACTCGGTAACAACAAGTTCAAGTACCGCGTCTCCTAAAAATTCCATGCGCTCATTATGCGATAATCCTTCGCGTGAATGTTCGTTGATATATGACCGATGAGTGAATGCCTGTTTTAAAAGATTTTTATTTTTAAATGTTACGTTTATTTTTTTCTCAAATACAGAAAAATCAATAGAGTTCATTTTAAGCGCAATACCAATATACTAATGCGTGCGAATGATACTAATGTATACGAATATGTTTCATTAGTATTATTCGTATCATTCGTACAATTCGTATATTTGTATTATCCAGTTACTTTTTAATCATCTTAATACCCTTTGTGAGAATTGGAAGAATATCACCGTACATATTTAAATGCTCAACTTCGTTAAGTGGAAACCATCGCGCTGCATCAAGACCACCGGATTTTCCTAGAGTAAGTTCTGCGTACGGGGCCTCGCTAAGGAAATACATTACTTGTTTGCGTATTTTTCCACGTTCTGGATCAGATGCAATATATTCATTCTTTCCAATTTTCTTTTTGATTGTGATATCGACACCGATTTCCTCCTTTATTTCACGTATAGTTGCCGCCTTTTCGTCCTCCTTCACTTCAATTTTACCTTTTGAAAGCGTCCAACGTCCAAATATATCATGTACAAGCGCGAGATAAATCACACCTTTATCCTTCGCGTACACAACCGCACCACCGAGTCTCTCAATTGGCATTTTACTGATATCAAGAACTTCTTCTTTGCGTTTTGATTTTTTTCCGTCATCTTTTCCTGGCTCACCAAGTTCTCGATACACTGCGCCGAGTACACCGTTTACAAATTTGCCGCTACTATCTCCTCCAAATGTTTTTGCAAGCTCTATTGCTTCATTGATTGCAACTTTCGCGGGCACTTCGTTTTTGTCCACAAACAAAAGTTCATAGAGTCCGATCCGCAGGACATTGCGATCAACAACTGATATTTTGTCAATGGGCCACTCTGGCGCCGCTTTTTCAATAATAGAATCTATAGTTTTAAGTTTTTTGTGTATATCTGTTATGAGCTTAGCGGGATACGGGTCAGTACCAATGCCTGGAGCAAATTCTTTCTTATTGTTCTCCAGCATCTCCAATAACTTACCTTTTTTATCAGTAAAATCCCACTCAAAGAGTGTTTGCATAACAATACTTCTTGAAAGGTGCCGATTAGCCATGAACGTAATACCAATATACTAATGCGTGCGAATGATACTAACGGATACGAATACGTTTTATTAGTATTATTCGTATCATTCGTACAATTCGTATATTTGTATTATTCGCTTTTTTCGCGTGCCTTCGCTTTGTTCTCTTTTTTAAGAGCTTTTTTGGCAACGTCAACAACTGCTCGACTGCGATACGTGCCACATGCTAGACATGCCCTGTGGCGAATGTGCTGTGCTTTACACTTTGAACACACTGAAAGCCGCGGCTCCTTAAGCGCATGGTGAGACCGTCTATTTTTTGTGTGGGCACGCGTATGGCGCATTCGTACAGACATGCAGGATATTTTACTATGTATTTATAAGTTTTGCAAGAAATATTGTGTGAAAAAAGAAAGGGCAGATTGCGACGATCTGCCCCTCTCAAGTATGAACTCTAACGACTACCGCAGGATGGCGCGACTACTGCAAGACGGCGTTCCCCACTTCGGACCCGAAGAATTGGCCGCGATATGACCGAGTTCTGGTCCGTTGTCGCTTGTCCGAATACTCAGCACATTGTATTTGAAACTGGAACCGGTAATGAGCAAAAAGTGATCTTTCAGCACGCCGCTGTGAAGAGCGAGACTCATCGCCTCGGCTACCGTAAGCGGGCTTCGTCCAGAATCCTCCAGAAGCTTCTCGGCATGCGATAAGCTTTTGTTGAGCAATAATCTGCCATCTTTAACATTAAAGATCCAGTACGGTGCGCTCGGTGTCTTGATTACGTTCAAGCTCAAGCCTGGCCTCAAATAATTGCGCCCCTTCTTACCATCGTCTTCAATCATTGCCATCTGGCTATAGTCCGAGAGGTAACTACACGGGATGACCGGTAGGAATACGATATTCCCATCCCCAATTGTCATTTCAAGGGCTTTCTTGATTACCGCAACCTTTTGGCCCCAAAGCATCGAGATTATCTGAGGAGGCACACCTTCCATGGCAAGTCTATCGAGATATAATTCAAAAAGCTCTCTATACTCGGCCTGTTTTGCTTCTGCGCTGTCTTCAGCGGCGAAAACAGCAGTCGAATTGAATGAAATCAAGAAAACTGCAAAAAGTACTGCTGCTAGTTTTTTCATCGTTCATTTCTCCTAAAATCGGGTTTCTAGCGTTCTGCTAAGAGCATATCACAATATTAATCATTTGTCAAGCCCGCTCAAAAAACTTCTCCTATGAAGCTGACACATGCCATGCTTTTTTAATGCAACATAATGTTTCTTTGTCCCATATCCTTTATGCTTTTCAAATCCATATTGATTAAATTCTTGGGCATAACGTATCATTTTTCGGTCACGAGATACCTTAGCGATGATTGATGCCGCCGCAATAAGTGGTTCTTTCTCGTCCCCTTTTATGATGGTTTCTTGAAATTGAAATTGTGTTGGCGCAATCAATCCTCCATCAAGTAAAACTTGTATTTTGTCTGGCTCAACACAAATCTGTTCCAATGCGCGCGCGAGCGCGCTTTGAGTGCTATGGACAATACCACACTTGTCAATCATTTCATTTCCGACAAACGAGACGGCAAAATCAAGTAATTGCTCATCTTTCAGTTGTGTAATCTTATTAAACCAATTTTCCCGTTGTAACGGAGAGAGTTTTTTTGAATCTTTAATTCCTTCAAAGTGAGAGTAGCTTCCCTTTGAATACAGTAGCACTGCGGCAACAGCAACTGGTCCCGCAATCGGTCCCCTGCCAACTTCGTCTATTCCCACAAGATAAATACATTTTCGCGGTGCGTTGTAAATATAAAACATGATATATTATACTCTAGACCATCAAGATTAGTAACTAGATAATATCATATCACTTGAGGAATCAATCAAAGTCCAGCCTCGATGCTTTTTCCAGACACTAGTGCATGGTCGCAGTATTACTTGACAAATGTAGAATCACGCATTATATTTCTTCACGGTATCAACTGTACCACAAAATCATAAATATTGGAGGTATATCATGACTGTTATTTCTGATGCTAGAGAAAAAATGGCTATTCTGAAGGCGGAACTGCCAGAATCACCAGATTTTGCCCTTGCCTTTGCGTTAGGTGTCCACGGGCATCTCCCCTTAGAGTTGTTCAGAGAATTACGAGAAAATAAGTTGGACCTGGAAGGTTCAGAAGAAAATTTTCAAAATTTTTTGAAGGTATTTCGTAAGATTTTTGCAATCCGCTCCGAGAATGAGTCGGCAAAGTGTATAGTAGACGATATGTGGCAAGAGATATTACCCGATTATCGGCATGAAATGCATATGAATATTATTGCCAACACACGAGGAAAGAGGATAGCTAGATTCTTGCGAGCTTTGTTTACATTAAATTTCTCCAAAATTTCTGAAAAAAAAGCTAAAGAGAAAGAGAAGAGGCGACGGTTATGTGAACTTGAAGCTGCTACAGTTGGCATGTAAGTCGCAATATTTTCTCCCCAGAGCAAACCACTTAGTGTGGTTTGCTTTTTTTTTGAGTATCTATACAAAAAATCAGTCATAATTCTAATTTTCAAAAAAGATTTCTGCGTTGGTGTGATTTCGTGCGGGATTCATGATTCTTAAAGCTCATGCTATTATAGTAGCATGAGCTTTATTCATCTCCACACACATAGCCACTACTCCCTTCTTGATGGACTCTCAAAGCTTCCGGAGATGGTACATCTTGCCAAAACATACAACATGTCAGCGATCGGGCTTACTGACCATGGAGTGCTATACGGCGCAATTCAATTTTATAAGACTTGCAAAGATGAGGGCATCAAACCAATTATAGGGCTTGAAGCATATGTCGCGCATCGTTCGCGACTAGATAAACAGCCTGGAATTGATAATAAACGATATCATTTGACACTTCTTGCAAAAAACAATACTGGCTATCACAACCTCATTAGATTAGTATCACTTTCCCATTTGGAGGGATATTATTATAAGCCGCGAATAGATAGAGAATTGTTAAATAAATACTCCGATGGACTCATCTGTCTTTCTGGATGTTTTGGTGGTGAATTATCTCGCGCATTGAGAAATAAAAATACAGAAGAGGCAGAGCGAGTCATTGAAGAATACCAAAAGATTTTTGGAAAAGATAATTATTTCCTTGAGATTATGCATCACCCGAATGTAGAGGGTCTCAACGATGTGCGGCGCGAAACAATAGCGCTTGGGAAAAAGTTTGATATTCCTATTGTCGGAACTCATGACTCTCACTATCTTCACAAGGATGACGCAAAAGCGCATGACACCCTGATTGCAATTCAGACAAATACTGATCTTGATGACGCGAAGCGTTTAACGCTTTCAAATGATGATTTTTCTTTCATAGATACTAAAACGGCGCGTGAATATTTTAAAGATATCCCCGAAGCAGTAGAAAATACCGAAAAAATCGCTGATATGTGCAATGTGGAGCTCGAACTTGGCAAGTGGGTATTCCCAAATTACGAGATAGAGGAAGGTACAACTTATGACGCTGAACTTGAGAAGTTAACATACGCAGGACTTGGTTCTAGAAATCTTCAAAAAACAAAAGATGTTGATGAGCGTATAACATACGAATTAGGCATTATTGAAACAAAAAATTTTTCTCCTTACTTTCTTGTTGTTGCTGACTTACTTCGTTTTGCGCGAGAAAATAATATTCTTACCAACACACGAGGATCTGCCGCAGGTTCTTTGGTCTCCTACCTTTTGGGTATAACTAATATCAATCCGCTTGAATACAAACTTCCGTTTGAACGGTTTTTAAACCCTGAACGTCCGTCAGCGCCAGATATTGATATGGATTTTGAAGACACAAGAAGAAATGAAGTTATTGATTACGCGAAAGAGAAATATGGAGAAAAACATGTTGCGCAAATCGGAACATACGGTACCATGATGGCTCGTGGCGCAGTGCGCGATGTTGCTCGCGCATTGAATAAACCATATTCAATAGGAGACCAAATAGCACGACTCATACCGTTAGGTGCGCAAGGTTTTCCCATGACAATAGACAGAGCACTTGAAATGACTCCAGAACTTCAAGATTTATACAAGAAAGAGGAAGAAGTGCGTGAAATAATTGATCTCTCAAAGCGACTTGAAGGATGCGCGCGGCATGTTTCGACACATGCCGCAGGAGTGGTTGTAGGACCTGAAGAACTCATGCACTCTGTTCCGCTTCAACATGACCCTCGTGGAGATAATATTATTACGCAATATGACATGCACGCGGTTGAAGATGTTGGGCTTATAAAGTTTGATTTCTTGGGAATTAAAAATCTTACTATACTAGGAAATTCTGTACGATTAGTAAAAGAATTTTGTGATGTTGATGTTGATATCGAGCATATTCCTACCGACGACAAAAAGACTTACGAAAAACTCGCACAAGGAGAGACAATGGGGTTATTTCAATTAAATGGTTCGGGTATGACTCAATATTTAAAGCAATTGAAACCAACAATAATAGAGGACATTAACGCAATGATAGCATTATATCGCCCAGGACCTCTTGCGTTTATCCCAGACTATATCAAGAGAAAAGAAAATCCTGAACTTGTAAGTTATGTGGATGACAGACTTAAAGATATTCTTGAGGCAACATACGGCATTCTTATCTATCAAGATGATATTTTGCTTATTGTAACTCAGATCGCGGGTTACTCTTGGGGAGAAGCAGATAAATTCCGAAAAGCAGTAGGGAAAAAAATTCCAGAAGAAATGCAGGCACAAAAAAAACGCTTCATGAGTGGTTGTATAGAAAACGGAATGTCAAAAGATAAAGTGCAGAAATTGTGGGATATGATTGAAACATTTGCCGCATATGGCTTCAACAAGGCACACGCGGCAAGTTACGGATGGGTTGCGTATCAGACAGCATACATGAAAGCAAATTATCCGACTGAATATATGGCGGCAGTTTTAACAGCTGACGCTGGTGACGTTGAAAAAATTGGAGAGGCGATCGCAGAGTGTGTACGTCTGAATATTCCAGTTCTTCCACCTGATATAAACGAGAGTTTCGGTGATTTTACAGTTATTAAGGATTCGCCTGAATCTGTCAACGCAAGCCAGGATAAAATAAGATTCGGATTATATTCTATTAAAAATTTTGGGACAGAAATCGCAAATGCAATTATTAAAGAACGCGAAGAAAATGGAAAATTTGCCTCTTTCGTTAATTTTCTGGAACGTATACGACATAAAAATCTTAATAAAAAATCTCTGGAATCTCTTGTCAAGTGTGGGGCGCTTGATAACTTGGGAGATCGTGGAGCAATGTATGGCAATATTGAAGAAGCGCTTATATACAACAAAGAAAACTCTGCTGATGCGCAGAGACAGGACTCACTCTTTGGTCTTATGGAAAATCAAGATTCTGTTCCGCAATTAAGCTTAAAAGAATCCCCCATTATTTCGGTTGCGGAGCAACTTTCCTGGGAGAAAGAATTGCTAGGCCTTTACATTTCAGGTCACCCCCTAGAACAGCACAAGGAAAAATTTGATCGATTAAAGTTGGATATACGAAAAACGAAAGAACTACACGAGGGTTCAACAGTTATAGTTGGCGGTATCATAGAAGAAGTAAAAACCATACTGACTTCAAAAGGTGACCAGATGGCATTTCTAAAAATTGCTGACTTTTATGACAATATTGAAACAGTCGTATTTCCACGAATGTTTAATGAATACAAAAATCTTCTTGAGCCCGAGCGAACCATTCTTGCAAAAGGAAAAACATCTCACCGGCGAGGAACACCCAGTTTCATTGTTGAAAAAATTAAAGAATTATAAATAGTAAGTAGTGGGTAAATATGTACTAAAATTCAGACAACTTGAATTATTACGAAAACGCCCATGTACATAATTGACATGGGCGTCGCTAGTTGCACTACATATACTTTTTAATGAGTTTGCGTTGCCCCCCTACAAAGCCGGGCGTGTTGTTTAATTCTGATGGTTGAAAGACTCTTATTTCCTCACCAGCTCTAGGCTTTCGTAATAGCGGAAGTTTTGGGAGATCAACTTTAAACAAAATAGATAGGCGCGTGTCTCTTGGCCAGCTTATTACGAATTCAAGCATGTTTTCAGGAAAATTAATACCAAGATCGTCTCTTACTTTTTGAATAGCAAGTTGTCTTGCGTCTTGTATTTTTCTCTTTCTAGAGGAATCATTAATATTTCCATTGCCTCCAGGCATTCTCCATAAGGGCTTTTTTTCACAATTGTTCTTTAGAAGTGGAACCCCTTCTGGTGTGGTTATAAGTATGGCAACTCCGCAATTACTCAACGTGTCTTTTCCTCCCTTTATTCGTGTTTGATTTTTCTATCCTAATTATATATCAGTATAGAGAATAAGTCAAGCATTTGAGTCAAAGAAATCTTGTTTCAAGATTGGAACTTGAAACACTGAATCGCTTGCGACTCGGTTATTTATTCTGTTATTATAGAGTCTATGAATACAGACGAAGAGCTGAAAAACGATCCACAACCTGAAGGAAACGAACGCGACCATAAAAAACTGGGAAAACAGTTAGACCTTTATTATGTTGACGAAACAGTTGGTAAAGGGCTACCACTTTTTACCCATAAAGGAGCAACAATTCGCCGTGAATTGGAGCGTTTTATCATTGACGAGGAAATACGTCGTGGATACCAACATGTCTACACTCCTGATATCGCAAAGCTTGATTTATATATAAAATCCGGACATTATCCGCACTACAAGGATTCAATGTATGCGCCAATTGAAATTGATGATGAAAAATTCATGCTTCGCCCAATGTCCTGCCCACATCATTTTCAACTATATCTTTCAAAACCTCGGAGTTATCGGGAGCTTCCTATGCGCATGGGCGAACTTGCTAAACTCTACAGATATGAACAATCCGGAGAGTTGATGGGGCTTCAGAGAACTCGTACATTTTGTCTCGCTGATGCGCATATTATATGTGCAACTGAAGAGCAAGCAATGAAAGAGATTGGCGGCGCGCTTGAATTAATTGAATATATTGCAGGTGTTTTTGGGTTTACCTATGGCACACACTACCATTACCGTCTCTCACTTCGCGATCGCAACAATACAAAGGAATATTATGACAATGATGCGGCATGGGAAAAAAGCGAAATGCTTCTGCGTGATTTATTAAAAAAACACGGAAAAGAATTTGTTGAAGCAAAAGGTCATGCAGTATTTTACGGACCCAAAATTGATATTCAAATGAAAAATGTAAATGGCAAAGAAGACACAGCGTTTACCGTGCAATATGACTTTTGCATGCCCGACCGTTTTGATCTTTCATACACTGACAAAGATGGGTCAAAAAAACGCGCTTTTGTTGTCCATCGTTCTTCAATCGGTGCCATTGAGCGTATCATGGCATTTTTAATTGAGCATTATGCGGGCGCTTTCCCTCTCTGGCTTTCTCCTGTTCAAATTGCAATTTTACCAATTGGAGAGACGCAAAAAAAATATGCGACAGAAATATATGAACAATTGCGTCAAACAGGAATACGCGCAGAATTACACGCAGAAAATGTAACACTCAATAAAAGAATTGTGGCTGTTAAGAAACATAAAATCCCCTACTTTGTCGTAATTGGAGACAAAGAAATCAATTCAAAAACTGTCACACTTGAAAGCCGCGATACTGGAAAATCGGAGATGGTTCCAGTTCAAGATCTACTTACAAAACTTACAAAAGAAATTGCAGATAAAAGATAAACTCACAACATACAACCAACAACCCGCAACATAACACGAACAGGACAAAAAAAGAAACGGTAAAAAAATCCCGCTCAAGACAGAGCGGGAGAGAATGAAAGGTTGCTATGGTTTGGGCATGGTCGGGGAGGGGGGGTAACCACGAAGACTCGGGGTCTTACTGCAGATAGCGACCTCCAATAGCAGGGCTGGCAGAGCCAAAGCTAGGGCCACTGGAGCTACAGCCGCCAAATGACCACAACAACCTTTCATTGGAGAGTATAGCAAATCAACAAAACTTGTCAATACCCTGAAAATTGCTTTAAAATAAAGGTTTAACGACATTCCAACATTCTGCAGAATGTTGGAATGTTTTATAAGACGATTTACCTGTATGTATTTTGTACTTTTTGCTCCATTGAACGATTCGGGCGAATTGTTCAATGGAAACAAGCAAGAAAAATGCCGCCACGATAAAACGTGCGGCACGAAAGAAAAAATTATTACGACCTGGATTTACGGACAATAGAAAGAGCAGGTAAATTTAACACATTAAATACATTTTCTTTAGCATCTATTGAGGCGATTTCGCGACCATCTTTTCTCACGCTTACGGCCCACAAAAAAAGTGTTAACGCATTATCGACCAGATCATTCTTTTCTCGAATTTCACATTCCTGCATAGCAGATTCTAGTTTTCGTAGTTTGTCTTCATGTATTTTAATTTCAATTGTCGCAATAGCCATTTATTGTCTTCTGCGATTACTCCTATTAAGGAGTACGGGTGCCTTACCGTTACTGTACTATAAAATATTATATATATTACAAATTATATGTCCAATTCCGCCTCCTTGGCGTGCGTCTGAATAAATGATTTGCGAGATGGCACGTCAGTCCCCATAAGCGTATCAAAGACACGGTCAGCTTCTTGAGCATCTTCAATTGTTACTTGTTTGAGAGTTCGTGTCGTAGGATCCATGGTTGTTTCCCATAGTTCGTCTGGATTCATTTCACCGAGTCCTTTGTATCTTTGAAGTGATATTTTGGGTGATTTCTTCTCTCCTTCGCTCGCTTCATCCGCCACAGCTTGAGCTGGGGCAGATTCTCCTTCTGTGTCACTTTCAGGATCTGCAATTTCTGTAACAGCTTCTTTCCCAAGAATCTGTCTTTTCTCATCCTCGGTATATACATACGTAACTTGCTTCCCTTTTTTGATTTTATAAAGTGGTGGCGTAGCTATGTATATATATCCTTCTTCAACAAGTGGTTTAAAATATCTATAAAACAATGTAAGAAGAAGTGTCCTAATGTGTGCGCCATCAACATCAGCATCTGTGGCAATAATGATTTTGTGGTAACGTAATTTTTCAATGTTAAAAGTATCTCCAATTGCTGTACCAAGCGCAACTACAAGCGCTTTAATTTCATTTGACGCAAGCATCTTATCCAGCCGTGCCCGTTCCACGTTCAAAATTTTTCCGCGCAATGGAAGTATTGCCTGCGTGCGCCGATCTCGCCCCATCTTGCTTGAACCACCAGCAGAATCACCTTCCACTATAAAGAGTTCTGACTCGGACGCATCTTTTGTTTGGCAATCAGCAAGTTTCCCTGGTAAAGTAAATCCTTCAAGCGCGCCTTTTCGCAGCACACTGTCTTTTGCCGCTTTAGCTGCCTTTCGCGCCTTGAGTGCTAAAATAACTTTTCCGACAATTGCCCGCGCGTCATCAGGACGCTCCTCAAGAAACGCTGCAAAAGCATCACTAAACACTTTTTCAACCGCGCCTCGCGCTTCAACACTCCCTAGTTTTCCTTTTGTCTGCCCCTCAAATTGAATTTCGCGCATTTTGACCGACACAACAGATGTTAACCCTTCTCGCACGTCATCTCCAGATAAGGCTTCTACCCCGCCCTTTAATAGATTATTTTTCTTTGCATAATCATTGAGCGTACGTGTCAAAGCGGTTCTAAATCCTGTTAGGTGTGTTCCTCCCTCTTGGTTGTAAGTGTTGTTTGCAAATGCAAGTTCTCGAGAAGATATATCATCTACATACTGCAAAGCAACCTCAACAATGACATCGTCAATTGTTTTTTCTATGTAAAATACACTTTTATGCAATGGTTTCAATACTTGATTGTATGACTTGACCATTGAAGCAAGTCCGCCCTCAAAATAAAATGAAAACTCTGGAACTTCTAAACCAAGCTCTTTGAGGTAGAAAGCGGAATCAGTGTCTATTTTGTCTGTGTATTCTCTGGCATCAATGACAACAATTTTTACCCCCTTGATTAGATATGCCTGCTGACGAAGGTGGTCAGCAATTTTTTTCCAGCTAAATGTTACGTCCTTAAATATCTCGGGATCCGGTTGAAATGTAATAATAGTGCCAGTTCTTTTTGAAGAACTTATTTTTTTCATTTTCGCCTTCTTCTTTCCTTTGCTGTACTCTTGTATGTATTTTCCATTATCTCTGTGAACTTCTGCGCTAGCGTATTCAGAAAGCGCGTTTACCACAGAAATACCAACGCCGTGTAGTCCTCCAGAAATTTTATATCCTTCTCCGCCAAATTTTCCTCCAGCGTGAAGTGTCGTCATAATAGTTTCAAGTGCAGGCACTTTGGTTTGTTTGTGAATATCAACAGGTATGCCGCGTCCATTATCTACGATACGCACCATGTTGTCAGGAAGTAAGGCAACCTCTATTTGTGTTGCATAGTCAACCATCGCTTCATCTCTGGAGTTGTCAAACGCCTCCCAAATCAGATGATGCAGACCCTCTGGTCCAGTTGTGCCAATATACATCCCCGGTCGCTTTCTGACCGGTTCCAAGCCTTCCAAAACAGTAATATCAGCGGCTCTATATTCACCACTATGTGAGGCAGTTTTAGGTGTTTTTTTTGCGGTTTTAGGGGTCATAAAAAAAATAACATGGGGATCTCCCATACGTTCATTATAACAAAATACCCCTAAAAAACAAGGGGTTTTTCAAATTTTGGGGATAATTCATCCTTCGCAAGGTCCGGCCTTACTCTGCAAGTTATACACAGCTTATCCCCACGTAAGGCCGGGCCTTGCGGCGGTTTTGCAGGGACTTATCTTAATTCAGCGTTAAATTGAATAGCTGTTTGTTTGTAAATTTCATCTTGTATTTTATCAACTTCTTCCGACAGAAGAGTTCTGTCATTGCTCCTGTATATTATCCGATAAGTGTAACTAATCTTGTCTGCTCCAAATTTTTCAGCATTTTCGTATGAATCAATTAATCGTACTTCTTCCACTAAATCCCCGCCTAGATCTCGTATTAAGTCAAAGTAATTATTTGGTACAAAATCTTTTTGAACTACAAAAGAAATATCTCGTGTAATTGGTGGATACTTACTAACCGGCACATATGTATTACCTAAGCGCAATTGTTTTTTGATGCGCGGGTCATCCGACCACAATAGTCGGATGTCCGGTAATTGCATGCTTATTATTGCAAGCCGTTCAAGACCAAATCCAAATGCCCATCCGTTATATATATCAGGGTCAACTCCAAAATTTTTTAAAACAATTGGTTTCACAATACCGCTACCCAAAACTTCTACCCATCGTCCATCAACTTCTATCTCCATTTCAATACTCGGATCGGTATAGGGGAATTCATCTTTGTTGAAACGATATTTAATTTCCTTGCCAAAAATAATTTGAGCAATTTCAGTTAAAACTTCTTTAAGATCATCAGCGGTAATAACTTCTTTTTCTTTTGGAGAAAGGTACCATCCATCCATTTGATGAAATATGTTCATGTGGTTTCGGTCTATTTCATCTTTTCGGTAAACTTTTCCATACGACAATGCACCAATACTTTCTTTCGCTTTTATTTTTTCTTTAACTTCTGACTGCATAAGCCAGTAACGCCACATTATCGTGGTATGAGTACGCAGGATTTTTTCGTCGTCAACGTAATACGTATCAGATTTACTTCTGGCTGGGTGATCTTTGGGAAAATTGAATAAATCAAAACTTTCATAAGCCCCAACAATTTCAGGAACTTTGATTTCATCAAAGTCAGTGAAACGTTCAATGCCCAAAATACGGTTAACAAGCTCGTTTAGTGGGCTTGTTTTATCCCGCGACAAATCAGGCATATTTAAAAAGCGAAGAAGTCTCTGTGCTTCAGGGTCATCTCTTTTTCCAAGGCTTTCTTGCGCTTGTTTTATTTCCAGAGAATCAGCAATTTCAATATGCCGTTTTTCAAATTTATCTTTCATATTTTCCGAGTATAACATAAAACTCTCCTGTTTGTAGTGTAAAAAATTTAAGGAAAAAAGCCGCGGTTAAGCGGCTTTCTAGTATGTGGACATTATCCATGTGATGCCAGTGTCACGCTGATCAAAAGAACGATTCCGATTATCATCAGAGGAAAACCCACACTAGCTTTTTCCTCTTTAAATGCTACCCCGGAGAATACTAAAAAACATACACAAAGAACACTCAAGGTAACAATTAATATAAGGTTACCGCCCACGTCATATCCTTTCAGTTCTGGTCATTATGAATATCAAATTAACAAAAGATATTTTTTTGTCAACCCCGTTAGAGGTAAAACAATTTCGTTGTTTGCCGAATCAAATGATTCGGACCTCTAACGAGGTCAATAGCCATCGGGGGGCTTGAGCCCACAACCTGACGCTTCATCCCGTTAGAGCCGCCTCGGAGATTCGAACTCCGGACCTACGCATTACAAGTGCGTTGCTCTGGCCAGCTGAGCTAAGGCGGCTCTAACGGGACAAGCAAAACGTGCCTGCCTGCCAATTACCTACCTTGCAGATCCTACAGTAAACAGGATTGCGCTAAAGAGCTACGCCTGTAATAAGGTAGTGCTTTTATTTCTCGTTTTCCTCTCGTATCTTCTTCTTATGCTCTAAGACGTCCTTAAAAAATGGAGACACAGGTTTTTTATTTGGTGCCAGCTCCTGTTTGCCTTTTACTGAATTTACCACACGATCAACATGTTTCTTGATTGGTGCATTTTTGATAAATTGTGAAGATTTTCCAACAGTATCTTTACTGTTGTGATACACTTTTTTTAATATTTGTTCCGCTTGTTCTTTGGGTAATTTCTTGTATCCATCGTGCAACTCTCCCAAAAGCTCGTTCATTGGAAAAAGCGATGTAGTGCTGTCTTTGGAACTAGATATCTTTCCTGTTTTTAATTCCCATTGACGATAGTAGATCATCGCCAAGAGTCCAACTAGTGAAGTGAGAAAGATGATGAGAAGAGTAAGCATGTGTTTCAATTATTCTAATTAACTAAAAGTAATTTTCAATTTACAATTCTCAATTTTCAATAAATTTTCAATAAAATAATTTTCAAACGTTTGTAAATTGAAAATTGAGAAATTCAATGAAAATTGAGAATTGTAAATTTGAATAGGTTAATTTATATTGAGAATCGTTCATATCGAGCAATCTCAATTCGCTCGCCAAATTTCTGCACAGCAGAAGTAAGCAAATCTTTAATTTTTTGACTTTCATCTTTAACAAACGACTGCTCTAACAGGATGCGTTCAGGTTGTACACCCAAACTTTTTTCATCCGCTTCTGCATTCTCTGTGTTCAAATAGTCGGGATTCGTTGCGGCAATATGCATCGCGATGTCATGCGCAAGCGCTTTAAAATCCTCATTACGTGCCACAAAATCAGTTTCGCACGCAAGTTCCATAATAACACCAATGGCGCCACCTCCGTGAATATATGTAGCAATAGTGCCAGAACCAAGAGACCTACCTCCTTTTTTTGACACGATATCTGCGCCCTTTGCCTTTAGGATTTCAAGCGCTTTATCCATGTCGCCATCAGCCTCCTTAAGCGCACTATTACACTGCATAACAGAAATTCCTGTTCTATCACGCAATCCTTTTACTTGTTCTGTGGAAATCATACGATACAACTTACAACATACAACCCACAACTAACAACTTTTTAAACAAAATTATGTATTCTGTTGTTGGTTGTCAGTCGTCGGTTGTTGGTTTTTAACTCCAGCTTGATATGCCTTCACGAACTTATCAACAAAAAAGATAATACTTGCGACAGACGAGTCATTTGCAGGTATAGGATACTGGACTTTGGCGATATCACAATCAGAGTTTATAAGTGAAACCGTCGGAATAGAGAGGTGAGCTGCTTCCCGTACAGCAATTTCCTCATGACGCTGATCAATCACGAAGAGCGCATCAGGTAATTTATTCATATGTACAATTCCGCCGAAACTTGCTTCAAGCTTATCCATTTCCCGATCAAGAAGTAGGCGTTCTTTCTTAGTATACACGTCAAGCTCTCCAGATTCTTTCTGCTCACGCAAATGAATTAAACGCTGGGTTCGTTTCTTAATTTCAGAAAAATTAGTCATCGTTCCACCAATCCACCTATTTGAAACATACGGAAGAGAAAGTGTTGCCGCCGCTTCTTTAATCACTTTTCTGGCTTCGTGTTTCGTGCCAACAATCAAAAATGTTTTTCCTTCCTTCGCGCTCGATGTCACAAATTCAAGTGCTTTCAAAAGATGAGAACTTGTCTTTTCTAAATTCAATATATCAACACCCTTTTTCATACCAAAAATAACTCGCTTAAACGATGGGTGGCGACGTGTTTTTCCATACCCAAAATGCGCCCCTGCTCGGAACATTTCTTCAATAAGCGACGCACCTGTCTGTGTGGGCAAGCTTGCGGTATTTTTACTATTATCTTTTTTGACTTCCATGAAAAATGATTGTAGCAAAGATACATTAACTATTCAAGTACCGCCTTAATGCGTCGTACGCCAGCCGAAACTGCCTCCTCTTTCTTGATTTTAAAGACCCTTTCTAGCTCTGATGTATTTTTTACATGCGGTCCGCCGCAAAGTTCAAGGCTGAATATACCCGAAGCCTCATCCCCCACCTGATAAACTTTTACCATTTCATCATATCGGCCATCAAAGAGCCCCATAGCGCCTTGTTTTTTTGCCTCATTAATAGTCATTTCCTTCCATGACACAGGAAGTTTTTCTTGTATTTTTTGATTTACCAAATCTTCAACTTGTTTTTTCTCACCATCAGTCATTTTTTGCGAATGAGAAAAATCAAATCGGAGCCGATCTGGTGTGATACTGCTTCCTTTTTGAAATACACGGTCTCCAAGTACTTCCCGAAGTGCTTGGTGCAATAAATGTGTTGCAGTATGATATTGGACTTCCTTGTCGCTGTGCCCCGCAAGTCCCCCCTTGAATTTTTTCTCTGCGCCAACGCGCGAGAGTTCTTGGTGCTTAGCAAGTTCTTCTTTAAATTCCTTCTCGTCAACTACAATGTTTTTTTCTTGCGCAAGCTCTTTGGTCATCTCCACGGGGAAGCCATACGTTTGATATAAATCAAATGCGTGTTTTCCTGATATATGTTTTGTGTCAAGTTTCTCAAACTCCCGAATACCTCGTTCAAGAGTTTTTCTAAATCGCTCTTCTTCTTGCTGTATTTCGCTTTTAATTTCTTTTGATTTTTGCGTTAAATTCGGATATACATTTTCATACTTCTTAATTACTACATCAACAAGCGTGTGTAAAAATTCTTTTTTTATTCCTAATATATCGCTATACCGCACCGCGCGTCTAATAAGGCGGCGTACAATGTATCCTCTGTCGGTGTTTGAAGGTAACACGCCATCTCCTATTGTGAATACCGCTGTACGAATGTGGTCAGCGACAATCCTTTTAGCGCGCACGTCATCCACTGAAGACATCTCACCAATCTTATCCATCAATTCCTCAAACAAATCCGTTTCAAAAATATTGTCTTTTCCTTGCGTTACCATCGCGAGTCGTTCAAGTCCTGCACCAGTATCAACACTTTTCTGTTTTAATTTCCCAACTACTTTCCCACCTCTCTTTTCGTGTTCTATAAATACATCATTCCAGAGTTCTATAACACGTTGTGAATCATCGGCCTTTTTAAAATCTTTTTTTGTCGCAATCGCATCTTGTTCTGGATATAAATCATAAAACATCTCTGTATCAAGTCCGCTAGGGCCATCATCTCCTGGACTCCACCAGTTTGAATCTTCTCCAAAGAAGTAAATTCGATTTTCAGGAATTCCAACACTTTCCCAAATTTTAGCTGATTCTATATCTTTTGGTTCATTGTCATCACCCTCAAAACAAGTAATGTAGATGCGAGTCGGATCAAGTCCAAGCCCATCTTCTTTTGATGTTAGGAATTCATAACTCCATTCAATTGCCTCTTTCTTGAAATACACACCCAGAGACCAATTTCCAAGCATTTCAAAAAATGTGTCGTGTGTTTTGTCCCCAACTTCTTCAATATCTTGCGTGCGAACACATTTTTGTACATTGGCTAGCTTGTCTCCTGCGGAATGTTTTTTTCCTAGAAAATATGGAATAAGCGGCTGCATTCCAGCACTCGTAAAAAGAACCGAGGGATCATTCTCGGGCACAAGTGATGCTGACGGAATTATGGCATGATTGCGTTCCTTAAAAAAAGACAGAAACTTTTTCCTTATCTCTTCAGATTTCATAAAATTCATTATATACAAAAACTAGCCCTAGTAATAGGGCTAGTGACATAACAAAAGCTATTCAAGATGCTTAGAACGAGCAGGTGACAGGCTTTCAATTTTTGTTGCGATGTCTTTTAATTGTTCGTATAAAGACGCAATGAGGAGTGTTTTTTGTTGAGAAGATATATCTGAAGAAAGATGTTCTCGAAGTAATGAATCAAAAATGCACAACTGGAAACTACCATTTACCCATTCTAGTATCGCTTCACAATTATCAAATGGATACCGAATTCTAAATTCTGGTCCAATCAAACGATTACGATAGCGAATTTCTTCGTCTTGGCTGTTTGCCCTTTTTGATTTGGGAGAATATTTTACGTGAAGTTCAAGCTCATATACATCATCTTCAAGGTCAGCGTACATATAGAATGTAACTAACACTGCTAGATCAACAATTGCTTCTTCCAACTCTTCACCAACACTTGCCCTAAATTTGAATAATAAGAAGTCTTCCCCATCCTCATTTTGGCCGATTCCTGATTCTTCTGTCATTACTTAACCTTTTTAATAAAAAACGATCTGTGCGTACAGTAACATACAACATGAACAACGGCAACCTCTTAATAAACACATTTTTTGTACCATGGTATAAAAAATAGGAAAGTTGTTTATAGAGTTATTTTAAAAATTTTCTTTAATTTCTTGTCATCACCAATTTTACTACTCTCTATTAAGCGCAATTCACTATCATGTATATTAAAAAATTGTTTAACAAAACTTACTTCTTCTTCACACGGAAAAGGAAAAATCCACACACTTTTTTGAAACATTTGAAAGCCGATTCTTCTCAAGCAATCTCTAAGGGCATTTCTTTTTCCTCTTTCGTGTGCAGGAATATCAAAAAACACAATTCTCCACACATTATCCCATTTTTGCGGTTTTTCTATAGAGAGGGAACGAATTTTATAATATGCTTCTCGTTCTTTCCCTTTATTGGTAAGTGACACGTATTTTTTCCCATCATTTTTCCTTATTATCTTCACATAGCCTTTCTTTTTCATAAAAGATAGTATGCTTTGAACTTTCTTCTGATTACTTGATCGATGTTTTTTACCAGCAACAAACGCCGCACCAAGGGCACCGACCGCAATTGGATAAAGTACCCCAACTGTAACAATACCGGCAGCTCCAAGATAAAAAAGAATTTCTTCAGTTAATTTAATCTTCTTCTCTTTCCTTTTTCCAATCTTTATGTGTATATGTATTGTTTTTGATTTTCCAATTTTTTGTACCATGGTATAAATAATAGGATAATATTATTTTATATAATATAAGTACAACACAAAGAAAGACAAAGAGTGTAAAGACAATAGACAAAAATTGTGTGAGGAATTATCTTCTACCCCTTACTTTCTGTACTGCATCTTTTATCGCCTTCACATCCATGCCATAGTGCGCAATTAACTCTTCCGGCTTTCCAGATTGTCCAAAAGAGTCATGGACACCGATAAATTCTATCGGTACTGGGTGCTCTTGTGCAAGCACTTCTGCAACAGCGGAACCCATACCTCCAGCAATTTGATGTTCTTCTACTGTTACAACAGCACCCGCTTTTTTTGCGTGCGCAACAATCGTCTCTGCGTCCATTGGTTTAATCGTGTGATTATTTATCACATCAACTTCTATGTTTTCTTTTTTGAGCTCTTCTGCCGCAACGAGCGCATTATAAACAAGATTACCGCAAGCGATAATGACAGCATCCGGCTTCTCAGATTCCCATAAAACATTTGCTTTTCCGATTTCAAATAGCGTTTCTTTCGTAGTAAAAATAGGTGTTTTTTCGCGTGCAAAACGTAAGTATACGGGACTATTATTAAATGCGGCTGTATATGTTGCTTTTCGCGCCTCTTCTGCATCGCATGGAACAATAACAGTCATGTTCGGCTGTGCGCGCATAAGCGCGATATCTTCAAGCGCCTGATGTGTTGCTCCATCAGGACCAACAGAAACACCTGCATGCATACCGCACACTTTTACTGGTACATTATTAAGAGAGATTGTAGTGCGAATCTGTTCATTATTTCGCCCAGGAGAAAAAGCCGCATAAGAAGCAATGAACGGAATTTTTCCATAATTCGCAAGCCCAGAGCCAACAGTAGCAAGGTTTTGTTCTGCCACACCAAGTTCAATATAGCGCTCGGGAAATTTCTCTTGAAACCAATGAGAACGAGTTGACTCCATTAAATCCGCACACAAAACCACCACGCGTTCATCTCTCTCCCCTGCTTCAACCACGCCCTTACCATAGCCATCCCGCGTAGGTCCTTGCTCAACTCTCTCAAGATTAAAAATATTTTTCACTAAATGTTGCTCTTTATTAATCATATTTTTTATATCTATAACCTAACACCTATAACCTGATTTATTTGTGTTCACTCTCAATTTCTTCTCCCAATGTTCGCAATTCAGCTAAAAACTTCTGCGCTTCTTCTTTTTTAGGTGGTTTCCCGTGCCATGTATAATCAAATTCAATTTCTTTAATTCCTTTTCCTGGAATCGTGTGTGCAATAATCATCGTCGGTTTTTCATATATTGCTTTCGCCTGCTCCACCGCGTCAACAAATTCTTCAATATTATGCCCATCTGCTTCAATTACATGCCAATTAAACGCTTCATATTTTTCGCGAAGCGATTCTAAAGCCATTACGTCTTCAGTCATACCGTTAATCTGAATATTGTTCCTGTCAATAACGGCCGTTAGATTATTGAGTTTATTATGTGCCGCAAACATTGCTGATTCCCATGTATTTCCTGCTTCCTGCTCACCATCTGACATTAAGCAATACACGCGGAATTTTTTATCATCCATTTTAGCTCCTAGAGCTATTCCAGCGGCTTGTCCAAGTCCCGACCCCAACGGACCAGAGGTTGTTTCAACTGACAGAAGTTTTTCACGTTCAGGATGTCCTTGTAATATAGAATCAAACTTTCGCAAGGATTTAAGCTCCTCAAGCGGAAAATAACCAGCATGTGCCATTGCTGCATAGCGCACCGGTGTAATGTGCCCATGTGAAAGAATAAGCCGATCACGTTCCTCCAAGAGTGGATTTTTGGGATCGTGGTTTAAAATATGAAAATAAAATGCGGTAAAAATATCCGCCATTCCCAAAGGTCCCGCAGTGTGTCCGCTTCCTGCTTCAGTTAGTGATTCAACTAAAGATTGGCGAATTTCATTCGCTTTTTCTTCTAATTCTTTGATTTTGTCTTCGTGAATATGACCCATATTTAGGATTTGAGGTTTATGATATAAAATTTATCTTTTTTTTAACTGGTTTATCGTCTCTACGATATCCTTACTTTTTAAAATAGTGGACCCTGATACTAATCGCGTAGCGCCGGCGGCAATAAGTTTTGGCGCTGATTCAAAATTTACTCCTCCGTCAACACTTATTGTAACGTTGGGATGTTGTTCGTGCAAATCTTGGATTTTTCTGATCACTCGTTCATCAAATGCTTGTCCTTGAAAGCCAATCTTCTCAATTCCCATGAATTGTACAAAATCAACACGCTCTACCCACGGCTCCAATATCTTATTTTCGGTCGTCGTATTAAGCGCAATGCCTATCTCAATGTGTGTTTCTTCCTCTAGGTCAATCTGTTTTCCATTCACACAATCTTTTACTTCAGCGATAATTGCATCCATGTTGTGCGTGCTTTCAATGTGCGCAATAATGCGACTCGCGCCGAGTAAAAGCCAATCATTGACAGCACGTTCTGGATTTTGAATCATCAAGTCAACCTCAAAGTTGATATCTCCCCATGAAGGCATTTCTCCACGGAGCTCTTTTAGCATTTCTATATTTTCACTATATGGCCAACTCTTATTAGGCACAAAAATACCGTCCATCACATCAAGTTGAACGGTCTCTACTAATCCGACAAAGCGCTCAAATTGCTCTCGCAATTCGCTGAAACTTTTCGGCATTAACGCGGGGATGATTTCGATATCTTTAGACATCATTCTACGGGATATAGATCAATTTTTTTAATCCTCCTAACATGTCGTTCTTCATTTGAAAATGGAGTTTGGAGCCACAAGTCTATAGCCTTGAGTGCTTCGTTCTCAGGAACAAAGCGTGCACCGATAGAAAACATATTTGAATCATTATGTTCGCGAGAAATTTTTATAATATCTAGCACTCCTCCATAATATACTGTTGCGCGAATGCCCTTGAAGCGATTCGCAACTATCGCCTCACCCTGTCCAGTTCCTCCAATGATAATACCCCTGTCTTTAGTCGGATTTTTAGCAATTTCTTGCGCGGCAAGAGAAATAAAGTCTGGATAATCATCCTCCTCAACATATTCAGACGGCCCTTTATCAATAACTTCAAGACCTTCTTTTTGAAGATATTCAACGATTTTTCGTTTTAGTGCAAAACCAGCATGGTCAGATGCGAGAAAAATTTTCATAGAAAATTTGAATCAAGAATTATGAATAAAAGATTAATATTAAGAAGGTAAAATTGTTATCATGATTCCTGATTCTTTAATATGTCTTCCACTTACTATCACGTGCTCTAGAAGTGTGTGCACATATCCCATTTCATTATCGTACCATGCGAACACTTTCACTAAGTTACCATCTACAACACGAGTAAATGAAAGGTCAGCAATTGATGCATATTTACTGCCAACAATATCGGAAGACACAATCGACTCATCAGTTACCGAAAAAGTTTTTTTCCACCGTTCTTGTTTTGCCGCCTTTTTGAGAATATTGTTTACTTCATTTACGTCTGTGTTTTGTTTTGCAACAAACGTTACATCTACCAGTGAACCTACAATAACCGGAACACGTATCGCAACTCCGTCAAATTTTTCCTCAAGCGGGGTAAATGCTTTAGTTACCGCAATAGCTGCTCCTGTCGTTGAAGGAACAATATTTGCCGCGGCCGCACGCCCACGCCTGAAATCTTTTTTGTGCGTACCATCAACAAGTGACTGAGAAGAGGTATATCCGTGCACAGTATTTAGCACTGCTTTTTCTATGCCGATACCTTCATCTAAAATTGCGATAAGCGGCCCGCCCGCATTTGTGGTACACGATGCATTTGACGAGATATCACACGTCTTCAATTTTTCTTCATTTAACCCAACAAGAACCGTCGCGCCAACAATGCCGCCGACCGGTTCATCTTTGACGGGAGCGGTAACAACTACGCGTTTTGCGCCAGCCTCAAGATGTGCTTGTGACTTAGCATAACTAGCAAATATACCAGTTGCCTCAACGGCAATGTCAACATCAAGCTCTTTCCATGGTAGACGCGCCGGGTCTTTCTGGTGAAGAAGAGAAATAGTTTTTTCACCTTCAGGGGTACTTATAACAAATACTGGTTTACCATCACTTTTTTTTGCCGTAATCGGAATGTCGCTTTTGCCATATGCAGAATCATACTTCAAAAGATACGCGAGATTTTCCGGCCCATCTAAATCATTAACGGCTACGATGTCTAGTTCCGGATGATTATACGCAATTCTAAAAAATGCGCGCCCAATACGTCCAAATCCGTTGATAGCAATTCGTATCTTCATATATAAATAGTATATCAGGATTTACTCAAAGATTCTAAAAACAACTTCTTCAATATTGAGGGATTTGCGGCCCCTTTTGTTTCTTTCATTCCTTGACCGATAAGAAATTGGAGGGATTTTTCTTTTCCTGCTTTAAAATCAGCTACAACTTGTGGTTTGTCAGCAATAATTTTTTCTATAATACCCTTTAATTCCCCCTCGTCGCTTTTTTGAACTAGGTTCATTTCTTTAACAATTTCTTCGGGTTCTCCGCCACTAGAGACCATGATCGCTAAAATATCTTTGGCGCCACGTGAAGATATTTCTCCCGATTGAATCATTCGCATTAATTTTGCAAATGAGGCCGTCTTATCAGTAAATGTACTTGTGTCATCACCAATAAGGTTTCGCAGATCGCTTGCGATATAATTTGACGCAAGTTTAATGAGTTTTTTGTCCGGCAATAATTCTTTTGTAATACCTTCAAATAGATTTCCAAATTTTTCATTTTGCACATACATTTCAATATCTTCATCTGTAATATCAAATTCTTTTTTGTATCGCTCCCTTCTGTCCCACGGTAATTCCGGAAGTTCTTTTTTGAGACTTTCTCCTAAAAATTCAGGAATTTCACTGATGTATAATTTTGGCAAATCGGGATCAGGGAAATAACGATAATCGTGCGACTCCTCTTTTATGCGCTGTGAAAATGTTTTTCCTTTATTTTCATCCCAGCCGCGTGTCTCCTGCACTACCTTCTCTCCTTTATCAAGCAATTCAGATTGTCTTTTAATTTCATATTCAATCGCACGACCTACAGATTTAAATGAATTAAGGTTTTTAACTTCTACCTTTGTACCTAATTCTTGATCTTGGCTTACGCTTACATTTGCCTCAACGCGCATCTCCCCTTTTTCCATATTTGCGTCACTTGCTCCAACGTATCGTAAAAGTAATTGCAATTCTTTTGCAAAAAAGACCGCTTGTTGCGCAGTTTCAATAACCGGCTTTGTAACCAACTCCATAAGAGGTATTCCCGCCCTATTGAAATCAACCAGACTATAATCTCCTGTTTCGTGGGCAGAACGACCAGTATCTTCTTCAAGATGAATCCTCTCAAGTTCTATATTTGCAAGGATGCCATTTGAAATAAGTGGATATTTATATTGGCTGATCTGATATCCTTTTGGTAAATCGGGATAAAAATAATTTTTTCGGTCAAATTCAGTAAAATCGGCAAGTTTTCCGCCAACAGCAGTACCAACCCTTAAAACATGCTTCACTGCCTCTTTGTTGATAACAGGCAGAGTTCCGGGATGAGCCATGCAGATAGGGCAAATATTTACATTCGGTTTTGGTTCATCAGGATCATTCTTTGAATCACAGAACATTTTCGTCCGTGTCTTAAGCTCTGCGTGTATTTCCAATCCAATTGTTGGCTTGTATTCCATACTATATATTATACGCTACATATAATTATTATTTTGCTTGACAAAGATTTAATAATTCGTTACAATATTCGTGGCAATAATGAGATTGCCATTGTTCCTTCACTTCAAAATCCAGAGCCGCAAGCCACGGGCCGAGCGGCAAGGAGAAAACCATGAGCAACAACGAACCCACAATTCTGTTAAGTCTGAAATCATGTCTCCAACCTCAACACACCCCTTTCCTGAACACCATGGTGCAACTTGCACAAGATATTCATGGAGGCTTCGGAAGAATTTCTCTTCAATTTACAAAATTACTTCTCTCTTCTACGCTCCGTGCTGAGTTCAGATGGGAGGGTATCCCGCTTGCGGATGTGTCTATCGACGCAGAATTGGATGTCCGAATACACGAAAATCCCGTTGACAGAGAACATTGGATAGTCGAGGAATTCCTTGGGGAACTTACAAAGTCCACAAGAGATGAGTTGCTGAAAATCGTGTTGTTAAGAATTCCGGCAATGTTGATGATACAAAAAAACAATCAACTTGAGCGCATGGAACATCTTCAGCGTATAGCCGATGATATGTTTCCGAAGAACTCCTAATCTTACTCTCAACAAAAAGGCGAGAGTGCATATTTTGCACTCCCGCCTATCTTTTTGAACTTAACCATTCAATCCATTAACAATAGCTAGTGGCTCACTCACTTCACCGTCACGCTTTTTGCGATATTTCGCGGCTTATCAACATTATTTCCCAATTCAACAGTCAAAAAATATGCCAAAAGCTGAAGGGGTATAAGATTCATAATAGCACTTGTCTCTCCAGTATCTGGAACTTTAATCAGTGAATTGAATAATTCACTGTCGTCACTTCCGACTCCAATGATGTACGCACCACGTGCGCGTACTTCGCCTGCTGCATTTAGTATATCGGGCTTTACCTCATCATTAGAAATAGCAACAATAACAATTACCCCTTTTTCAATCAAGGTAATTGCATAATGTTTTAAGTCACCCGCAGGGATAGAGTGCGCATGTTTATAAGTTCCTTCAATAAGTTTAACCATGCCCTCATTCATGATTTGCAAATTCTGAGATTTACCCATGAGAAAAATATTCTGGGTATTATGTAAGTAATGAGAAAGATTTTTTATAGTATTTATTGACTTTTTATTTTTTAGATATAGTTGAGACTTCTTTATTAATTCTTGTAAATTATTAATCCCTTCTTTGTATTTTCCTTGTACGGTTTTGGCTACCAGATATCCCCATGCTATTTGCGAGGTGAAGATCTTTGTAGACATTACGCAGACTTCTGGACCAGCTTGAGCAGAAAATTTAAAATCAGACATTCGTGCCATCGTAGATCCCTCCATATTCACATATGAGACAATTTGAGCACCTTTTTTTTGTGCATATTCCAAAACTTCAAGCACATCAGCGGTCTCGCCGCTTTGTGATGGAGCAATAAGCAAATCACCTTTCCTAAAAAGATTAAAATATTCCCGCGCATCGGCCCCTACAAGACTTACAGCCCTTATTTTCCCATATGCTCTTAAGTAATAGGCTATCTGTGCAGCAGCAAACCCCGCGGTACCAGACCCTATCGTGTAGATATTCTTTGCTTTTTTGATCTCACGTGCAAGGGCATCGTATTTTCTACGAGATTGTTTAACCACTTGGTTGATAACAAAAGGATTTTCGTTGATTTCTTTAATCATAAAATGATCAAAATCTCCCTTATCAATCTTGTTATCCTTAATATCTAATTTTTCAGCATGATATTTTATGTTTTTGCCTGTCTTTATATTAAAAATTTTAACGTTGTCTCTTCTAATAAAGACGAGTTGGTTATTTTCTATAATTATTGTCTTTTTTACATACTGTGCAAAAGAAAGAGTATCTGATGATAGATATATATCCTGATTTTTTTCATCTAGTCCGACAACAAGCGGCGAGCCATTTCGTGCTGCAACAATATCGCCATTATCTCTTAAAAGAATGATAGTATTTCTTCCCTTAAGATCTAAGAATGCTTTTTGGACAGCAATTTTAAAATCGGATGACTTATTTAACTTACTTTCTATAAGCCTTACGATTACTTCAGTATCAGTCTCGCTTTTAAATCGATGTCCGTTTTTATAAAGATTTTTTTTTAATTCTTTATAATTTTCAACAATTCCATTGTGGGCAAGGACAAAGGTTTGATCAGAAGAACAATGGGGATGTGCATTTTTGTTTGACACATCACCTGTGGTGGCCCATCTTGTATGTCCAATAGCTATATTGCTTGAAGGTAGAGAAAGTTGGGAAAATTGGACTTCACCGATTTTACCCATTTTCTTTATGAGGTCAATTTTAGAGTTACTCTTAACTGCAACACCCCATGAATCATAACCTCGATATTCGAGTCTTTTTAATCCTTCAATGATTTTTTCGCCAGCGTTTTTGTTACCAATGTAACCAAAGATTCCGCACATAATTATTCAATTAAAAATAAATTTGACTCGTCGCTAATAAAACAAAAACAACAAGTAAGGATGTAATCAATATAACTTCTTTCATAGCTTTAAAGTTTATTTACTTAATATCAAACACGTGTTCACTCGCTAGAGAGAGCGCGATTACCAATCCACGTAATTGTAGAAACGATAAGAGCCCCTAAGAATGCACTTAAAAATCCATCAACATCAAAACCTTTTATAAACGTACTCAAAAACCAAAAAAGGAATCCATTTATAACAAGTGTAAATAAACCGAACGTGAGTAATGTAATCGGTAGCGTCAACAATATCAAAATAGGTCTTAGTAGTAAACCAACCACTCCCCACAGAAACGCAAGGATGAGCGCGCTGTAAAAACTTGCTACATGAATACCTGGCACAAGATACGCCGCCGCGAGAAATGCGAGTGCAACAATGAGCCATTTTGCAATAAAAGTCATATCTAGGTATTAGATTATAGGTTTTAGGTTATAAGATTGTAAGTTGTATTATATATTTTTACATACAAAAAGAAAACCGGAGTAAACCGGTTTTCGTAACTCATTTAATTCTCATGTACGTAGGAAAGAATCTCTTTTGCTTGTTCTTCCTTTAGCAGCCCTTCGTCAAGATAAAAGTTAACAAGCTCGGTAATTGTAAAAAGAGAATGTACATATATCCCTTGTCTTTTGAGCTTCTCTACTCCTCCCTGCTCCCTGTCTACTACAACAAGACATTCATTTATGAAAACCCCAGACGGTTTAAATGTGTGTAAAGCTTTGTAAACACTTCCTGCCCCAGTAACCACATCATCAATCAGCAACAGAGAAGACGCGCGAGAAGGAATCGGTGTGATAATACGAAAATCGCCACTCTTTCTTTTCTTCATATTTATAAGTACTGCGGGATTATCCGTACATTCAGTAACACAGAACAAATGAAAACTCTGAGCCAAACTTGTCCCTGCCGTAGGAAGACCCGCAACAGATCGATATCGCAATCTCTGTCTTTCTGCTTCATTAAAAAGGGCGCGTCCCAGCATATCAAGTAACGTGCCTTCCAACGGACCTGGTTTCGTATTTCCTGACGTTCTGAGATTAAGATAATACGGTGAAAGCGGTGCATCTGGATCCGTGTCATGCAGCCGCAAGGGAAAGCCAGCTCCATCAGGAGACCTGCTTTTATCTAAAAAGACCCCTTCGTTAAAAAGAGCGCGAGCGAGCACTTTTTTTTCAGGTGTCATCTCTCTCATGACGTACACTCCTTATCATCCATGCACATATCAACGTTCCTTTGCAAAAGTTAGAGTATGTTGAGAAACCCGGGTTCCCAAGCCGAGACACGTGATTTTTGGTGCGAGGCGTCGAGTCGGAGCCCGAAGTGTATTGAATATACACAGAGAGCGAGGCTCGCGCGCCGTAGCCAAAAACCACGTGTCGCAGGCAGGGAGAGGTTTCGCGACATGCTCTGTCTGCGTTAAAGATAATACTAAATAGATATTCTTGTCAACCCCGTTAGAGGTAAAACAACTTCGTTGTTTGCCGAATCGAATGATTCGGACCTCTAACGGGGTCAACCTGCACAAATGCACCCTATATCTCCTGCCGCAAGCCACACCACGGGCAATACCACTCCTTTTTACTTTCGGGCGCATCTCCGATAGACCACCACTTATTACATGAGACACAATGAAAATGGTGTAAATTCTCAACACTTCGCCGCACCTGTTCATCCTTCTGTTTTTTATTTGCTCTCTGTGGCATTTTTTGTATTTTCTTCCACCAACACAAGGAGATTTACTTGATTTTAGTCAAATCATTATTAATGACAACTGGCTTCATGTCTAATATTTCTTCTTTGCATGATATTTCCGGGATTTCATTAAGAAGATAAATTTTCTTTTTATGATGAAATGCTAATCCCATTTCCAAAAACGTATTCGCTCCAACGTAATTTTTAATATCATTTTTCGTATAATTAAGAACTAATATCGCATATGACCATACAACTTTGTCAAAGTGTCTTTTCATTGCTTCTTCTTTTCTATCCCAAATCCAACCAGAATCACCTTTTTCTGCTTTTCTTAATTTATAATATTGCTTTATTGGTATTGCCACTCCGTCCTCTCCTGCAATCTCTGAGGGTGGAAGTTTAACTTCATGACCTAATTCTTCCAGATGTTTCTTGATTTCCAGCATTTCATCAAAAAATGCAATGCTTCCACAAATTGTTATTTTCATATTTTTATTAACGACGTAGAGCGAGCGCAATGAGAAAGTAGAGCGAAGCGGAATCTTCTCATTGCCGAGCCGAGGAGTTAATACAGGTTCAACACCTCGTGCCTTTAGACCGAGGGACCTTTATTTTTCATATTTCTTGTCATTATTACACAGATTTGTTATTTTGTTCACAGAGTTTTGCATATTCAGAGGTAAATAATGGTTCTTAAAAAACGTCAGAAACTCATATTAACAGCACTGACAGAGCTAGAAGGAGAAGCGACCACTCGGCAAATTGCAGAAAGAGTAAACTTGAACGTGAATGGTGTCTCGCAAAGTTTGGGCGCCATGACTATGACTGGACATGTTGCGTATATTGACGGTCGCGCAGGAGAAACGAGATGGAAATTAATGGATTCATCTTGTTACAATCACACAGATTTGCTACTTTAATAATAGAACATCCAACAAAAAGGTAACCGATGAAAGACCTTCTACACAGAATGTGGGCTATTGTGGTCTGTACTTTTACTTGCACACATCCACGTTGTGAATTTTGTGATATTTCAGAATCAGGTGAAATTCTCTGTCATAAAAAAATAATTTCTAGAATAAAGTGCCATACGAGAATTTGTCCTTATTTTAAGCCATTTTTTAAGGTATTGACAAATTCTGTCAGTTTGCTATACTCCATAGTGAGGATGGAACCAGGATTCAGGGCTGCCAGTCGAGGTCTGAACTGAAACCCTCACAAAATTAATCGACTGGAGGAGGTGTTCTTCTCAAATTCCAGCCAATACTGACACCAGTGGCTGGAATTTTTTATTTTACATACCATGACACTTCTTATATTTCTTCCCTGAACCACACGGGCAAGGATCATTTCTACCTACCTTTGTCTCGCTTGCAACAGGGGTACGGGCGGGCGGGCTAACCTTGTTGCCCGCGTCAGCATGGCTAGCAGAAACATCTTTTACATCAACTTCACGTTCTTTCACAATTTTAGAAATAGAATCTGCGTCAATGGAAGATATAAGTTGTATAACGTGAAGATTGGTCGCTTCTCTCATTTCATTAAACAACTTCAGTCCTTCTTTTTTATATTCAACTAGCGGATCTCTTTGTCCATACGCCCGCAGAGAAACACTTTGGCGTAAATATTCCATCGTCTCTAAGTGCTCCATCCAAAATACATCAATAGTGCGTAAGATAATCCCCGCCAAGGTTTTGAAAAATGACTCTTTCCCCAACTCTTTTGTTTTTTCCGCAATTGTATTCTCTATATTTGGGTCAAAAGTTGTAAGTTCTTCCAAAAAATTCTTTATTATTTCTTTATCTTCAAAAAGAACCGCGCGACGTAGTGTATATATCATTCCTCGTTGATGGTTTAACACATCGTCATACTGTAAAACGTGTTTCCGCGCGTCAAAGTTAAACCCCTCAATCTTAGTCTGCGCCGATTCAAGCGCGCGGGTAATCATCTTATTTTCAATTGGCTGATCTTCGGGAATACCAAACCTCCCCATCATATTTTTAATGGTGTCAGAAGCAAACACACGCATCAGTGTATCTTCAAGCGAGACAAAAAATTGCGTCTCACCGGGATCACCCTGCCTTCCGGAACGACCACGCAGCTGATTGTCAATTCTTCGCGCCTCATGCCGTTCGGTTCCAATAACAAACAATCCCCCGACTTCAAGAATTTCTTTTTGGTCTTTTAGGTCTGGCGGATTACCACCGAGCACAATGTCAACTCCACGACCAGCCATGTTTGTCGCAATAGTAACACCTCCTTTTTTGCCCGCTTGTGCGATAATTTCTCCTTCCCGTTCATGATTTTTTGCATTCAGTACTTCGTGTGAAATTCCTTTTTGTGTAAGCAATGCTCCCAACAATTCATTTTTCTCAATAGAAACGGTACCAACAAGCACGGGTTGGTTTTTTTCATTTAATTCTTTTATCTTTTTTACAACCGCCTCAAACTTTCCTTTTTCTGTTTGCAAAATGAGGTCATCACGATCAATACGAGCAACTGGTCCATTAGTCGGCACTGGAACAACCTGTAAATCATATACGCGTGTAAATTCTTCGGCGCTTGTCTGCGCCGTTCCCGTCATGCCGGCAAGTTTGTCGTATAGTCTAAAATAATTTTGAAATGTAATTGACGCAACAGTACGCGACTCCTTTTGCACTTTAAGTCCCTCTTTCGCCTCAATCGCTTGATGAAGCCCTTCAGACCATCTGCGTCCCGGCTGGAGTCGTCCGGTAAATTCATCAACGATAACAATTTCCCCCTCTTTAACAACGTACTCCTTGTCTTTATTAAATAGTGCTTTTGCGCGTACTGCATTCTCAAGGTGGTGTACATATTTAATCCCTTTCTCTGTATATATATTATCAATACCAAGTATTCCTTCTGCCTTTGTAATACCTTCATCTGTGAGTGTTGTTGCTTTTAATTTTTCATCAATAGAAAAATCCGTGTCTTTATTTAATGCGGCCGCGACACGCGCAAATGTATAATACAAATTTTCCGGATCCCGTGACGGCGCGGAAATAATAAGTGGCGTGCGCGCTTCATCAATTAAAATAGAGTCAATTTCATCCACAATTGCGTAAGAAAAATTTCTTTGTGTCACTTCTTCTTTTGTGTACGCAATATTACTGCGCAAATAATCAAAACCAAATTCATTATTTGTTCCGTAAGTAATGTCAGCAGCGTACGCTTCTTTTCTTGTACACGGCCGCAAAAATTCATGCACCACATGAAAACCACCTGTAGTATCTCTTAGAGTATCAAGTTCGTCGTCATTTTCCTGATTCCTGATTCCTGATTCCTGATTCTCGTTCGTGTGCGAGGGATCGTAAAGATATGACTGATTATCTGTGTTTGTTACCCCAACAGTCATGCCAAGCGCCGCATAAATTTGTCCCATCCATACCGCGTCACGACGCGCAAGATAATCATTAACGGTAACAACATGCACACCCTCTCCTTTAAGCGCATTTAAATATACCGGAAGTGTTGCAACTAAAGTTTTTCCTTCTCCGGTTTTCATTTCCGCGATATTGCCTTGATGAAGAATGATTCCCCCAATAAGTTGGACATCATAATGGCGTTGATTTAGAGTTCTCTGAGCCGCTTCTCGTACAGTCGCAAATGCTTCCGGTAATATTGCGTCAAGCGTCTCTCCCTGTTTTAATGCACTTCTAAAATGTTCTGTTTTATGTTGCAGTTTATCACCAGAAAGCCCTTGTATTTTATGCTCTAATTCATTAATATGCTTGACAATAGGCTCTATTTTTTTGATGATTCTTTCCTCATTTGAAAACCATTTCTTGAAAATCATATCCTACTATACTACCATAAAAGCCGAACTCCCACCCTTAGAGTGAGAGTTCGGCGGAAAACCTGTGAAAGATGTTGAACTATCCTCTCCTTCGTCGGCGAGTTGTTCTCTTCTTTGCAGGTTTTTTCGCTACTCGTCTTTTAGTTACTCGTTTCTTGGTCGTTCGCTTCTTAGTTGTTCGTTTCTTAGTTACTCGCTTTCTCCTCTTCGGAGCAGCTCTCTTCTTAGTAACTTTTCTTCGTCGCTTTGGAGCAGCTTTTTTCCTAACGACTTTTTTTCGTCGCTTTGGAGCAGCTTTTTTCCTAACGACTTTTTTTCGTCGCTTTGGAGCAGCTTTTTTTCTACGTACTGTAGCCATTGCAATGGTTCATTAAAAAACTTTTAGAAATCTTTTAACGAAATGGAGTTACGTCTTTTAATTCGACCTTAATTTAATTATCACACATACTTAATCTTTAAAACAATAAAAAAATAAAAGAGTTGGGGATAAACTAATTGCAGATTTAAGATTTAAGATTTCAGATTTAAAAAACCGATTAACAAATTTTCGCTTTACACTTATTAAAACTTTCCAACAAACGAAACTTCAAACTCAACATCAATTCCAGTTTTTCTTTTAACGTCGTCTTTAATTTCTTCAGCAAATTTTTTGACATCTTGCGCAGTACTCTTCCCATGATTCACTAATATAAGCGCCTGCTTACTGTGTAAGGCAATATCTCCCCTGCGATCTCCTTTCATTCCACACACCTTATCAATAATCCACGCAAGCGGTACTTTTACATTACTTTCTCCGACGTCATAACCAGGTAAACCAGGGTAAATATGGGAGAGCGCAGAAAATTTTTCTTTAGAAAGAATTGGGTTTTTGAAAAATGACCCTGCTGTGCCTACCTTGTTTATGCTTGGAAGTTTTTGTGACCTGATGATGGTGATAATGCGACGCAAATCTTTGGGCAGTAAGGCATTCGCCTGAAGATTATGTTTTTTAATATATTCTGTAATATCTTTGTAATCCGTATTTGTGTTTCCTTTATAAAAAAGTGTAAACGCAACGTGTGTAATAATCAGGTGTTTATTTTCTGGTCTTTTAAATATACTGCCACGATATATAAATTCACATTCTTCATGTGAAATTTTTGTCGTGCGCAGTGTATTAGTATTAAAAACTTTTACCCACGCCACAGTATCTTTCACTTCAACACCATACGCGCCAATATTTTGAACGGGAGCGGCGCCAACTGTGCCGGGAATTGCGGATAAATTTTCAATCCCAAACAAATTTTTCTTTACCGTTTGTTCAACAAATGCATCCCAATTTTCTCCTGCGCCAGCAATTACGGTAACGGCACCTATCCCTAGGCTTTCAGCCGGGATCCCGGCCGCAGGCCTAGGGACACTTTCCTCAAAGCGTACTCCTTTAATATCCGGCTTTATAACAAGACCATTAAAACCCTCGTCACTCACGATCACATTAGAACCATCCCCTAAAATATGAAACGGTACATTGTGAGTGCGGGCAAATAAAACTGCATGCTGAACATCATCAATATTCCGCGCAACAAAAAAATACCGCGCCGGACCGCCGACACGCATTGTAGTCAACTCCGAAAGCGGTATATTTTCTTGTAGGCCTAACTTGTGCACAATTGTGACCGGCGGAAAGCGAGCTCCGAAACAAATGTCCTTATATGAGTGCCGCCGCCGGTCGCAACCGGGCACAAATATAATTTACTCATAGTATAGCAAAAGAAATCTTATACTGAAAGCTCCTTTCAAGTAAAAGCAGTACTACAGCCGCATATCTGAGAAATACATTAAAAAGCCCGCTATCTCTCACGAGAGATAGCGGGCGCCTGTTATCATTTTTTCAATTCTCCACAAGGTCATACATCCTTTTTAGGTAAGCTCTTGCAATAGAAAAAGCAAGGACAGCATATAAAACACAAAATATAGCGGCTAGCGCACTGTCAAGAAAGAGAACGAGTATGGCAGCAGAGCCCACAGATAAACAAGCAAGAAAAATAAAAAGAAATTCCCAAGATTCCTTCTTTTTAAGAGATTGGTTAAGCTTCTCAAAATCTTTTGGGTTTAGTGTGTGACGTTTCTCGTTACGCAAATACGCGATGCTATCCCCTTCTTTTGACAATTTACACATCCACAATCCTAGAATGTCATTCAAAAAAAGAAAGAGTGTATATTCTCTTTGCCATATCCACCACGCTATGATGTTATTTAAAAATTGAACGAGTACATTCTTTCTCTGCATCTGATATTCTCCTATGCAGTTATCATCTCTACTAAGTAACCTACCAACGCTAATATAAAAAATCAAGAGGAAGAGATAATTACAGAAAAAACCCGTTCTAGCACATACAAGAACGGGTTTTTCTTTTTTGCGTTATGTTGCTCTAGCAAAACTCGCAAACATTTTTACTTTCTTCCTCACTGTGTTCCTGTTCTTTCTTTTGAGATTCAGGACGTGTCTGCCCACAACCATCACAAGCAAACGTTTCTCCACCAGAAGCGGGAGCAGAAACAGGAGCACTCTCCTCTTTCTTCTTCGAAAACATATTCTTAAAAAACTTCATATATTTTAAAATTACCTCCTAATAATTAGTATTTTTATTATACCATGACAAAAAATCTTTATCATTAACAATCCATAATCCCTATCTACTAAACAGTGCAGAGAGACTACGAAATTATACAAATATGCATAAAAAGACCAAGGACGCGTAAAAACAAAAATCCCGACTCATGTCGGGATTTTTGTTTTTACGCGTCCTTGGGAAGTATTTTATACATCCCGGCGTCGCACACGGTGCATTTGCCTTTAGCGGCAGGAGTTCCAGGTTTGATTTCTGTCTTCTCAACATCCTTCATTTCCCGTTTCTCCTTACACCTCATGCAGTGCCCAATTACTTTATCATCCATACGTAGGCATACTAGCATATTTCTAATAATTATACACCACCCTAATCCACACCTTAAAAACTGAGGTTTTATAGCTATGTTTCAAGATCCAACCTTGAAACATTAAGATGGGAAATGTTCAAAAAGATGTGAGAAAGTGAGTATATTGACTTTATGTCCGTATTGTAATTCTAAATTATGCATTGATAGTCGTTTCAGTGTTAGTCCGTGCGCTACTTACGATTATGGCAGCACGCAAAAAAAGCACCCTGCATTGCAGGGCGCCAAATATAATGCTGTACTGATTTTATTAAGATGTCGTTATTCTCACGAGTTCTGTAACGACTTTATGTGGAAGGATGGGCTATTGAGCCAAAACCCTGGATACTTTATTGCAGGGGACCTCGGACATACCCATCCCTGTCTGATTCGTGTCACCTGTTTTGCGTGAAGCAACCAATGCAAAACACAAACCCGTACGACTGTCCTTGACGTAGGTAATTTTGGAAGCAAAACCCTTTGCTTCATTGTCGCCGAACTTGGACGGATTCACGTCGCATCCAGCGACAAGTATACAGACAACCAAGAATGCGAAAATGCGATATCCATTTTTTTCATCTTAAGCCCTCCTTAAAGGCTGGTTGAATTTAGGGAAGTACTAACCATCTTGATTATATACTATTTAAATAGAGTTGTCAAGTGTCAAAAACGGACGGCTCAACGTGTTGAGCCGTTCGGAGAAAATAGCCACACAGGAATGAGCCTGACGGAAATGGAGCAAAAACGCATGATTTTGTCAGTCCGTTTTTGCGCTTTTAGTGAGGAATCTGTCACGAATCACTAAATATTTTATGAATGCTACGCATCCAAAAATACTAAGTGTTCGCGACCCCGACTCGGCGACAAGCACTCGTCCGCCTATTGGCGGACTTCGTCTTGTATACCGCCTCCGTCTTTCGATTCCTGTCGGTGTCTCACAAACACAAACAAAAACAGAGCTCTCGCTCTGTTTTTGGTGTTTGTGGACCCGACAGGAATCGAACCTGCGACCTCCGCATTGCAAAAGCGGCGCTCTAGCCAACTGAGCTACGGGCCCCCTAAAAAATATCTACTGATATCAGTAGATGAAATTATACCTTATTTTTTTCTAATCGCAAGACAAAGAATATGAATCCAGCATAAATAACATTCCAACATTCTGCAGAATGTTGGAATGTTATTTATTGAATATTGAGAAAAAGACCCACTCATGCAAGTAGGTCTTCATATTGTTACGCTTCGCGAACAAGCTCAAATCCTTCAAAATTTTTCAAGCTCTTCATTCAGTAGCATAGCCCTCTTCGTCCTTGTGAAAAAATTTGCCGTGGAACATTTGGAAAGCTGGGCGTGGCAACAAGTGTTATTGTTCGAAGAAACTTCTTGAGGAATTTGACCGCAAATTCTTCTTCAATTGAATTAACGTGTTGATTCAATTGAAAACGCCGCAACGTTTCAGAAATTCTTCCAACAGATTCTGCGAAATCTTCTTCGCCTATAATTCCTTTCAGTAGGTCAAACTTACTCAACGCTTCTTTCTCGTCACGCTTCAACAAATATGCCCGCCTTTCGGCAAATAATGCCCCCTCCTGGGCCTCAACCATGTATTCAATAAGACCATTTGAAACAATTTCAAGACGGCGTTGAGAAATTAACCCTCTATCTTCAAATGCCAACAGTAAGTCTTCCGAAGCATGTTTTAAGCCCAGGCTGGCTAGTGCTTCGTAATTTCGCCTCATGGATTTCTCTCCTATTTTTCGTGGTTATCTAATGTATATCTTATCATCTTGTATTAAAAAACGTACAATATACCGAAAATCAAATTTTCATACGTTTTGCAATGTTCTCCAAGTAAATAATATCGTCTTTGATGCTCTCAAGTCCCGCTTTAAAGAAATTCGGTCCTGTCGTATCTACACCGATTTCCTTAAATATATTTTTTGGACTTTTGCTTCCACCCGCACTCAAAAACTGATCTATTTGTTTGATGTACTGTGCATCAGCGCGATATTTTTCATGTAGCGCCTTACTTATGAGCTGTCCGTACGCATAGGAATACACGTAGAAAAAATTCCGTATATGTGGCCATGCAACAAAAAAATATCCGTCTTGCTCTTTCAATTTGAACACTGGCCCAAGATACGCCTTCATGTGTTTGTTCATAAGCAATGCAATATCCTCTTTAGGTAAACTCCCTGTTTCTCGAATTCTTCTATGCAATTCTAATTCAAAATTAAAGCATGCAACCTGTTTGAATACACTGGAAATGTCCCATTGAATTTTGTCATGTAACGCTATAATTTTTTCCCGATCTGATAGTGTCTCAAATATTGCATTAAACACCAATGTCTCGAAAAACTTGCTTGCGGTTTCGCCTACCGATGCCGTGGCATTTTGATAAATTGACGACTGTTGTTTGCTTCTTTCTTTGTGTATTGCATGCCCCATTTCGTGAGCAAATGTCATTATAGAGCGAAAATTTCCTGTGTGATTAAGCAATACAAACGTCGGCAGACTGACACCACCAGAACAAAAAGCACCCCCCGCTTTGCCTGTTTTAGGGAACACATCAATCTGACCGTTTTTAATCATTTCATCAAGAATCACGCCATATTTTTTATCGGCGCCATAGAAGACTTCTTGAAGAACATTAAACTCTTTTTTAAATTCAATCTTCTTTCTCGTCTTTCCAATACTAACTGCTTCGTCGCCATACTCTAGATGTTTAAGGTCAAGGAGTTTTGCTTTTAATTTATAAAATCGTCTGCTTATGTAAAAATTATTCGTGACAATCTCTACAAGATTTAGGATACTTTTTTGATCATTTTCATATCTAAGTATTGTTGCGCTATATGGTTGCCTGAAACCCCGGAGCTCATCATTTATTTTCTTGTCAATATAGATGGCATTTATCTCGCTTCCAGCAAAGTCGCTAACAGCGTAGAAGGTATCCATGATCTGTCCGCTTAATTTTCTCCTTGCTTCTGTCGGTAACGTCGCAACCTTATTCATTGCTTCTGAAATAGGAAGGTTTTTGTCTCTAAAACGTACTGTCTGTTTGTTCAGGAATCTTGAAAAACCACTCTTCCACAACGAATGGCTTGGTAAATTTTTCAGTTTAAGGATTTGCTCTTCTTGTTCAGTCAAATCATACTCGCCATTCTCAAAGGTTCTTTGTAGAAAATAACGGTATCGTATAAGTTTTTTACTGTGTAAAAATTTCTTTTGTAATCTTTTTTCTATCTTCCCAAGTGATAATTCAAAGAATAAAATTTTATTACTAGCCATTGTCAATTGATCATGCAATTGATTACATCTGGACACCATTTTCTGATCTGTACTATCTAATGTCCTTGAGTACTCAAAATACGCAAGCGGTTTTCCTCCGCCCACCTTTGCGATAAGTTTTTCGTAATCTGTCAATACTCGCAGCAAGCCTTTTTCATTTTTCAAATAGTCAGTCTTATTCCTGTACTTTTTGGCAAACTGTTCATATGCATTTTTAATTTCTGCAATATCTCTCTCTATTCGTGGGTCAGTCGGAAATTTATAGAGTAATGTAAGATTCCATTTTGTTTTCATAAGAAATAGGCTCTATGTAGACACTCCATAACAAGATTAGGCTATTACGACCTATTTCCTTAAAATAGCGAGATTAATTATGCAAGGCAAGTTTCAATAAGTGATCGAGAAAATCCGGGAAAGGACAGCCGACTGCATTGCACGCTTTGGGAAGTAAAGATTCTTCGGTTAATCCCGGCAACGTATTTATTTCAAGGATAAATATTCCGCGAGGAGAAACGATAAAATCAGAGCGTGAGTAGTGTCGCGCATCAATTGCTTTATGCGCGGTAATTGATGCGCGCGTAATTTCTTTTTTCTCTTCATCAGAAAAATTACTCGGGCATATTTCCCGTGTTTCACCACAATACTTTGCGTTGTAATCAAAAAATGTGTAATTACTTGGAGGAACTATTTCAACGGGTGGGAGCGCATAATGTTTTTCCCCCCTGAAATCATCAATCACACCGCACGTCGCCTCTCTTCCTTTTATGTACTCTTCAACGATAACGGCAGAATCGTATTGAAGTGCGCTTAAAACAGCTTTTAATAATTCATCAAAACTGTGCGCTACAAAGACACCAACAGACGAACCACCAGATAAAGGTTTAACAACCGACGGCTGTGGTAATTCCCGAAATACAGAAAGTATTTCCCTTTCTATATTGTCAGTCTCTTTAATTATTTTATGGGACGGCATGACAAGCCCCGATTTCTGAAAATGTTCCTTGGTGAATAATTTATTCATGCCGATGGCGGATGCCATAGCTTCCGCTCCGGTATATGGTACATCAAACCGTTCAAGTATTTTCTGCACCTTACCATCTTCGCCATAGTAGCCATGAAGCGCGTTAAAGACCACATCCACTTTGCGGGAAATTTGTTCAGGAGAAAACGGCAAACCATTAGCATGCCATACACCATCCTTATCAATTAAAACATCAACCCCTTTATAGTGTTCAGGAAGATTTTTAAGTACTGCGCCACCGGTTTTGAGCGATATATCATATTCGCTTGAAGGTCCACCGCGCAATACACCAACTCGTGTCCTTGTCATGTATATAAGTATATCACAGCACACAAAACAAGCGGCTTCCCGCTGAAAGCGGGAAGCCGCTTGTTTAATGAACGCCTAAAATTGATAACTTTGACAAAATTAGCAATTCATCCTTGTTTTTAAAGATATTTTATTGCTGTTGACAAACGTAATAGTTTGTGTATAATATGAAAAGAGATTCAGTCCCGCCCCTACTCAAAAAAGAGGTTCCTTATGGGCACACAAACAGAAGAAGACGTTACATTCCTTGATTATATACAACGCTTTGGTAGCACAACCGCCAAGTTCAGCTTCAAAGACGTTAACAAAAACGAAGGATTCTTTTTTCTATCCAAAGTTTTATGCGAAGATCGTCTGCAAAACCGACAAAGAAGAGGCCTTCCGCATGAACAAACCAAAAAAGCAATCGACGATTGGCCGGATGAATAATTACTGACAATCAATCATTTGCACGACCGTCCCTTCTGGGGCGGTCTTTTTTGCCTACAATATTTACAACACACGTTTCAAATATACTCTATTCATAAAAAAAGCGCGCGCAATTAATTTTGTACGCGCTAATTTATTTCCGGATGTTCTTCTTGGAGTCGTCCGCTAATGATATCTGAGATAAGTGCTGCAGGTTTAATGCTAAGTTTATTGACCTCACAATATTCAACCAGTGAATTCATAAATGCTTCATTTTCATACAAATCCCCGATAAGGAGTTTGATTGAACCCCCAATAAGCAAGATGTTACCTGTCACCTCTCTTCTAAACTCAAACTCATCGTCTTCCAACTTCATCTGCTGTTCCTCATAGCAACAAAGCAGAGTAACAATTACATGGAAAAATCCGGCAGGCTGTAATTTAATATGAAAATCCATCGTCCAATCCAATATCCTCAAAACCATCGTTCTTATTTAAAGATACAACAAAATGCGCCTAAATGCAAGTGATAACAACCATAGAAAAAACCCGCGGGCGCATGCGTCCGCGGGCAAACTTTTGACGTGTTTCAGCTATTTTTTACCAGCGTTTTTTTTACCAGCGTTGTCGACTGTTCGTCGGAATTTCGATTCTCTTTCAAATATTCTTCCCACGCAAGCTTTTTGCTACCCTCTATGTCATTACGATTGGCCATGCTTGCCAGCAAACTTCCAACTGTTATACCAAATGCACCTGCCAATAATGAGCCCTCTTTCACTGCCTTTTTAGAAAAGTCTAAAGATTCCATCAGAAGAGACACGAGTTCAACCGCCACAAACCAAACAAACAACGAAAATATTAACCACACACCAATGAGAGGAATGAAAGATACTGAACGTTTATTCCGCGGCCATTTGACGCCGTATTTCAGTTGGAACTTATAACATTCCGGCGGTTCGCGCCATTTCACAAGCTCTATCTCGCCTTTTCTATTTTTCCAGCAGGCATATTTTCTATCGGAGAGCGTTGGGTTATGCTCTTTTTCTTCACCAAAAGAAACCTTTACCGAGCCATGTCCGTCTTGCCCTTCGGGCCACAAAACAATTACCTGCACACGAAGACCACCAGCATTTCCGCCCTTAAGAACACCCGTTAATGTGAAGTGTCCCGGACTCTCTTGACTAGTGTTTTGGTGCTTAAGTGACGCGCCATCATGCGCCATTGAAATCGCTTTTTGGGCGACATCAATGTTGACGAGTTCTGTCTCGGTTACAGACGCCTCCTTCACCTGTTCTGTTTTTCTTGCCTTAGCGCCTTGAGATACGGTCATTTTCTTCTCCATCCATGAAGAACGGAGTAGGACAATCCCCACACCGGCCGCCGGTCAACGGCAGCAATTTGCTCATTTCATATTGAAACAAACACATTGCTGGCGTTGACAATTTCCAAGCATCATCTGTGTGCACAATATTACATACAATCGAAACTGTCAAAGTTCCAAAAAACATTCCAATCCCGCTTCTAGCGGGATTGGAATGTTGTAAGAGTTGCGGGTTAATTACATATTCTGTTTTGCGTACGCAAGCGCGCCATAAAGCCCTCCTTCATCTTTTAACTCTGCCTTTTTAAGTTCTGGCCGTTGAGGAAAAATATGCACTAAACGAGAGAAATGTTCACGAATATTCTCAATAGGGATGGCGGGATCTCCCACTATCATTGACCCACCAAGAACAATAACATGCGGCGACCATAATACCGCAATATTATTTAATCCATAGGCAAGCACCCGCGCGTATTCATCCCAAATCTTTTCGTCAGTAATTTCAATCGGTTTTTTGCCAAATTGTTTTTCCATAGCAGAACCGGATACATACGATTCAAGGTCTCCAGGATTTTTACAAGACGCACACGGACCTCCATGTATATCAATGATGTGATGTCCGGGTTCAAACCCAAACGCGCTTTCATCAATTCTGCCATCAACAATACGAGCGCCGCCAACACCTGTACTCACTGTAATATATGCAACAATCCTTTCACCCTTTCCGGCACCGTATACCGCCTCACCAAGACCTACAAGCGCGGAATCATTCTCCAAAAATACTGGTACATTAAATGCGTCTTCTAGACTTTTCTTGAGCGGCTTTCCTATCCATCCTCCAATATTTGGAGAATTTACCATTTTAGTTTTTTCCTGATCAAGCGGGCCAGCAATACCACCAGCGATCGCCGTAATTTTTTCACCTCCAGCAACGTCTTCCACCATTTCCTGAAACAACCTCATTCCTGCATCAAAATCATCAACAGGAGTTTCACGTTTCTCTATATTTTGAATCGATTCACCATCAGTTGATGCTGCAACACGCATTTTTGTTCCTCCAATGTCAAATAAAATGTACATATAAATAAATTCCTAATTCACCTAATTTCTAATTCACCTAATAAAAGGTCTAATTCAATAATGTCCAATGTCAAAACGATTTTTCTGGAATTTAAGCATTTGACCTTTGACCTTTTATTAGAAATTAGGTGAATTAGAAATTAGAAATTTTCTGATTTTTATTAAAAATTAGATGCAAGGCTTTAACTAAAAATTGTTATTGCATACCCCGCAACAACCATTGACACGCCAGCCCATCCGACAATTTGCTCAATGCGCATAGTTTTGAGTACTTTTTCGTCAATTTTATGCTCACCAAGCACACGATGATGCACCCGCAAGGCGGCATACGCTATAAAGACCGTGCCAACCATGCCAAGTGTTAAACTAATAAATGAACTGCTAATTTCAATCATGATAGATTTTTAACGAGCGTAGCGAGTATAAAAATCATCACCGAGCACATAACTTTAACTTAAATTTTTCGGTAAAAATAGCAGGCTAGGTCCGGCCTTGAGGAAAAAACTGAGGAAAACTGTACCGCAAGGTCTGGTCTTCTCCCGTCGTTTCACTCCTCCTCAAGGCCAGACCTGGCCGCACAGTTTTTGGGAAAAGGCCGGACCTTGGCTTCTTTAAGACCGAAAAATTTAAGTTAAAGTTATGTGCTGGGTTAATAAATTATAGTCGCTTTGCTCCTTAATTTATTAAATTAAACGCGCTATTAATAAGACCGATATGTGTGTATGCTTGAGGAAAATTCCCCAAAAATTCTTTTGTATCCGGATTCAATTCTTCAGAGAAAAGACCAACGTGATTTTGTAAAGATAGGATTTTTTCAAATATTTTTTCTGCCCGCTCGCGTTCTCCAGTAAGAATCAAAGCATCAATTAACCAAAACGAGGCAAGCAAGAACACTCCTTCCGTGCCAAGCAAACCATCTTTGCTCGTGTATCTGCGGAGTAATCCATCGCCACTTGATAATTCTTCCTCAATACGTTTTATAGTAGAAATCATGCGTGGATCATCCCCTTTTATAAAACCAAGTTTTGAGAACGTGAGCGCGGACGCATCAACATCCTCGGAATCAAAACTCTGCGTAAATGATTGTTTTTTCTCACTCCAGCCACGTTTTAAAACCTCTTCAGAGACTTCATCCCGTTCGCGTTCCCACTTTTCAATATCACCATCAAGATTGTGGGCACGTGCGATTTTAATTGCTCGATCAAGTGCAACCCAACACATAACCTTTGAATATAAAAAGTGTTGCGGTTTCGCACGAACCTCCCACAGGCCTTCATCGGGTTCTCGCCATATATCCACGACATGGTTTGCAAAAGTTCGCAGTGTATTCCATGTCTCTTGGCTAACCACATGCTGTTCACGTGAAAGGTGAATTGTCCAAACCATATCAAGCACGCTTCCATATATGTCCCATTGTTTTTGTTTATACGCATTATTGCCAATTCTGACAGGTCGCGATTCCATATACCCTTCTAGATGATCAAGTGTTTCCTCTGTGAGAGTACTCTCACCCTGCAACCCATACATAACTTGTAATTTTTCCGGGGTTGCTTCGCCGGCTGTAGTGCCACAAGTTGTAATTACCCACCGAATATATTCTTCTGCTTCTTTGAAATAACCAAGGCGAAACAAAGCTGAAAGAGTGAACGCTGAATCACGAATCCATGTAAAACGATAATCCCAATTTCGCATCCCACCCATTGTTTCAGGCAAGGAAGTTGTTGGAGCCGCCGCAATAGTTCCAACAGGCTCAAAAAAAAGAATTTTAAGCAAAAGAGAAGATCGCACCACAGGAACATGCCATTTCCCCGCGACAGAGCATTTTCTAATATCACAATTATGCACCCAGTCGCCCCAAAATTGCTTTGTTACTTTTAATTCTTCATTGTGATGCTGTTTTCCTTCCTCATGGAAAACAACTTCGCCAACATTGTATCTAAAAATAAAAAAATTGTGTGCACCAGCGCCTAATACAAACGTCGCAATTGCAGTATTGTCCTTAATCTCAAATGGCACCAATGAGGCGAGCACACCATGTTTTTCCTCATTTTTAATATATATACCGCCATCTACTAAAGAAAGTTTTGTTTGTCCGCGTGCGTAATCAAATCGCGGCATAAAAACAATACGCATCTTACATGAACCTTCAACGCCAGCCACTTTTCTGTGAATACGAAACGTAGTGTCTTCTTCAGCCGGTACGAATGTCTTCTCTGTCTCTATGGGGATAAAGTCAGTTACTTCCACTATTCCATTCTGCGTCTTAAATCGTGTAATAAGCACATTCGTGTCCCCGTCATATTTCTGAGATGATGTAAATGGCTCTTCCGGTTGAATGCTCCAAAATCCGCCGATGTTATCGTCAAGTATTGCGTTAAAAACGCCAGGAGAATTGATAAACGGCGCAGGTGCCCAATCAATTGAGCCATCTTTAGAAACAAGCGCCGCGGAGCGTAAATTTCCTATTATTGCGTAATCGCGAATTGGCTTGTACATACAAAGATTAGTATCTAGTATTTAGTATATAGTATCTTGTATAAGAACGACGCCGTTTTAAATAATACGAGATACCAGATACTTATTTCGTCGGCTGCGCATGATATTTACATAATTTACCATGTATTTTACTGTCTTCGCGCGCTGATGTTGCGGCAACAGTTCCTCCGGCCGCTGCGGTAATACATTGTTTGAATCTTCCAAATTGGTTTACCGTATCACCGGCGGCAAAAAACCCATCAATATTTGTCTTCATCATATTATCGGTTTTAATGTATCCTTTTTCATCAAGCTCCACACCGAGAGAATCAACCAATTCAACATTCGGAACAAAACCAATTTCAACGAACAATCCATCAACGACGAGCTCGTCTGATCCATTATGTGGCTTAGTGAGTATTACTTTTTCCAACTTTCCGTCACCGACAATTTCTTTTACTTGTGTTTCCGTCAATATCTCAACTTTGTCTCCCAACTGTTTCATCCGCTCCTGATTAACCGGCTCAGCATGTATCTCTTTCTCTCTAGTGATAAGATATGCTTTTTCAAAATACTCCGCGCCAAAAGTAAGCGCTTTAATTGACGAATCGCCACCACCAACCATTGCAATAGTTTTACCTGTATAAATTGGCCCATCACATGTCATGCAGTAATGCACGCCCTTACCGGTTAATGCATCTTCATTTGGAAGTCCAAGTCGTCGGTGTTTTGCACCTCCCGCAAATATAACTGTTTTTGATTGAAGTGTTTCATCGTTTACATCAGCGAAGAAACAGTGCCCTTCCCGCCGAAGCATTTTGACATGTCCAGATTTAAATTCTGTTCCCACAGATTCCGCCTGTTCGCGCATGAGCTTAACAAGCTCGTATCCATCTATTGGTTTAACGCCCGGATAATTTGAAATCTTTCCTGCTTTCGCGGTTTCGCCACCAAACTCACCTTCAATAATAATCGTCTTTAGTTTGTACCGCCCGGCATAAAGCCCAGCGGCAAGTCCGGCTACTCCGGAACCAATGATAATAAGATCGTACATAATATGTTAAGTATAAGGTATAAAGTACAAAGTATAAAGTATATATATTGATTGTTCAATTAATTCCCAAAATTACCTTTTTCTTACCCGCTCTTAAACCCTCTATTCCATCAAAACCTTGCAAGGTTTTGATAGGATAGGGGTTATTTAGATAAAATCTACCTCAATTTTAGTAGAATAGTGATTTTTTGACAATTGATAACTTGGTCAAATGTTCCAGCCGAAGGCTGGTCCGCCTCGGGCGGAAAATGTCAAAGGTCAAATGTCGCCGTCCATAAGACGGCATTGGGGGTTGACTTATCCCACCCAAAGGAATAAATTTTGAATAGAAAACAATTGGAGTAAAGTTCATGTACATTTACAGGCATCCTGAATTTAATGACCACGAGCAGATTATTTTCTTTAGACTACAGCGAAGTGGCCTATATGGAATCCTCGCTATTCACAAGACGTTTTTTCATCCAGTTTTAAAAAGCCCGTCAGCGCTTGGCGGAGCACGCATGAAGCCATACGAAAACACAGACGACGCACTCACCGATGTCTTGCGACTTTCAAGAAGCATGACGAAAAAAGCGGCTTTAGCTGAAACTGATTTCGGCGGCGCGAAAATGGTTATTATAGGAGACCCCAAAAAAGACAAAACACCCGACATGCTTGACGACCTTGCTGATGTTTTAAACAGTTGGTCGGGTCTGTATGTAATCGCAGAGGACATGGGTATTACAGAAAAAGACATGAATTATCTTTTTCAAAGAACACGCTGGGTCTCGGGAAAATCAAAGGAAGCAGGCGGAAGTGGAAACCCTGGACCAGTTACAGCACTAGGGGTATTTGAAGGATTACAAGCTTGTTTGAAATACAAGTATGACACTTTGAACATGAGAGGAAAGCGATTTGCAATATCCGGCTTGGGAAATGTTGGGCACTCGCTTGCAATTTTCATTGCAGAAGCAGGAGGAAATTTGCTTCTTGCCGACATTGACAAGACGGCACTCTCCCGCACGATAGAAGAAGTTAAAAAAACCCCAGGTTGCTTTGAAGTAGATCCATTTGAAGTAGATCCAGCAGAAATTCATAAAATAAAAGTATCTGCATATTGCCCGTGCGCAAATGGCGCAGTCATAAACGATGACACTATAGCAGAATTAAACTGTGATATCGTTGCTGGTTCAGCCAACAATCAGCTTGCAACCCAGGAACACGGCGACATTCTGTACGAACGAGGTATAACTTACGCCCCCGACTTTATTATCAACGCAGGAGGTCTCATCAATGCAGCTAGCGAGCTCAATCGCGAAAGATACAACGAGCAAGCTGCTCTTATGCACGTACGCAGAATTTCTGGACGATTACACCATATTTTTTTAGAAAGCGATAACAGAAACATCTCTCCAACCAGAATTGCTGATGAAATGGCAGGAAAAATCATTGAACAAAAAGTCCAAGAGTGTAGCGAAAAACTTCGTGAACAATACACGAGAAGCCCGATATAAATCGGGCTTTTTTTTAACATGCTCTACCACTTGCGGCGCGATTATTCATTTGATAAATTATAGGCAGAAAACTTCAAGAAAGGAATCTTGAAATGCACGTTAAAATCACAGGGTTACCACATCATCCAACAATTAACGGCGTTGATTTTTCAGAATTGTCCACAAAAGAGCACAAGCGTATCATCCGAGAACTTTCTCCGCGCAACTATCATCAGGTTAAAGACTGGATGGTTGTTGGAAAAGGAAAACGGGAAGGTACACTTCTTCTGCAACGCACTTTACCTGACGGTATGGAAGAGCAAAAAGAAGTATTTGATTGTCATGCAATGTATTCTGCATGTAATTTCGGACACGGGGATATTTTCTCTGACATTCTAAAGCATTGTGGTTTAGAAAATTTTTGGAATCACCAAGTCCCCGCACTGCCTAAATCAATAGACCATAAATTTCAAGCACCCGCACTGACTGCGCTTAAGCATCTTACTGGTCTTGATATGTTTCTTTTAAAATCAACGGGAGCAGAAGCAGTAGAGACGGCTATCAATACATCCTTTAAATATGTATTTATAAAACGCGGAAGACGCGAGGTTTCTAAGCCAATCATCATCGTTCCAAAAAACAACTTCCACGGGCGCACTCGACTAGCTCGTTCTTTATCCTCAAGCCCGCTTTCACGAGAAGGGTTTGGACCGCTTTTGGGAGGAAGTGTTGTTCGTCACACGCCGTATAATTGTGTAAGCGCCATCAAAGAACTCGTACGTCGTCACAGGAAAAACATTATTGCAATTGTTCTGGAACCAGTACAAGGAGAGGGTGGAGTTATTGTCCCATCAAGAGATTACCTTAGACAAGTCGCAGAAATTTGCAGAGAAAATGACATGGTATTTATCCTTGACGAGGTTCAGACAGGATATGGAAGAACGGGAAGCAACTTTGCATATGAGCAATGCGGATTTCTTCCGGACCTTCTTTGTGGTGGAAAAGCGGCTGGAGCGGGTATTATACCGGTTTCATTTGTCGCAGGACGGCGCGATATTATGGAGAGCATTGAAGAAGGGACAGAAGGCGCAACATGGAGCGCAACTCCTATTCAGTGTTTCGCACTTATGTCAGCCATCAAAGCTCTTTGTGATAATAATCTTTCAGAAGAGTCGGCGCAAAAAGGAAAATATCTACATGATCTTCTAAAAAGACTCTCGGAAAAATATCTAGATATTATTACTGACGTCCGCGGGCAAGGTCTTTTTGTGGTTATTGAAACTGTGTTTAATGGAAAAGCGTTTTCTCAGGCATTGCTTGATTTACCACAAGGCGCAATTTGGGCGAAAGAAACGGGCGAAGACGGAAAGGCAATTCGCATCTCTCCGCCGCTTACGTTACCTAAAGAAGAAATTCCGAAAATCGTCTCTTCATTTGAAAAGGTTTTATTGCAATTTAGAGATCGTCACATATAACATGCAAAATCCACCCATGCTTCGGGTGGATTTTTTTAGATTAGAATATGTAGAAATTTTATTTTCTGATTATTTATACCATGGTACAAATAATCAGCATAAGACATTCCAATCCTGAACAGTAGACAACGACATATTTTGTAAAAATATAGTTTGCCAAGAAAGATTAAATTCGGGTATAATCACAAGCAGACAACACAGACAATAGAAAAACGAGGATCACATGGACGTCTTAATGTTTAAACCAACAAACTTTGATGTTCTAGGAAAAGACAAACACGGAAATACTCACATGGATCCATTAAATAGGCCTGATGTAGACCTTGCTCTTACGGAGTGGACACAACTCGCTGATTCCTTGAGAGCACTTAGTGTTAATGCGCATCTATTGGATACATTCCTTGATATTCTTGGTCTCAATCTTCCTGGTACCGACCTTCCTGACATAACATTTACAGCAAATTCTGCGTTTACATTTACTGGAAAAGATTCACACAAATACGCTCTGTTGGCAAATTTCAGACCAGAGCGCCGACGCGGCGAGAGAGAATATTTTGATTCTTTTTTCAGAAATGTCCTTGGTTATACAACGATAAGTATTCCTCCAGGACTATATTTTGAAGGAGCAGGAGATGCAATACCATTCGGCGATGTTGTTTTTGTCGGACATGGATTTCGCACAACGCAAGAAACACTAAAGTTCCTTGAGATAGTTGAAACGATGACTGGTAAAAGAATTGTGCCTCTTGAACTTAAAAAACCTACTCATGGAGTCGCAATTCCATACCACATGGACACCGCGATGATGGTTTTTAACCGGAATGATCGCGTCGTCATTGCATATCCTGATGCATTTGCTGAATCATCTTATGCATTGCTAAAGAAAGAAATTCAAAGGTGTGGCGGATTTCTCATAGAGGCCTCATACGAAGAATTCGCAAATCTATCTTTAAATGCAGTTGTAGTCCCCAGAAGCGATATTATTTTTCAATTAGATTCAGAAGAATGCTTAAGTATTGTAGACGAAAAAATACGGTGCGCCATGCAAGAGATGAGGAAAAATAGATTTCTAAGGGGAGTTGTCATAACATCTGACACAGCAAATGAACGTCTGCAAAATACGATACAAGTACTTGGGTATCACCTCATTACATTACCTTTGTCAGAATTCCACAAATCTGGCGGAGGAGCATTCTGCCTTACGAAGATTTTAGAATGAGCAACAAAAATCACCGAGTACTCAATACGTTGAGCACTCGGTGATTTCTTTTTGGGCTTGAAATTTATTCTTGTATCAAAAACCATACACCTCCGGATTCATTCCCTTTTACATCCCTAGCATGTCTGTCATCCACAAAATAATAGAGTAATTTCTCATCCCATGTATATTGCAACCCTCCAGCTACGACATTTTCTACAGTGCCAAGCCGACCGCTATTTTTAGGAATTGCTTTGTCCGTAAGATAAGGAGGCCACACCGAAAGACAATCTCCATTACACTCCCCTTTAGTGGTGGTGTAAAGAGCTCGCCCGTTTCCGTTGGTTAAATATTCTCCTAATTCTTCATGCTGCACAACTGCAACAGTCGGGAGAATTTCCGTATTGGAGAATCCTTGTACTGATAATATTCTACTTACATTTTCAACTGGTATAGCATCACGCATCCCCATAACCCAAAATAAGCCGAAAACAGCAACAATTGCAATAAAAGCAACAATATTTTTTTTAGTGTCCATATGGGTATATTTATATTTAGGTAATCGACCTTTCAAGAAATAAAAAGAATATTTAACACTGTAATAAAAGTGCTAAAAAATCCTGATATCAAAGCGATGAGTGTTGGTCTGTCTTTATACCATTTTAATGTTTGCATATATTTATCTTATCACGTATAGAAAATAATTACGTTTAGGACTTACGCACTTGAGTTGAGCATGTCGAGAAACCTCATTCCGGCTAAAAATCTTCAGATTTTGCACGAATACTTATCAAAAATTTCTCAAAATATATTTATATTCTTCGAATTTTTTGACTACGTCTCGCACAAAATCTGAAGATTTCGCCACTAAAGCAGGTTCCCCGACATCCTCTAGTTCAAGGAAGCGAGAAGCGGGAAAAACGGACTCCTCAAGGTCTGGCCTTCTTTCCGCCAAGGCCAGACCTTTTCCCGTCCGTTTTTTCTGCAACGAAGCTGACGATGAGATGTGCCAAGTGTGCAAGTCCTAACACTAGCAGCCAAACTCACCACCGATGGGACATGCAGACCCGCCTTCACCAATAAACACACCTGGCTCTGATCCGCTTATTACATAATCCTTTGGATTTACTTTTGTCTCACCATCATGGTTCCATAAATTCCAGAAATATCGCCACTCCTGCCATCCAACTCCTAGATGTTTAACAAACACATCGTGGTCAGATAACATCTTGCCCACCTTACGCCCGGTCATACAAGGCATACTGTAACAATAAACAACAATTTCTTTGTTTGGATTTTCTGCAATAAGTTCCTTGAAACTGTTTACGATCCTATCAACCTCACTGTAGGCAGATTCGTCAGGAGTTTTGTATGCGGGAACGCTAGCCGCGCCAATAATGTGTTCTGTTTCATACTCCTCCTGACTTCGCAAATCAACTAAAAGTATCTCGCCATCTCCTATATGCTTTCGCACACCATGCGGACTGACATGTACAGCTGTTTCAGTATTGTAAAAATCTTTAATTAAGTAATCTGAATTTCTCTGCTGAAATTCAGAAAACCCAAACGCAGTTAGTACGCTTACAATAACTGCCACGATAACTGTAATGATAATTGTTTTTGTCATGAAAATGTAAATTTATTTAATTCTATTAAGTTATGTATATATTATACACCATTATACACTACATAACGGCATCCCATAAAGTGGAAAACACCACCCGAGGGTGATGTCTTCCGTGTACCCATCTCACCCGAAAGTAAAATGAATACCCTTTAATTGTACCCTTATTAATCAATTCATCAATGTAAAATGAAATAAAAAAACTGTGGATAACTCAGATGTGTTAAAAATATCACGAAAATATAGACATTTTTGTATTGACAATAATAATAAAACACTTTGTTTTACAACATTCACATTAATGTTTCAAGACCCAACCTTGAAACCTTCGCTTATTAAAAACCAAGCATTCGTCGCACAAAGAAGCCTACGAAAAAAGCGATTGCGGCGGCTGTGCCACCCATTACAAGAGTTAAAAATGCGGAACGCGCTCTACCCCTTTTTACAACACCCCCTTTTATAGCTCCAACTACAAGAAAGGCGCAGCCAGTAAGAACGGCCGATAGAAGAAATTTGTTTTCGTCAATCGTAGTGGAGAACGGGGCAATGACAAATGAGAGCAGTGGAATAAATCCTACAAATACAAAAGAACTGAGCGTTACGAGCGCTGTCGCAATAGGCGGCTTTGTATCTGGGTGTTTGTGAGAATGGGTTGACGCAATATCATTCTGTGATTTTGAGGAAAGATAATTTGAAACTCCCATTGAGAAACCATCTGCAAAAAGATTCGCAAACCCGAGTATAAGAATAACAGCTGGGCTAAGCGAAGCACCGATAGCACCAGAAACAACCGCGAAAGTAGTTACAGCACCATCAATTCCACCGTATACAAACTCGGTAATATATTCTTTTTTGTTAATCCGCGTCATTATTTTAATTATAGCTAGAAGCTAAAAATCTGGTTTGAATTTTAATGCCTGACGCAAGAGTGCAATTTCTGCCTTTCCCATAAATCCTATTTTTTCGGCAAAATCAAGACACTCTGCCCAATGTGATGGTTTACTGCAATACGCCAAGCATTCTTCTTTGCGGACACATCCACCTGGCGTTTCACCGGCAAGTATAAGCGGCAATACCTTCTTCGCAAGCGCTAGATCTTTAGGTGACATAGTACCCGCCTTTTCAGCAAATGCTATACATTCTTCCATGCGAGAAGGTTCCGAGCAGTATGCATCACATTCCGCTCTCCGCACACAACCGCCAGGTGTTTCGCCGGCAAGTATAAACGGCAATACTTTTTTCGCTTCAGCTAATTCATCCGGTGGCATCATTCCTGATTTTTCAGCAAATAAAATACATTCTTCTAGATGCTTCACATCCTCGCAATATGTCATACATTCTTCTTTGCGGATACACCCGCCTGGCATCTCTCCTCCTTGCGCAATGTAATCTGCTATACGCCGTGCTTCTGCTAACTCCTGCGGCGACAAAACATCGTGTTTTTCTGCAAACACAACACACTCCTTAATATTAGAAATATCTGTGCAATATGCGTCACATTCATTTTTGCTTCTACAACCACCAGGTGTTTCGCCGGCAACATCGGCAAATTTTCGCGCATGCGCAATATCCGCAGGAGACATGAGATTATGTTTTTCAGCAAATGCGACACATTCGCGTACGTGCTTCATGTCATTGCAATACTTACGACATTCGTTTTCATCCGTACAATTCTCTAATTCTGCAACAGGAAACGTAATCGCAGAAAGAGAACCTACCTGCGCTGTAAGCTCTGAAGAACCCACGGATGCGCCAAAAGGATTTTTATAAAACTCAAACGGATTTGTTTCAGCCTCAAAAAGATCTATATCTGGCACCGCAGAACCCTCTTGAAGCGAGCCGCCGCCAAATTTACTGAAACGATCCACGCCATACAAAACGCCAGCAACAATAATCAGGAATGTAGCAACAAGAAAGATAATCCATTTTCTACTCATATATTATGTTTTTACTTAATAAAGATGAATTAATTTGTCTATGATATAATACAACCTATGAAATTATTATACCAACATTCCCGTGTATCGGAAAAAGATATTAACACCACTGCACAATCACTCATTCCGTACAGTGAATACTTAAAACAGGTAGTGGAAAATGGTGGTTACGAACACCACGAAAGCTCTATTAATCTTCCATCTGACGAAGCGCTCCTTGACAATGTGCGTGAAATGATGGAAAAAAAATCAGTCGGAAAAGTTAAGTATTTTATTGTCGTCGGCATAGGAGGTCCAAACTTGGGAACAAAAGCAATATATGATGCTCTTTTGGGGCATTTCAATATTTTAGAACCAGAGCGTTTTCCCAAAATGATATTTTTTGACACGACACATGATCTATTCGCGAAACACTTTACAAAATTTGTTAATAACCAGCTTAATTCTAAAGAAGATTTTTTTGTCAGTATTGTCAGTAAATCTGGCGGCACAACCGAGACTACAGCAAATGCCGAGTTTGTATTTAATGCCTTACAGCAAAAATTTTCCGATGCAACAGATCGTTTTGTCCTCATTACAGATGAAAATTCAAAACTTTGGAAACTGGGAGAAGAACTTGGTATTGATGTACTTTCAATCCCGGAAAAAGTAGGTGGGAGATTTTCTGTATTTTCTGCTATGGGACTTTTTCCTCTTACCACATGCGGAATTGATATAGAAAAATTGTGGCAAGGAGCAATTAATATGCGCGACAAGTGTATTGGCAGAGAAATTCCGGAAAATCCCGCTCTCATCTCCGCGATACTCCTCTTTTTAAACAACAAGAAGGGATATACAACTAACGATAATTTCATATTTGAACCGGAACTTGAATCGGTCGGCAAATGGTATCGTCAACTTATTGGAGAATCAATTGGTAAAGAAAAAGACGAAGGAGGCAATGGGGTACACGCGGGCATTACGCCAACTATCTCAATTGGCTCAACTGACCTGCATTCAGTCGGACAACTTTATCTCGGCGGACCAAATGACAAATTCACTACATTTATGTGGGCGCGGAACACCAACGATGACGATAACAGCTACACACTTAATTCAGAAACATTCACAGAACTTGTTCCGGGAATTAGCGGAAAAACATTTACCGATATTAAAAACGCAATTCTTGAGGGAACAAAAATTGCATACCAAAAACAGGAAATTCCATTTATGGAAGTAATTCTTGATGATATTTCAGAATATTCGCTCGGGCAATTTCTGCAATTTAAGATGATTGAAATGATGTATTTGGGAAAACTCTTCAATGTGAATACCTTTGACCAACCACACGTTGAACTTTACAAAACAGAAACAAAACGTATTTTAAACTCCTAATCACGTACACTATAACTCCCATCAATATTTTACAAACTAGTGCAATTAATCGCACTAGTTTAAATCTGATATTTACAAATCTTAACAAGTAATATATGCTCTAGAAAGATTTTATTGAAAGGCGGTGTGAAAAATGCTGCGTCCCAAATCTCCTAAAGCTAGACATGTGCTTCTTGTCGTTGACGCTGAAAATGGTTTTTGTCACCCAGGAGGCATATCGCTAGTCAAGCACGATGCCAAAGAGACAATGAGAAAGATTGTTTCATTCCGTGAAAAATTAAAAAGACTTGATGTTCCTTGTTTATCCTTATGTATGAATAGAAAAGTACGTGGTGGAATGTCCCAATGGAAAACAGAGATGATACAAAGCTTTGCGCCTTCTGTAAGGGAAAAAGCTTGTTGGAAAGATAACCCTCTAGACGAACCACTAAATGAAGAACACTGCCTTGCAGAAACACTTCAAAAAATCACAGGGTGGCATGAACCACATCTCTTATTATGCGGTTTTTGGGCAAATAATTGTGTCTCGCATGTCAGCACAGAAGCATTAAGACATGGAATTCGTTCAACCGTTGTAACAGACTGCACTTATCCCTTATTTGACACAAAAACGCAACAGAGAAACTTGGAGCATGCGAGGAAAAAATATCCGGGCATCAACCCGTCTTTACTACTCTTCGCATCACAAAAGGATGTCCTTGGTAATTTAAGCTATTATACTAAGTGACAAAAACCCCGCCTTTACACGGCGGGGTTTATCTCCACACCAATTCATGGCGATGCGCTTTGCGCGTTGCCCATAATAGGCAATATCGTCATGAAAGGTGTGGGGATTTACTCATACCGCAGAGCTTCAATTGGACTTTTTTGCGCAGCTTTGCGTGCTGGGTAGAGTCCGAAGACAACCCCCACAAGCGCGGAAACACCGAGACCAAGGAGCATTGCCGAGACCGGAAATACAAATTGCCACGCAAGACCCCCAAATTGCTTAAGTGCAAATGCGGCTCCAAATGAAAAAAGTGCACCCAGTATAATTCCTACTAATCCTCCTGCGGCAGTCAACAATATTGCTTCAAACAAGAATTGCATGAGAATATCTTTTTCTGTAGCACCAAGAGCTTTTCGTAGGCCTATTTCACGCGTTCGCTCAGTAACAGAGACAAGCATAATGTTCATGATACCTATTCCACCGACGACAAGCGCAATTGCAACAACAGAAGAAAGGAACGCGGTAAGTGCCCCTAAGATAGTTTGAATTTGTTCAACGACCCCTTGTTGCGTCACCACAAAAAAATCATCTTTTTCCGGATCGGTAATGTTGTGCGCTTCACGAAGTGTCGCTTCAATATCTCGCGCCGTTCTGTCAACAACATCAGGGCTTGTCGCTTTTGTGATGATTTCATGGAAATAATCCACTCCAAGTAAGTATGTCTGCGCGGTTGTGTACGGGACAATAACAACACGGTCAAAATTTACAAATGATGTTTGCCCACGCTCTCCAAGCACACCTACAACACGGAATTTCTTATCTTTAATCCGTATATATTTTCCAGTCGCGCTATCATTCCCGAACAATTCTGTACGCACCTTAGAACCAATAACCGCGACACTTGCGCGTCCTTTTATATCACTCTCATCAAACAGCACTCCTTCTTCCGGAAATACACCAAATGCCTGTGAAAAAAACTCCGCTGACCCGCCGAAAATATCAGGGCTAAATGTCTCACCCTCAAACGAAACACTCCCCGGAACAATAATCGCTGGCATAACATCAACCAGCTCCGGCACATTTTCTTTTCGTTTTAAAAATTCTAAGTCGCGTTTTTTCAATGAATCAGAAAAAAGAGTATTTCCTAAATCTGATGGGCCTGTTGGCTCTTTTCCTGGTCGTATAATAATAGTCTCCGCTCCCAAACCGCCAATTTCATTTAAGATCAAGTTTTCCGCGCCTTTTCCAATAGACATCATCATCATAATCGCGGTAATACCAATAACAATTCCCAAAATAGTAAGGGCAGAGCGTGTCCTGTTGATTCCAAGGCTATCAATCGCCATTTTAAAACTATCAATAATGGTCATAAAAAATATCAAAAAGTAAATATTAAATAGCAAAATTACAGATTAAAATTCAAAAATTATCTTTTACCTCTCAAAGTAAGGATGCTCGAGCCAAATATATTTGCAATTTCATCAAGCTCTTTCAAAAACCATGACGTATCTGAAGCTGTTACTCTGCCACTATCCCGTAATAACGCGATCCATAATTTACTCTCATTTGCTGATTTTAGAGAATAATTGAAAAAGTTTGTAAAATCTTTTTTACTACTGGCCGCTTGTCCTTCTGTATGGTTCGCAATAATACTTGTCCCGCTTCGCAGCAACTGATCTCCAATTCTTCTAGAAACATTATCTTTGGGTAATTTGTCTATAAATTCAATGAGCTTAAGAGTAAACATATAAAGCCGTTTTTTGAACTCATTTTTAAATTTTACTTTGTCATTTTGCATTTTTATTTTTGATTTTTTATTTTTTAAAGTGTTCTCTCGCATGATATCTGTTTCCTACAACCTCATCACTTTCCACTTTTCCATCTAAAATTTTGATAATCCTTTGCGCGTGTTCAGCAGTGTGTGTCTCGTGCGTAATAAGAACAATAGTGTGTCCATCTTCTTCGTTTAATCGTTCAATAATTTCCATTACCGCCTTACCAGATTTTGTGTCTAAATTTCCAGTGGGTTCGTCAGCAAAGATAATTTGCGGCTTATTAACCAAAGCGCGCGCAATGGCAACACGCTGACGTTCTCCGCCAGAGAGCTTAAACGCTTCATACTCTGCGCGATGCGAAAGACCAACTGATTCAATCGCTTTTCGTGCAAGCGTCTCCCGTAGATGTCCCTTCACTGAAGAATATACAAGTGGCAATGTCACATTCTCAAGAACAGTTGCTCGCGGTAATAAATTAAACATTTGAAACACGAATCCCATCTCCTGATTTCGGATATGCGCTACTTCGTCTGGAGTATAATCTAAAAATGATTTACCGTTGAAATAATATTCACCTGCACTTTGCGTGTCTAAAAAACCAATGATATGAAGCAAGGTTGATTTTCCGGAGCCAGAAGGACCCATGATGGCAGCAAATTCCCCTTCTTTAATATCAAAAGAAACCCCGTGCAAGGCATGGGTTCCATCAGAATATATTTTCTCTATATTGCGTGCTTTTATGAGATTCATTCTGATTTAATCTTAGCTATTCTTCAAGAAAAATGATCACTTTGTCGCCTTCAGATATTCCCTTCAGTATCTCAACACGACCATCAGAACCACGTAGTCCCGTAGCGACAAGCACTTCTTCAACAATCCCATCAACAAGAATTCGCACTATCTTGTCACCATTTTTTGTAATAACTGCTCGCTGTGGCACAGCGATTACGTCCATTTTTTTGTCTGTTGAAATATCAATATTAGCTGTCATGCCTGAACGAATACGTTCGTCACGTTCAGTGAATTGCAGTTTTGTCTTATACGTTGAAACCCCTTCTATAATTGTCTCTGCCGGTTCAATAGAAACCACTTGCGCCTGGAACAACGCATCATCGCTATACGCATCAAGTGTAACAAATGCGACATCATTAACACTTAATTTTGCAATATCGGCTTCGGGTATATTTGTCTCTATTAAAAGCCGATCGGCTGATATAAGAGAAATAATAGCTGAATTCGCGGCAACGATTTCGCCAACTTCGGCTTCCTTTTTAGTAATCACGCCGCTAAAAGGTGAAAACAAAATTGTCTTTCCAATCTCCGCCTTATAATTATTCACACTTGCTCGCGCCTCCTCTACTTTTGCCTGTTGCGCGGTGACTTGTTCTTCTCGTGCTCCCGCATGTTTCAAAACAAGTTCTTCTTCTGCAAGCAGAAGCGCAGATTCTGCGTCACGCAAACTCTCTTCAGCGGCGGAGAGATTTGAAGTTGCGGTATTTATATTGCTCCGCGCGGTAGCAATGTCAGAGCGATAACTATCAATGGTGGCTTGTGAAAAATCACTACTTGCTTTTAAAGCATTCACAGCCAATGCAACATCTTCCAGAAATGATTTCATAGACAAGAGATACGCCTTGCTGTCTTCAATAAATAAGTGCGGATCACTCTCTGACGTTAGTGTAGAGAGTAATATGTTCCATGAAAATAATAATTCCTCTGCGGTCACGCGACCGAGTTCAATATTTATTCTTAGTTGCACATCACCAATTGGAAAATTGACGACAGGATCAGCCCCTTGTGGATTTGTGATAAATTGATCAGTTTTATTGCGAATTGCATCATCTGACTTTGTGTACGCATCACGTACAACATCAATAGTGCTTACTTCCTCATCTTGGAGCTCTTTTTCAGTGTTGAGAACCTTCACTTCCTGAATGCGAAGCTCTTCGGGACGTGTTCCCGCAAGCAATTCTCCGAGTTGCGCCTCTTCTTTGCGTTGTAAGGCCTTTGCGGACTCTAATTTTGCATCAACATCACTACTTTCAAGCCCTGCAAGTGCCTCTCCGCGGACAACATGTTTTCCTATTTCAGCATTAATCCAGCTAATCTTTCCTATTTTCTCAAACGCTAAATCAACGCTCTGTGAAGGTTTCACTTTTCCGGTAACGCTTACTTCCTGAATTAAATCACCACGCTCTACAACTATAAAATCTGCTTCGAGAGAAGAATCTTGTAGAAATGACACAAGAAATCCGACAGCAATAATAACAGCGATGCTTACAAGAAGAATAATATGTTTTTTTGTTACAGGAAACATGACGTGAAAGAGAGATGAGAAATATTCTTAATTATACCACACAATATATAAAAAAACTGACGTGGCTCAATAAGTTGAACCACGCCAGAAAAAGTTACATATAAACACACAAGAGGTCTATATATTTACTCTGAAATAGTAATAGTACCGCTAGAGCAATTATTTTCCTCGTTTGCTTCAGATACTTCTTTTTTGCCGTCTGCGCATATAGTATATTCATAACTGCCTGTAGCGGACGCCCTCCAAAGTCCGTTCCATTCAACTTCCTCAAATGTACCCCCTAAAATACTTGTGACATATTGCCTGCCACGCAATAGGTTGTCTACATACAAATCAACATACGAGCCACCCACTTTGGTGTTGGCAATGTTTTTAATATGTGCGAAGAATAAAACCCTTTCTCCAATACTTGGCTGTTGTGGAGTTATTAGTATCTGTTCAACAACAAGATCGCCGCTTTCTGAAGGTCCTTTTACCTCAAAAATGATTGACGTGCAATTGTTTTTTTCGTTTGTCTCTAATATCACATTATCAACATCTGTGCAAACTTCCACCCTGTGGGTCCCAGCTTTTTGAGCCCACGCACTTTTCCATATCTTTGTATCTTCCCCCTCCGACATAATCAAAGGGGTTTGTATGCGTTTGCGGTAAACATCAATAATGCCATCATTAAATTCATCAATGAAAAGCTGAGAATTAAACGGAGTATGTACGTCTTCTTCCCCATCATTTAAAACAACAACAGAAAAACTCGTTACGTTTCCTTCCTCCAAGGTTGTTCCAAAGCGAGAAAGAGCATAAACCGTGAAGTCGGGCGCTGGTCCTTGCGCTTCTATAACTTCCGGTTCCGGCTCTGGTGCTGGCTCAGGCACTACAATAATCGGCTCTGGCTCAGGAATAATAATTGGTTCTATAAACACAACTGGTTCCGGCTCTGGTTCAGGAACAGAAGGGAGGGGATCAGAGGCAACTTCTACCGCATCCTCGTCCGCTTCTTCTGTTACCATGTCTGAAGTAGTGGACGTCTCTGACTGTATCGCAACAATCGCCGCAATTGTTTTTTCAAAAGTAACACCTATGTGCTCAATTTTATTACCATACGTATTATCAGTTACTTGTCCTTGTACGAAAAAAATTCCTCCTACAAAAAGAACGGCAAGTCCCAAACGTAATATACCGGTATTTAAAGCGCCGTCTTTAGTAAGAGCAATTATTTTTTCAATATCAATATTCTCCTTCTCGGCGTATGCTTCAGGTACACGATGCATATACAAAACATACAAGGAAACAATAAGGGCAACGGACGCAATACCAATTGCGGTCGCGGGATTATATATAAAATTGAGTAAAAATTCTGACATCTTACGATTTACGATTTATGAGTTTTCTTACGAGATTCAAACTCGTAAACTCTTCTTATTTCTCCCTCGCTTGTAATTATATCAAGGCTAAATAAATGGATATAGTGAATAAATCATGTACCCACCAAGAGCAAGAAGGAAGAGACCAGTTACCAGACGCATAAGTCCTCTGTGTTTAAGCCGCCACACTTCTATCTGCGCTCCTTTACCAAAATACGCAAGAGCAATAATTACCAAAAGCGGAAGTACGAAGATAAAGTTGTAGAGCAGAAGATACGGAACTGCTACAGCGTATTGTCCTTTTGCGAGAAGAGCAAGTACGGCAAAATATGGCGCGCCAGTACATGGCAATTCAACCAAAACAACAAACACCCCCAAAGCTCCCACAAACAATACAGCAAGATTAGGGTGGCTACGATAAAAATGTTCAATCTTCTTTGTGTACGACTTCAGGCGCTCTGCGCCACCTGGAAGCATTTGCAAAGTCGGACCTTTGCCATACCAAAAGAAATCTTTTATTTCAAAAAGTCCCGCCAAAATTGCAATGGCTGCCGCAAACCAATAAAACGCTTCAGCAACACCAACTGAAATAGCGGTCTTCAGTATCCCGAATCCAAGAGCAAGGTATGTGAGATATACCACTATGCTGTAACATAGACCGCTCACGAGCATCCTTTTCCGACTTTTAAACGCACGAGAAAGAAAGAGTAAAAGAAAAACGAGAACACCAAAAACACACGGATTGATGCTATCAGCAAGTGCCGCGGCTACAATAATGCCAAGTGTTATATTTCCATCAAGCATGCCAATTTTTAACAATAACCATAACGATTACTATAACAATAACGGAAGTTATGGTCATCGTCATAGTTATGGTTTATTAAATAATTATTCTGATTGTACTTCTCTCGATTCGCTATCGCTTGTTCCTTGTTCTTCAGAATCCTTAACAAGCGGACATCCTGATTTTTCACTTAATACTGTAAGTTGCTGGACACCCGCCTCAAAACGCTCTATGTCATTACCGTTTTCATCCTCCAAAATCCATGTTGGTGTTGCTTCAATGTTTTTTGCTATACAACGTTCGGTTTCAGCAAGCGCGTTTCTTGGATCGCATTCAATCTCGCGAATAAATTTAAATGATCCACCAAACATCGATCTTTGTTGGGCACAAAAATGGCACGTTGCTGAACCATACATCCGCAAACCAGAATCATAGAGACACTGCGCAAATGTGTCATAATCGCCTGCTACAGCTTCTGGTCCCTCTTTTGAACCAGAGAAAATAAATGCCGCGACTGTTACAAGTAAAAGCGCACCAACAATAGATGCTATAATGATATTATCTTGATTCATGCTTCGCTTTGCAGAACTATGCAGAACAAACGCAGAACTATGCAGAAAAATTTTTCCGCGTTCGTTCCGCATCAAGTCCGCGTTCGTCCCGCATTTATTTAAATAATTCCCACAATTGTAAATTTCCGCTATATGTAAACGGCTCGGTAATCGTCCATGAATGAACAAAATATGTTACAGCGGCAAGCGTAATCGCAAGCGCAACCGCTATCCATATTCTTTGAACTCGTACTTGCGAGATGCTCGCTCCATACAGAGACAAAAGCACCAAACCCGCCATAATAACTTTTGAAGTCTCGCAAAAAATACAAATGTTTTCAAGAACTGCCTTACTAACCACCGAAAGATAAAGTGACGGCCCCAGTAATACAATCAAAAACAATGCGATAAACGAAAGTGTCTGTATATTATATCGCCATATAGACAACGTAGCAACAAGTATGAAATATAATATGCCAAGCACTGACATGGGGATGCCAAATATTTCCGAGTACGCGCTTTTATTGACCACATCACAGGAAAGTCCTTCACCAATATCACACACGGAACCATCAGGAGGAGTCGGGACATAATGGAGGTACGTGAGATACGCCATGATAATAATTCCGGCAATACTAAGCGCAATAAGCAAAATTCGGACAATAGTGTTTCTGTTTTTCATACCAAACAAAACATTTGACATTTAACCTTTGACATTTAACTCGTTGTAATTAAGTCAATTGTCACATGCCATGTGTCAAATGTATTTTCTGCAACTCTCCCTATTGTATAACAAAAATAAAGAGTTTCTCGCCATATAACTCTTGTGTTTTTAAACTTGTGGTCTCTGCGAATAAAGTTTTTGTGTTCAGACAATAAAAATAAAGCAACAGTTATTTAACCCCTTTCTCATACTCTTCCATAACCGTTCTCAAAATTGCTCGCATCTCATCAATTGCCCGCGAGAGTTCTGCGACTTCATCCTTTCCAGACGTGTCAATTTCTACGTCCATATTACCTCGTGCGATTTCAACGGCGGCACTTTTAACCTCACTAATTGATTTTGAAATAGAACGAGAAATAGAGAAAGCAATGAATAGTCCAAAAATAATGACAATCATTGTAGTCGTAATAATCAAATTGATAGCAGAAGTAGCAACATGTTCAGCGTGAGATTGCGCGTCTTTTAACATTCCGTCATTGTAATTTATGAGTTTCGTTAATGATGCAAGGTACTTATCGGCCTTGAGCTCGGTTTCCTCTATTTCTTTTTGATACGATTCTATGACTTTACCCTGTTCGATAAATAACATTATTTCTCTTGCGCTTCTATCGTAATCATCGTGTAGTTTTCTTGTCTCAGCCAAAAGCTGCTTACTTTCTTCTGTAAAACTCAACTTTTCCATTTCTTCTTCATGTTCGTGATACCTACTCATAGAACTATTAAAATCTGCCTCTGCGCGTTTTTCCATCGTCACTCCTGCCATCTGGTTTATTATATATTCGCGAAGCTTCCCAACATGGACTCTTGCCTCAATCATCATCATTGAATAATGATGGGGTGATGAATGTTCTTCTGCAATTTCATCAATTTTTTCCTGCAAGCCCTTAATATTAAAATAACCAACACCACCAATTATTCCTGCTAGAGCAATAATGACCATAAATCCAATAGTTAATTTTTGACCGATTTTGAAATTTTTGAACATAAGTTTTTGTTAACGACGCAGAGCGACGAAAAGTTGTGCGGCGACCTCGTCGTTTTGCACGAGTACAATGATAAAGTGTAGCGAAAGCATCTTATTAAAATTTATTTATTTACTTTTTCTAACTCTTTAATCTTGTCTTCCAATTCAATCATCTTTAAGTCCCTGCCAACAGTAAGTTTGTAGAATTTTTCCAATTTATCAGCTTTTAATTGCACTTGCTTTGTCCTTTTTTGAACTTCTGCTCCTAAATTAAAAGCGCGACTTCTGATCTTTTTTCTCATTTCTTCTACATAATTTACTCTCGCATCTGCGACCGCGATTTCTGCCGCTGACTCTTTCTCTTTTTGCATGAAATTCACAATTTCACGCATATCGTGCGCAATACCAACAATGCCAATTAAATTCTCATCTTTACCCTTCATAACTGAACCAAAAAAACGAATGGGAATATTTTCACCCGATTTGGTCTTATAGTTAGTTTCATAATTCCTAACAGAACCTTCTTTTAGTAATTTCTCCATCTCAGTTCCTTCAAAAAGCGTAACTTCCTCCGCAAAAATAGTAGCAACTGGCTTACCAGTAAGCTCCTCTTCTTTGTAACCCAAAAGAGTAAGGGCGGACTGATTGACAGTTTCAATGACAGCATCTGGAGTTACCACAACCAATGCATCAACCATAGAATTGACGACAGTATCAAGATACATTTGATTCTTGCGAATACCGCTCTGCAGTCCATGCAGTTTCTCCACAGTATGAGAAAACAAGTCTCCTTCTCGATCTATCCGGTATTTTAAGGACTGTATTTCAAATTCCTTTTCCGCTAACTTTTTTGCTAGAGAAGGGGAATTTTTTAATTGAATATTTTCCATTATTTATTTTTTCGGATTATGCTTTTGGAATCCAACCATACAACTCCTCATCACTAGAAGCCAAATCTAACCCGACCTCAAGCGTCTTCAAAAAATCCATACACTTTGGCACCATGTCTCCTTTAATTATTGAACCATGTTGCGGTAATATCATGTCTATATCTAGTGGCTCAATTTTCTCTATAAACGCACTAAGAAATTTATTTGAGGGCATGTAACCTTTGTGAAAAACTGACATCTTTTCTTGATATCCTTCAGAAGCATAAAGACTCCAATCTTTTGAAATAGCCCCGAAAATATCTGAAGAAAAAAGTATTTTACTAGTCTCATCATAAGTAACTATTGCCGCCGGAAAATGCATAAAGGGCGTAGTCATAAATTTCAACCGCCTTCCACTTTTTAAAGTTAGAGAATAATCGTTTTTATCTACTAAATAGAAATCAGATTTTACTCCATAGTAATGAATTAACACACTTGCCCTACTGTGAGTAACAAGTTTTAGATCTTTATTTCCAACAGCATTCTCCAGCATGGGTACCGCGGCACAAAGATCTGGATCTTGGTGATGAAGTATTATATGAGAAACCTGTGATGGTTTAATTATTGAAAAAATCTTACTTGCCACCTGTGGATATTCTGTAATTCCCGCAGGATCAATAATAACCACTTCGTCACCGTCTTTAATAAGATACGGATTGGAATGAAAAGCCGCATTTTCATCATAAAAACCTAACCAATATATTCCATCTGAAACTTCAATGGGTTCGCTGTAGTCTAATTTTTCTTGTTCTGTAGCCATTTTAATTTTTTAATTTTAACTATTAATCATCAGTTAGTCTATTTTACACTGTTTCTTTACATAATATCAATGAATAAGTTCCCCAGCCAGTAAGAGTAAGTTGAATCGTGGAGGGAAATCCTTTTTTTAACAAAAAAGTCCCGCTAAAAGCGGGACTTTGAAAATTCTTATTACAACGTTTACAAACGTTCCTCAATAGATCTCCGTAAAAGCGCGTAGACACGCGGGCTTCGTATTGCAAGAATTCCAAAAGCGGCAAGAAGCGCGTTTCTAGGGGAAAGAACTGTCATGAGGGGAACACCACTGGGCATTCGCAAAGATGACCAAATATCTTCTGGAAAATCTTTTACAGTGGGAGAACAGGCTATAACGGGAACATGAGTATGCGCGGCCAATGTTGGACCAGCGCCATTGCTCATGCCGACATAAGCAATTACGACAGTGTTCACGCAACCGATGTCTCCATCTTTAGTACTATTAACCCAACTATCAAGTTCATCAAGCCCCTGCCTTGTTTGTTTATGCATAGACCTTGTATGGTATCTAAGCTCACAATCCGGTAACCCAAAAAAATTCTCAAATCCAGTTTCAAAAGATGATATATCATCACCCTCCGAGCCTCTCCAGAGAATAATCCTTTGACGAGGAAGGCGAAAATGTTTTGTTGCTTCGGCGACAGTTGAATATTTTTTGGCAACATCGCTAAGTTCACCACCATCGCGAAACACTTGTTTATCATAATATGAATCAGAACGTACAATCCGCCATGAGTCATTATCAATAACATCAGCAAGTACCAATTTGCGATCAGCATTGAAACCAAATTCTATTTTAAAGTCAACCAGACGATATCCTTCAATCAGCCACGCTTTTTCAAGTATTAAGAAACTAGTTCGCGCGGTATCTTCCATATCCACAAGTGCTTTTTGATCCCACTTAAACGGAAAATGGTCTACAGTCATAAAAGGAACTTGTGCCGCAAGTGGTTTATCAGGTCTATAAAGCTCTATTCCTTTTATTGTACCGTTTTCTCTATGTATAAACTGAATTAGAGGATCATTGACAGGAAGATCTTTGCCTCTCCATTTTTTATCGCTTGTCTTGAGATAAAATTCAACAAGAAGCTTCGGGAAAAAGACCCCTTTTTGATGATGTGGATTTCTTTTTAGGTGTGACCCGTGACCTTCTCTTCTAGCTATCACCTCAAGATCTGTCATGTCACACTTCTCTGCAACAAACTCTGTCGGAGAGATTTGTTCACGAAATGCGGTGCGCTTACCACATTCTTCTAAAAGGCGGAATACATTGCTCGTAGTTGCCGTTGCCCATGTGCCCTTGTCTGGGATAACCTCTCGTTTTGCCCCATCGCCGGCAGTAATGTCATCTTTTGATTCAACAATAACGATGGATGAATTATTCTCTACAGAGAAAACCTTCTTTGTTTTTCCTTCGCTAAGTAGTTTGTCTTTTTTATAAACCACAGACATGTATCGTCTCCTTTTCTGTTTCTAGTTTTTCTACACTAATTCTACCCGCATACTACATCATACGAAAAAAATCACAAGATAATTTTCATCATCCTCAACGGCTCAATCTGTCGATTGAGCCATTATGTCAATTATTGACACCTTTCGTGTAATCCATTATGCTTTGCGCAGATTCACATTCGCACCAAACAGCATACACCAGGAGAGATGTTCATGGCAAAATTAAATATTCGGGCTCAAACTTGGCGAGATAAAATTGTAAAGACAATCATAGCCGAACGAAGCCGTTATCCTAACCGCAGTGGAAATACGCCATTTGGCAGACTTGCTGACAAGTTAGAAGAAGCGGAAAGTGATAAGGTGGAAGCCGTGGCTGTTTTAGACGCATTCTTGTCTCTAATTAACGAACCCCCACGCACGCAAAGCGATGAGGACGCTGTCACCTATTGGCGTTCTTTATGGCTCCTATCAAAATCCTTGGAATACGAGAAAGATAAGCTCACGTTAGCATTTCATAGTCGTCTTTTTGGCAAACATGCGCTTCCGGACAACCTCAAAGTATTTGCACTAAACGGTTTTATAGAGCTTGGCGGAAATCTTACCCTGCAAGAAATTCACTCTCTTGGAGCGGTAAAAAATAGCAATCCTGTGGCTTGGATAAATGCAATGATAAAAAGCTCGCATCACTATCATGCATTTGCCGCTCTGCAAGACACTCTTACAAGTACAACACTTACGGTCCATCAATTAAAAGGACTCGTGATAAATCTTGAAGGTTGGGGAAAATATTTTCCTAATCCAGACGACTACAATCAAAAAATTGTAAATCTGTGGAAAATATCAAAAGGAGATGTACATCAGCATCTTGGTAAATGGCTCACGAGACGCAATATAAATCATTAAGCCTTAAATACCTCTAGCAGATTTCTGTTAGGGGTATATTTTTTTGGGCATTAGTAATTACCTCAGAGAGATTATCGAATTTGTTTGGTCGGATTTTCTGTAAAATCCCATATCTCGCTTGAGAGTTTTTTCTCTAATGCAGAAATTTTATCGTAGATTTTAATTTTCCCTCCAAAAATTTTTTGCAGTTCAGCTACTGTAAAAATAGGATTTTGACTGGCTAAATTCGCGGAAGTTGCAGTCACGGGAAATTTAATATGTTGGGCTATCTCCGAAATAGTGGAAACTCTAAAGGCCACCTTGTCACTCGGCCAGAATTTAGATTTTGGCAATGTGTCAGTCGGTTCAAATAATACCGTTCGCGGTTTCTCAAAAAAGAAATCATACGCATCAAAACCCTCCGGCACCTTAGCAAAAGCGCGAAGCATTTTTTCGTCGGCACACATAAGAGAGAAATATTTTTCAGATCTGTCCCCTTTTAATTTAGCTAATCGCTCAAGACTATTCGCGTCATCAGCCCTAACACCTAAGCCAAAGCTGGTATCAGTAGGATAACCCCAAATTTCACCGAAATTAAACATAAAAGCAAAAAATTAAACTTTTGTTTTTAGCGACGCAGTTGAACAAAGTTATCGCTTGTGTTTAACGCGTTCATTCTCCGTAAGATATTGCTTACGGAGTCGCACGGACAATGGCGTTACTTCAAGAAGCTCATCATCTGACATAATCTCAAGCCCATTTTCAATTGTAAGTTCTTGGTGTGGGGTAATATCAATCGTGTCATCGGATCCAGCCGCGCGTATGTTTGTAAGTTGTTTTCCTTTAGTTGGATTTACAACCATCTCTTCACCTTTGGAAGTATTCCCAACAACCATCCCTTCATAAATATCAGTCCCATGACCAATATAAAGTATCCCGCGTTCCTGTAAATTCCAAAGAGAAAAGCCCAACGCTTTTCCTGTCGCCATAGATATCATTGAGCCAACAACACGTTTTTTTATTTCACCCGCAAACGGGCGAAAACCAAGCATCCGAGAACATAAAATACCCTCGCCTTTTGTATCAATAACAAACTGCCCTCTGTATCCCAGAAGTCCTCGCGTTGGACCTTCAAAAATAAGTCGCACCTGATTATCCGTCGTGTTCATGTTCTGCATAACGAAAGCCCTGCTTGAAAGTCGTTTAATCACCGCGCCTTGATATGACTCTGGTATATCAACTATAACCTCTTCGTACGGCTCGTGCACTTTACCATCATCTTCTTTATGAAAAATAACTTGTGGTTGTGATACTGCGAGTTCGTATCCTTCTCTACGCATATTTTCAAGAAGAATAGCGATGTGCATTTCGCCTCGCCCAAACACTTTAAATGCGTCTCCCTCGCTAAAATCTATTTGTAATCCAACATTAATTTCAAGCTCCTTCTCAAGCCGTTCTTTGATTTGTCTTCCTGTTACATATTTACCCTCCCGACCCGCAAACGGAGACGTGTTTGCCATAAACCGCAAACTAATCGTCGGCTCATCAATCGCAATAGCAGGAAGTGGTTTTGTGTGTTCGTCAGTTGTGAGAGTCTCTCCGATGTTAATATCATTAAGTCCCGCAATCAGTACAATGTCACCAGCAAAAGCTTCTTCTACTGGCACTTGTTCTAATCCTTTAAATGTTGAGAGTTTGGTAACTTTTCCACTTCGTGTTTTACCTCCTTCTTGTTTTATAAAAAGTGACGCACCAAGAGAAACTTTGCCCTCATAAATTCGTGCGACAGCAAGTCGTCCTGTAAAATCATCATAGCCAAGATTGAATACTTGCGCGGATAACGCATCTCCTTCTTTATACGATTTTGCGGCAGGTACGGTTTCAATAATAGTGTCCAAAAGAGGTACCAAATTTACCATGTCATCTTTAAGGTTTCTTTTTGCCACACCATCACGCCCTATTGCATAGACCACTTCAAAATCCGCCTGTTCATCATTTGCGCCAAGTTCAAGAAAAAGCTCAAGCACTAACTCTTCAGCGTGGCTCGGATTAGCCGCGGGTTTGTCTATTTTATTAATAACTACGATAGGCCGTAGACCAAGCTCTAGAGATTTTTTTAATACAAAACGAGTTTGCGGCATTGGCCCCTCTTGAGCGTCAACAACTAATAGCACTGAATCAATTGAACGAAGCACTCGCTCAACTTCAGATCCAAAATCAGCGTGTCCTGGTGTATCAACAATATTAATTTTCGTATCTTTATATATTACAGATGCGTTCTTTGAATAAATAGTAATACCCCTCTCTTGTTCAAGAGAGTTTGAGTCCATTGACACGCCACTTTTAACCGCGCCCATCTCTCGCAGTAAAGCATCAGTAAGAGTTGTCTTACCGTGGTCAACGTGAGCTATGATTGCGATATTTCTAATTTCTTGATTCATGTTATGTCGTTAAAAAAAATGCGCACAGCTATGCGCATGTTTAGGTTACAACTTAAATACGTTACAGTCAATGGTTTACTGAAATTTTACTATTTTATATGACCAAAATTGAACCTTTTTCAAAAGCCCTATTCCATCAAAACCTTGCAAGGTTTTGATGGAATAGAGATTATTTGAGCAAAATCCTCCTCAATTTTGGTAGAATACAACAATTTTTAACCTACCTCATTTCCTTCACTTTCTCTGCCAAAGGCAGACTAGCCTCAAGCTGGAACTTCTTTAACTAAGACCCTGACCACGGAGTGCCGAAAATACCAACACCAAGCTCTATCCAGATAAGCAGAAACACCACTACAGCAATTGCTATAAAAATGATGTTTTTCTTTTGCATATTATAATTAGCGAACTGACCATCACGAGCTAGAACTTTTGTCAGTCAAGCCCCGCAAGGTTATTTTCAATAGATTTATTTTACCAACACGACGCTCCCAGAGCATCTTAAATTACTTGGTCATACTAAAATAATCAGAAACAGCCATAGGCAAAGTTTTGGGGCTGTCAACCAAACGAAATGGATTACCCTGCTTGAGTGTTTCTGGCACATGAAAACCCCATGTAACACCAATTGTTCCGACGCTCATCTTCTCTGCCTCTCGCATGTCCCCCAAGGTGTCAGTGATGAATACACAGTCTTTTGAAGTAATATTATATTTTTCGAATACCATTTTTATTTTTTCAACTTTACTCTGGTGCACATCATTACCCATAATCCATGCAAAGTGGCTATCCAGCTCATGAGAAGATAGAAACTCTTGAATCGGGCTAGTGATCGTAGAAGAAATCACCACAAGTGTATATTCTTTCTCAAGTTCAATGATTACTTCTCTCATTCTCGGCACAATTTGTACTTCGTCTTTCATCCGGGGAATGTACTCTTCAAAGAAATCAATGTCATGACGACAATCCTCTGTGTGAACATTGATTGGATCTTCCCAGTCATTGATGTTGCCTTCAAAGCGCTTACGATAGTTTTCTTCGCTTAAATGCGGACATACCATCTTTTGGGTTTCAAATGCAGGATGAAAAGAATCTGCAATGACCCCATCAAAATCAAAAAGAATATAATTTTTCATAATGAATATTTTTTACGCTCCTCGTGCGCAATCACTGCACTCAAATTAACTGCCGGGGAAGGGCTCGAACCTTCATTTCCAGGTCCAAAACCTGGCGTGACTACCATTGCACCACCCGGCAATATTTAATTTTCAAAAATTTCAAAAAAATGATGAGGAGTGCCTCATCGTCTTTAATTATGCCTAAAATCAAGCCTAAAATCAACTTCGCTACTCCCTCTATTGGGCGCACTCAGAACGCTTGACTGGATGAATATTAAGAAAGAACTAGAGTCAATTCCCAACTTTACATAAAAAGAGGTCGCTGGATTACCCAACGACCCACCCCTTTTTTTGTTCAAAAATTGACCACCTTAAACTTTTAGTCTTAGAGCAACTACTTTCCCGTCACCTGTTTGACTTGGAAAAAATGAAATTTCACGTACACTAACACATGCTATAAGCTCTCCATCTGCCCCGCCCTTGGAAATTGTTATTGGTAATTGCGTTCTTCCGAAATTAAATCCGATTATTACAGCTACTCCCTCTCCTGCATAACTACTTGAGATATTCACAACCATTCCTTTACTTAACTTTTTGCCATCTTGTGTCGTTACGCTTTCAATTTCCCCAAACCAAAAGCGAATTTCTAAAAAATCGGTTTCAGCAAGAATCTTGGGATCTTTTATTATTGCTTCCCCGTCACAGCTTTCAACTCTTGCTTTTAATACCGCTTTAGATGTTTCCCAAAGGTTAGGATTTTCTGACATAAGAATTATCTCCTTTCGTGTTGTTTTGACATCAAAACAGTCAAGCTTCAATCTTGCACGATAATAGCACAACAATAATATTGTGTCAACAGTTTAGCTCCCCACACGACATTCCGACATTCGCAAGAATGTCGGAATGTCGTGATAAAAAGTTCTTGAAAAAACTTAAAAATTCAAGAGGGGGGCTCTTTAACGTGGGGGCGTTTTCCGTTTATCATGTTTATCGTAATATGACGGTACAACTTTAAGCCCAAGAATAAGCGCGAAAATGATGGCAAAACCACACGCGACTGAAGGAAAGATATTTACACCTAAGTTGAATGTTGTCATCACAAACGCCACCGGCACGATAAATGAAAGATATCCAACAATCATCCAGAAAAGCGCACCCCCTTTTCCGTGAATCGTCCGCAGATTCTTAATCCATTGAAGCGCTTCCCCTATTGCTAAAAACAGAAAGCCAAAATAATAAATCTTAAAAAGCCATGGCAGGCCTTGTGTGGGATTAAAGATTATATAATTCCCTCCACACATCGGCTCAGTTAGAGCATTTGGAGAAAGCATAAAATATAAACCGAATAGAAATGCAAGCGCATACCCTAATCTCAAAAAATGGTTATGCCCTGATACTAATAAAATCAAGTGGTATCCTAACACTGGTAAAAATGTAATCGCGACAAATCCAACCTGAGCCCACATAAACACATTTGATCCAGCACAGATATGATATTCCGCCACTTGAAAAAAAGCTAAAAGAATGACCACTGCCGCCGCTATCCGACCAAAGAGTGTGGTGTGATAACGGAGCACTATATAAAGAGCTATGGCACTCTCTACAATTACAGTTGCAATCATCACCTCGGGCGTAAAACAACGAAACACAGATTTATCTTTGAAAAATTTAAACATACACATATCACACTACACAAACTTCATCACGACATTCCGACATTCTTGCGGATATTGGAATGTCGTGATGAATTTAAGGAGTTTTTTCTTTTTCTAAAATTTTAATGAGCGCAAGCTCAAGCGGAAGCTGTTTTATGTACGCAAAAGAAGTTTTTGTGTACGCAGTTAAAAGCTCTGAAAGTAAGGCGGAGTTAACATTCTCACCTTTTTTACCAGAAAGTTCTTCCAGAAATTCTACATCATCTTCTGAAAATTCTTCTTTGATACTCTTCTTTGTCTCAGAATCAAAACGCATCAACAATACCAATCTCACTTTTTCAAGCACCAATTTCAAAAAAAGCGTAAAGTCAACATTTGTTTCAACGGCTTTTCTGACCGTCCCAAGCGCTTTCTCTAAATCCTTTTCCGCAACAGCTGACACAAGATCATTAACTAGTATCGCCGGCGGCGCACTAGTAATTTTTTCAACAAATTCACGATCGATTTTTTTAGACTTCGCGGCACTCAAGACAAGTTGTAATACTCCTTGTGTGTCACGAAATGATCCGTCTCCCAAGACAGCTATTAAGTCAGCCGCGGACGGCCCGAGTTCGTATCCTTCTTCTTTGGCAATGTGAAGTACTGATTGTTTCAACAGTGTCTGTGTAGGTTTTTTAAACGTAAATGTCTGACAACGCGAGACAATTGTGTCTGGTATCTTTCCGACTTCTGTCGTCGCAAGTATGAAAATCACATGCTGGGGCGGTTCTTCTAACGTTTTCAGTAGCGCGTTGAATGCCTCCTTGGTGAGCATGTGCACTTCATCAATAATGTACACTTTGCGAGATGATTTGAATGGCAAAGATTTTACTCCCTCGCGAAGCTCGCGCGCATCATCAATGCCGCGGTTTGAAGCGGCATCAATTTCATAAAGATCCTCTGGTTCGCATCCAATCTCTCGTGCCAAAATCCTCGCAACAGAAGTTTTGCCCGTACCACGCGAACCAAAGAAAAGATAAGCATGCGTGATATTGCCGCCTTTCGCCGCTTCTTTGAGAACATCTACAATATGCTCCTGTCCCAGAATTTCATCAAAACCCTGCGGGCGATACTTTCTGTAGAATGCTGTACCATTTGCCATATCTGCAATTGTAGCATACTTAAAAAACATTTGACCTTTAACATTTGACATTTGGCCTTTTTAATGTAATGTGAAAAATAGAGTTCCTTACTAGCGGGGTATAAAAATGGAGCGTACCCACAAACGACGACCTTCTATACCACTTTCGGCTATTGACGGAATGCAATCCACCAAGAAATGGTCACATGACAAGATGGTTAGCCTTGCTGGTGACTGGGAGAATGGTGTTAATTGCAGAGAAATGGCAAGAAGACACGGCGTACCAGAGCTGGTAGTAAGAAATAAACTAAGTTACATGCGACGCCTAGCCTGTCTTGACGAAGATGGAGTGAAAAAACGCAAAAAACCAGCGAAAAGACAAACGAAGCAACAGGACGAACATCCTCTTGCAGGAACACGAAAGTGTATTACCTGTAGAAAAAATTTTCACAGTCAACATATTAGAAATAATCAAATATGTAGCCCTTGCATCGCGAAGCAAGAAACAGAAGATGGAAATTATGAGTGTCATGTATTTCATGCCCCTAATGATTTTGTGACAGCAAAAGATTTTGGGGCTATAATAGACGAATTTGAATCTGAATCTATCACCGAAGAACCATGGTTCAAATAATTAATCAAAAAGCAGGACATCGTCCTGCTTTTTTTAGTAATATACCCTATTAGTGCGATTATTTATTATGTACGGTATACTAGAAGATATGAACTCATCAGAAAAAGCGTTAATCGTTGGAAATCCAATAGGTTCAAGAACGTTAAAGAAGGTCCTTGAGCATGAGGGTATTGTTGTGTCTGTTATAGAAAATTTTCAAGAAGCGCTTGAACAGACTAAGGTTGAAATGCCGCGCGTGATCTTGTTTTATGTCCCGAAGTATTGGGAGCGAGTTGAGGATTTTGTTACAGAGGTACGTAAAATTCCAGAGCTTGAAAATCTCAAGATGGTCTATATTGGAGATCGCATTGAAGGAGAAGAGATGCGGATTCTTCAGGCATATGGTGTAAAAACACTAACCCTTGGTCCAGTACCGCCCGAAGAAATGGCACAGTTTATTGTTAAGTTAGTGAATGAATATTAAGAAGCTACCTTTAGATAGTTTCTAAAAAATCATTTACGATATTCTCAACCTCTTTTGCATTTTTTGTTTCCATAAGTTTTGTGCGTAATTCTTTTGCGCCGTCAAAGCCGTTTGCATACGCTTTGTAATGTTTCTTCATTACCGAGAAATTTTTTACACCGTTAGAAATAGGACATGTTTCACGCCCGCGAGTTCTAATGGGGTTATCCCCTCCAAGCAGCTCCTCAAATAATTTCGTGTGTTCAAGCATGATTTCTAATTTTTTCCGTACAAAATCATCTCCATTTTTATTCTCAAATTCTTGCTTGCCCCATAGTTCCCGCCGCAGGCGAGATACTATTCGGGGAGAATTTGAGAATAGAAATGGATTGCCAAAAATTGCCCTGCCGAGCATGATGCCGTCCACGCCTGTTTCATGCGCTAATTTCCGCGCGTGAGACATGTCCTGCACATCTCCATTCCCTAAGACAAGCGTAGTACTTTTTGCTTCGTCTCGTATTTCAACTACGCGTCGCGCCAAATCCCAGCGCGCTGGTACTTTTGACATTTCTTTTCTAGTACGTAGATGAACAGTAATAGCCGCCAGGTCTTCTTTAAGAAGTTCTGGAATCCATGTTTCAATTTCATTTTTATTGTATCCGATGCGAGTTTTTACCGAGATGGGGAGTCGCGGCGCGCCTTCGCGCGTCGCGACAATAAGTTCGCGCGCCAATTTAGGATTTTTCATAAGCGCCGCGCCTGCTCCTTGCTTTTCGACACTTCTGTCGGGACATCCCATGTTAATATCTACACCATCAAATCGCAATTCTTGCGCAAGTTTCGCGGCGCGCTTTATCATCTCCGGTTTTGCACTAAAAAACTGTGCGACGATTGGTCGTTCTGATTCGCTATACAACAAACCTTTCATGAGTTTCTCTTGCCCAACTTTATCCGCGCGAATAAGACCATCCGCGGAAACGAATTCAGTCCACATCACATTTGGTTTGCCACATCGCGCGATAATCCGCCGAAATGCAGCATCGGTTACGTCTGCCATCGGCGCAAGCGCCATAATCGGTTTTTTTAATTTTCCCCAAAACCCTAAGTTCATATAAGAAACATTTGACATAGGACTTACGCACTTGAGTGCAGTTCAAGGAAGCGAGGAGTAGAAATGTAAGCTGTACGTATTGGTACAGTGAACGTTTCTACGACGAAGCTGACGATGAAATGTGCCAAGTGTGTAAGTCCTAATCATTTAAACCTATAATACACCTTATTCTTGAATCGCAAGTCAATGTACTCAAGAGAAGTATGTTCAACACTTTTTCTTCCCTTAAACTGTTCTGTGTCAAACGTGGCAAGTAAGTTACTAAAGAGTAAGTCAAAATCCTGCTCCGTATTGAATATCATCTTTGCTCCACTAGGTAAAAGAAATAGATAATCTCCACGTTCATCAACAATAAGCGCATGCGGCTCTAATTCAAACGCCCGCATGGAATTACGAAAGCTGATGATGCGTTTGAATTCTTCCTCCGGCATAAAGTGCATACCAACAGGATCCACGGCATCACCAAGTTGTTTGTGAAATTCAAAATATACATGCCCAGAAAAATACGGTGCGGGTGCAAATGCTAATCCATTAATATCAAGAAAGAAACATGTCTCACGAGTATCTGGCGAGACAGGAGCAATACACCAAAGATAGTACGGCTTGCGTTCATCAATTTCAACGACGATAGAGTGCAAGCTGTCACGTGACACATTAATATCTTTTATTTTTTTGAATCTCTCCAAGAGTTCCGTTTCTACAACACGCGGCTGAAAAAGTAAGACGTTTGCGCGAGAAAAGACACTTAAATATCCTCCAGTGAGACGTTTTCCAATATATGCGCGCACATCTTCTTCTGGAACTGTAGTATTACCAACAACCTCAATACGTTCTATAGTAAAATCCGACAGCCACGACAGCCACGCTAGACCGGTGAACACCCCAAGAATCAGCGCGCAAAGAACGCATGCGCGCATTGCGAATTGTTTTCTTTTTCTTTGAGCGCTTCGCGATGATTTTAAAGCCCGCCTCCGCGGAGACAAAGCACGTTTCAATATTGACATTTAACATTTAACCTTTGACCTTTGACAAGCGCTACGCGCAACATTTGCACCAAAGATACATTGGTTAAATGTTAGATGTCAATTGTCAAATGTCGTTCTTATAACCTCCTTCTCCATAAATCCCTGGAGAACGCGTGGGATTTTTATGGAACCGTCTTCCTGTTGATTGTTTTCGATAATGGAGATAAGTATGCGCGGTGTCGCAAGGGCGGTATTGTTAAGCGAATATACGAATCGAAGTGATCCATCTTTATCTCTATAGCGAATATTAAGTCTTCGAGTTTGAAAATCGTGGTAATAAGAAGAAGAGTGAGATTCGCCATAACGATTCTCGGATGGAATCCACGCTTCAATGTCGTGTGTTTTAACGTGCGCGCGACCTAGATCTCCACCACAATTAATGACAACACGATACGGGATTTCAAGTTTTTGGAGTACTTCTTCAGCGTTTTTTGTAAGTTCTTCATGAAGCACTACAGTGTCTTGATGATCAGCACTACCAAAGATAAATTGTTCAACTTTGAAAAATTCGTGAACGCGATAAATTCCCGTTGTATCTTTTCCGTGTGCCCCTGCCTCTCTACGGAAACATGGAGAAAATGCCAAAAATTTCTTCGGCAAGTCTTTCTCATCAAAGACTTCATTCGCATACATGCCCATAAGCGGAATTTCAGCGGTCGCTGAGAGATATAAATCGTCTTGTGTTTTATATATATCATCCACTCCATGCGGAAGATGTCCGGTACCGTATAAATTCTCTCCACGCACAAGAGACGGAGCCATTAACGGTTCATATCCAGAGTTGTTGAAGCAATCAAAGACAAACCTCCAAAGCGCCAAGGAGAGGGTAACTGCGTCGTTTTTGAGAAAGTACCCACGAAAACCGGCAACTTTTGTTCCACGTTCAAAATCAACCATATTGAGACTTTTCATAAGCTCAACGTGATTTTTTGGCTCAAAAGAGAATTCCGGAATCTTTCCCCATGTTTTCGCTTCCTTGTTGTCTGCATCACTTTCCCCTTCCGGAACAGACATATCAGGAATATTTGGCACCTGAAGCATTAACGGACGCCACTTTTGCATGACGGTTTCAAGCTCCTGCTCTTTTTTCTGCAAAAACGTCTTGAGAGCACGCATTTGTTGAATCTTTTCTTCTCGTTCACTTTCATCTGAGGTTTCCGAAATTTTCTTTGAGGATTCATTTTGTTCTGCGCGCATTTTTTCAACTTCCTGTAATGTTGCCGTTCGCTTGTGATCAAGCCGAACAAGCCCGTCTATATCAACGTCAACGTGTTTTTTGCGCGCGGCATCTTTAACCAAATCAAGATGCTCACGAATGAATTTTATGTCAAGCATGATTATTAGGTTTTAGGCTAAGACACAATTTCACTTCGTGAAATTCGTCTGCCCAATCATCCCGCCTCCGGCGGGAGTGATTTAGGATTACAGATGTTAGGTGTTGAAAATTTAGACTAAGCAATTTCTTGATTCCTAATTCATAATTTCTGATTTTATACATATAGTATATAGTATACAAATATATGGACGAAATAAAAACTATAGACATAGAAAAATACTTTCCTCAACTACTTGAAACTCCTAATGCTCCCAAGAAGCTATACATAAAGGGAACGTTACCAAATACAGATGCAATTTTTCTCACAGTGGTCGGCTCACGAAAATACACTTCATACGGAAAAGAGGTGTGCGAAAAAATCATCTCCGACTTAGGCAGGTTAAATATCAAATGTCCCATTGTCATTATCTCCGGCCTTGCGCTTGGTATTGACGCAATTGCGCACCGCGCGGCGCTTGAATCAGGATTAAAGACTATCGCTATCCCCGGCTCCGGTCTTAACTCATCTGTGTTGTATCCGGCAAGCAATCACGGATTGGCTAATAAAATTGTTTCAGAAGGCGGTGCGCTTTTGTCAGAATTTGAACCAGATTTTAGGGCGACACCCTATTCGTTTCCACAAAGAAATCGGATTATGGCAGGAATGTCACGAGGTATTTTGGTGATTGAAGCAGGAGAACGCTCTGGCACTCTCATTACCGCGCGTCTTGCTACGGAATATAATCGCGATGTATTTGTGATACCAGGTTCAATTTTTTCTCCACAATCGCGCGGAGCGCACCAATTGCTAAAATTGGGCGCAATACCAGTAACATGTGGTGCAGACATTCTTGAACACTGGAATCTAAATAGAGAGTTGAAAGTAGAAAGTCGAAAGTCGAAAGTTTTTGATGAATGCTCCAATGAGGAAAAACAAATTCTTAAATTACTACATGAGCCAACGACGAAAGAAGAATTGATGCAGAAATTAGATATACCAACACATAATGTAAATATTATTTTATCAGCGATGGAGATAAAAGGTCTTATCATTGAAACCCACGGCGAGATGCGAGTGAACATTTAATGTCCGACATCTGATGTCGGACATTTGCCTTATTGACCTAAGACCGCTTGGCTCTGCCATGCGGTTTTCCTTTTTCTTGACAAAAAGGATAGAATAGTATTAAAGTAGTCAACTATACAAATATGAAACTTCTAATCGTAGAATCCCCCGCCAAAGCGAAAACAATATCTAAATATTTAGATAACAAATACACCGTCACATCATCTGTCGGGCATATTCGTGATATACCAAAAAGCAGTAAAGATGCAATAGATATAGAGGGTGGGTTTATTCCTCATTATGAGGTTGTTCCAGGTAAAGAAAAAGTGGTGCAAGAATTAAAAAAACTCTGCAAAAAAGCAGATGAAGTGGTTCTTGCAACTGACCCAGACCGTGAAGGTGAAGCAATCGCATGGCATGTTGCCCAAGCCTGCGAGTTGGACAAGCTAAAAACTAAAAGTGAAAAGTTAAAAGTTAAGCGGATTGTTTTTCATGAAATTACGAAACCGGCGGTGCAGGAAGCAATGGAGCATCCACGCGACATTGACCAAAATTTACGAAAAGCACAGGAGGCGCGCCGCGTGCTTGACCGCCTTGTGGGATATGATCTTTCAGGACTTATATGGAAAAAAGTTAGATACGGTCTCTCTGCGGGACGTGTGCAATCACCTGCTCTTCGTATATTAATGGAGAAAGAGCGCGAGGTGCGCGCATTTAAATCAGAAGACTATTGGGTTATCACCGCTAATACGCGGGTTGACGCGGACTCCACGCAGACTAATGCGGAAGAGTTAATTTTGACTTGCGTAAAGGAGCCACGTGAGAAAAAAGAAGTTGAACAAATTCTGTCAGACGGAGAAAAAGGCACATGGACTATAAAAGAAGTAAAAGAAACACAGATGAAACGTACCTCACGCGCGCCATTTACCACTTCCACTCTCCAGCAAGCGGCAAGCTCTCAACTCGGTTTTGCGCCATCACGCACGATGCGCACCGCGCAACGCCTTTATGAAGCAGGACACATTACTTATATGCGAACGGACAGCACGACGATAAGTCCTGTTGCGCAAAAACAAGCGCTTGCAGTTATTAAAGAAAAATATGGAGAAAAATATGCTGACGCGCATGTATACAAGACAAAGAGTAAAGCCGCGCAAGAGGCGCACGAAGCTGTCCGTCCAACAAACGCATCAAAAGAAAGTGCTGGAGCAACAGACGAGCAAGAGAGGCTCTACGGTCTGATATGGAGGCGGTTTATTTCTTCTCAAATGGCAGACGCGCAACTCTTGAAAACAAAAATCACAGTAGAAATAGACAACGGGGTAATTCCTGATTTTGCCGCGCACGGTTCACAAACAATTTTTGACGGATGGCTTGCCGCCGACACTTCCGCTCGCGGAGAAACGGTTGAGCTTCCAAGCGTAAAAGAAAAAGAGCAAGTTACTCTTATCAAGATAGAGGACGAGCAAAAACAAACACAGCCACCAGGACGATATACTGAAGCAGGACTTATTAAAGAACTTGAAAAACGCGGCATTGGGCGACCTTCAACATATGCAAGTATTATAAAAACGATTATTGACCGTGGTTATGTCACAAAAGATGGGCGAACACTTTTCCCTACGGATACCGGTGAAGTGGTAAGCGATTTTTTGGAGGAAAATTTTACCAAATATATCAGCGACACTTTTACGGCAGAGATGGAAAATGAGCTAGACGAAATTGCCGACGGCAAGCGTGAATATCAAAAAACATTATCTGATTTTTATACACCATTTTCTAAAGACGTAAAATCAAAAGAGAGCATTGAAAAAATAACTGACCTCGGCGCGGCACCAAAAGAATTTCCTTGTCCGAAATGCGGCAAAGCAATGGTTATTAAATTAAGTAAAACAGGAAAATTTATGAGTTGCGGAAATTTTCCAGATTGCAGTGGAGCACGAACCATCGAAGGAAAAGAACTAGCGGGGCCAAAAGAAACAGGTGAAGCATGCACAAAGTGTAAAAATGGAAAACTCATTGAAAGAGAAGGGCGATTTGGAAAATTTATTGGTTGTAATAATTATCCAAAATGTAAATTTATTAAAGGAGATCCCGAAGAAGAAAAGAAAAACCAAACTGATGTGAAATGCCCCGAATGTGGAAAAGGTTTCCTAACTGCTAGACGCGGCCGTTTTGGTGAATTTTATAGCTGTTCAGAATACCCAACATGTAAATTTGCGATCAAAGCAAAACCAACAGGAAAAACATGTCCAGAATGTAACTCGCTTATGATGCTCGGAACAAAAACAATACCTGAACGATGCTCTAATAAGGCGTGCTCAAATCATAATCCGCATAAGTTGAAGAAGTAAAAAGATAAGTTACTAGGCATCGTTAAAAAAACAAAAAACCACACTAATCACCGAAAAGTGTGGTTTTTGATAATTTGTTAGCAAAAATGACCAAAAACAGCGAAAACGGAAGCTATACCAATAAAAACAATAGTGATCAAGACAACAATCAACCAGTCTTTCAAGGTCATCCTCTGGTGGTACAATCTCTCTACCTCCATACCCGCATACGTATTTTTGACATTCATTATGAGTACCCTCTTCTGATTGTCTAATTTCTATTTTAGAGTATAGTCAAATACATGACTAACGTCAATGAAATACTTGAATACGTTAAATCACAATCCACTGCAGATAAAAAACTTATCTCGCACGCATTTTCGTTCGCGGAAAAAGTGCACAGGGGTCAAAAGCGATTTTCTGGAGAACCATATCTTGAACACGTTGCTGAAACAACAAAGACACTCGCAAGACTCAATATGGATGCAAAAACAATAGCGGCTGGACTTTTACATGATACGCTTGAAGATAGTTCAGTTACTAAAGAAGAGTTAGAAAAAGAATTTGGGGAAGAAATCGTATTTTTAGTACGCGGCGTGACGAAGCTTGGGAAATATGAATATAAAGGGCTTGAGCGGCATGCAGAGAGTTTGCGTCAATTTCTCTTAGCAACATCAAAAGATGTGCGTGTGCTTATAATTCGCCTTGCGGACCGTATCCACAACATGAAAACGCTCGAGCACGTACGTCCTGAAAAACAAAAACGTATCGCACTTGAGACACTTGAAATATACGCGCCACTTGCTCACCGACTTGGTATGGGGCAAATCAAAGGAGAGCTTGAAGATCTTGCGTTCCCCTATGTATATCCGAAAGAATACAAAGAAACCCTTGATCTTTTGAAACAAAAAAGTATAGAAAATCAGAAATATCTGCAAAAGGTATATCGCTCACTGCAAAAAGAGCTTATAAAAGAGAACATAAAACCTATTAAAACTGACTACAGGATAAAACACCTCTATAGCCTATACAAAAAACTCAAGCGGTACGACATGGACATTGACAAGATACACGACATCGCCGCCCTGCGCATCATCGTCCAAACAGTAGATGACTGTTATCGGATTCTCGGTATTACACACAACATGTGGCGACCACTCCCTGGACGTATCAAAGATTACATTGCGACGCCAAAACCAAACGGGTATCAAAGCCTACACACCACTATTTTTACCGGTGACGGTGGCATTGCTGAAATTCAGATGCGAACAGAAGAAATGCATGATGAAGCTGAATACGGTATTGCATCACATTTAGGTTTTAAAGAAAATGTGAAGCGGCAAAAGGGTAATCCTCTGAAGAAGAAATTGACATGGATTGTCCAATTGGCTGAATGGCAAAAACATATTGCAAAATCGGAGGAATTTCTTGATGATTTAAAGATGGATTTTTTCAGAGACCGTGTATTTGTATTCACTCCAGATGGAGATGTAATTGATTTACCGGAAGATTCATCCACAATTGATTTTGCATATGCTATTCATTCTGATATCGGTGACCACATAGCGGGCGCTAAAGTAAACGAAAAACTGGTATCGCTTGATACAAAACTAAAAAATGGCGACAAAGTGGAAATTATCACAAAAAGATCAGCATCACCAACTACAAAATGGCTTTTACATATAAAAACAACGCTTGCACGCAAGCATATTAAGTCGGCCCTACAAAAGAATAACTAACAACTTACAACCCACAACAAACAACAACAAAACTAGCTGTCAATTGGAGGTATGGAACAAATAATCGCTAGTTGTGAGTTGTTGGTTGTAGGTTTGTTATATCGTGAAATTTTTGACAGAGTAAAGATACTCACTATCATCTTTTTTCTCTTCAGGACTATCTTCGTGAGTACTTTCATCTGAAGAAACATTAGAAATACCTTCATCTATAATTCCTTCTAATCCATTTTCCTCACGATTAAAACGCTCAAGAAGACCTTGCAAATCATTGGGAGAGAAAAAATCTATGGTAATTTTACCGCCCTCACCACGAGACTCAACTTGCACCCGTGTGCCGAGTGTTTTTGTAAGCTCCTCTTCAAGAGCTAAAATCTCCGGGTCAAATTCTGTGGATTTCTTTCTGATACGCTCGTGGGCAGTGTGTCGCGCGATTCGTTCTGCCTCACGCACGGTAAGTTTTTTGTAAACAATCTCTTTATATAAAGTGATTTGCTCTTCCGGCCTCTTAGCAAGCATCATAAGCGGGCGCGCATGCCCTTCAGTAATAGTTCCTGAACCCAATGCCTCAATAATTTCCTGTGGGAGCGAGAGGAGTCTAATGCTATTTGAAACATATTCACGGCTTTTGCCCATTTTTTGCGATACTTCATGGTGTTTGAAACCAAAATTCTCAACAAGTTGTTTAAACGCGCGCGCGCGATCAACGGGGTTTAAATCTTCGCGCTGCACATTTTCAATAATGGCAAGCTCAAGCTTAATGCGTTCATCATCTTCATCTCCTGTGCGTATAACAACCGGAACTTGTTGTAGTCCAGCAATTTTTGCCGCGCGAAGACGCCGCTCGCCAGCAATCAACTCATACTCAACGGACAATCCCCCATCATCGCGCTCAACCTCTTTGCGAGTTACCACTAATGGCTGCAAAACACCATACTGGCGTATGGAATCCGCAAGATCCTTAAGACGAAATTCATCAAACTCCTTCCGTGGCTGGTAAGGATTTGGTCTAACTTTTTCAGATTCAATCCAATAAATTGAGTTGTTATATAAATTACTCACGTTCGTATATTGAATTATACGGCAGATTGATTCAGTAATCAAATTGTACTATTCTAACAAAAGACAGAACTAACAGGAGATATCCAGTGAAAGATGAGCATCTATGCCTTAACTGCAAACTATCAAAACCCGGAGAGGACGACAACTGCCCGAGAGCTCAGGAAATTTTTAAACTTAACAAGATGCTCGACGATGAGATAACAGTACCGTATTGTCCTGATTTTAAAAGCAAAAAGATAATTAACTAGAGGCGACTCACCGCCTCTTTTAATTTGTGTTATTTTCAAGTACCATAACCAATATATTGCTGGAGTGGTGGAATTGGTATACACGTGCGACTCAAAATCGCATGCCTTATGGCTTGAGGGTTCGAGTCCCTCCTCCAGCACTTGACATATTAATTATAATACATTATACTGCTTACAGTTTGTTCAAAATAACTCATTGCAATCACTGGGAAAAAGGGATTTACCATGGTCGTAATCGTTCCAATGCGGCAACCAGATTCGGAGAGATGGAAGATCTCTATGTTATTTGGTTTCGGGTTTTCCATCTTCGTTTTCACGTCCTTTTTCTACGCTACACTGATCATAGGCTTAATTGTTTTTCTTTTTGACATTGAGTTCGTAGTAACAAAAGTAGCCAACCCAGCGCTGGTATATATGGTGTTAATGTTCATCTTATTTCCTGTGGCATTTGGAATAATGGCTTTCTTCTTATCCTTTGTGGAATATCCCAAAAGAGAGCCACCGGAATTAAGGAATAGAGCACTGTTTATTCTCAAGCACCACAATCCGATCGGAACACTACTACTCGTCGTCAACACCATCAGCAAGATATGCAAGGGAAAGCGATCAAGTTGAACAAGAAAAAGTATCTTTGCAATCAACACGCCGGCGATTCGATAGATGTTTAACATCTTCGACCGCCGGCTTTTTTATCAGTTGGAAAATGAGATTTACTATTGTGTCTTCTTCAAATATGCAAGCATGGTATTCGCATCACTCACCTCAAATGGATCATCGGGACAGTTGTTGCCAAATCCGGGTTCTATAAACATTTTCTTAATCACTCCATTTTCAACGTACATACTATATCGCCAAGAACGTTCTCCAAATCCAAGATTGTCTTTTTCCACGAGCATACCTATTTCGCGAGTAAAGTCGCCACTGCCGTCAGGAATCAATTTAACCTTTTCCGCCTTTTGGTGCTTCCCCCATTGATTCATAACAAATGCATCATTAACTGAAAGGCAATACACTTCATCAATGTCGAGTTTTTTGAATTCATTGTATACCGCTTCGTATCCTGGAAGGTGTGTGGAAGAACAAGTCGGTGTAAATGCTCCCGGAAGCGCAAAGAGTACTACCCTCTTACCTTCAAACAAATCACTGCTTTTTATATCCTGCCAGCGATATGGATTATCGCCACCAACGCTCTCATCTCGAACACGTGTTTTTAATGTAACATCGGGAACTTGTTTTCCCTCTGCTGTTTCTATTTCTGTCATAATAAAATATCAAATGATTTAATAATATGTTATGTATAATAAGGTTATCCAGACACCATGTCAACAAAAAAACAAAAAATTATTGCCATACTTGGGCAAACCGCAACGGGAAAAAGTGATTTGGGAGTACGGCTTGCGCGACGATTCAACGGAGAAATCATATCCGCTGATTCGCGACAAGTGTATAAAGGACTTAATATCGGCACAGGAAAAATTACCAAACGTGAGATGCGTGGAATACCACACCACCTCCTTGACGTGGCAAGTCCTAAACGCATATATACTGTGGCAAAGTATAAAAAAGATGCGGAAAAAATCATACGACATATTGTACGAAAAGGAAAAATTCCGATTATCGTCGGCGGCACTGGATTTTATATTGACACACTGCTTGGCGATATCACATTGCCCAACATACCACCTGATAAAAAACTACGCGCACAGCTTGAAAAAAAGACAACGAGTATACTTCTAAAACAATTAGAGAAACTTGATCCTACCCGTGCACAAAACATAGATGTAAAAAACCGTAGACGTATTATACGGGCAATTGAAATTGCCAAAGCGAAGACTTCACGCAAGCTAACACAAACTAACGCAGAAAAAGATAAACAATTAAAATATGACGTTCTCAAAATTGGAATCAAAATCCCAGACGAGATACTCAAACAAAAAATTACTATGCGCTTATTCGCGCAAATAAGGCAAGGAATGATTGCAGAAGTACGCAAGCTTCACCGGAAAGGACTGTCTTGGAAAAAAATGGAGGGGCTAGGTTTAGAATACCGTTATCTTTCGCGATACTTGCGCGGGAAAATTAATAAGCAAGAGATGAGAAAACAATTAAATTCCGCAACCTGGCAATACGCTCGCCGCCAAAAAACGTGGTTTAAACGCGATAAAAATATTCACTGGATTAAACCGAATGAATATCAAAAAATAGAAAAAGAGCTGCAAAAATTTCTTGGAAAATAGAGTTATCTACGGGTCCACCAGGATTCGAACCTGGATCAACGGTTTTGGAGACCGTCATTCTACCATTGAACTATGGACCCTCACTAAGAGCCTGCTCACGATCTCGCCGCAAGAGAAGAAAATATTGCTCGCCGGCCAAAATCTCGAAATTCAGGCTGCAAATTATTCAAAACTCGTCGCCGTATCTCGATAAGCGACGTAGAGCGAGTGCAATCTGAAAGACGAAGCGAAGTGGAGTTTTTCAGATTGCCGAGCCGAGGAGCTTATATAAGACGTAGTGCTTTTATATGCCTCCTCGTCTTTCATAATTTTCGCTCTGAATTTCGAGATTTATGGCTCGGCGCGAGATCGTGAATAGGCTCTTAGTAATTTATAGCAAATATATTGAAAAAACTGAAGAAATATTTTTAGGAAGCTTTTTACACACAACATTCCAACATTCTTGCGAATGTTGGAATGTTGTTGTTGCGCGAGGTTTTCTATTTCTTCGTCTCTTGATGCGGATACGGACCGCGACACCAGCGACAATACTTTTTGAGCTCTATTTTGCGCTCAACGCTTTTTTTATTTTTGCGCGTCCAATAATTGATCCGTTTACAATTCTTGCACGCAAGTTTTAGTAAATGTTTTTGTGTCATATTGTTATGAATTAGGAATACGGAAATGATAATATAAACACGAACAAAACACAAATGGTCAAATTTAAAAAATGTGATATATTCACTACAGAAGGATAGCGCAGATGGAGATATTAATGACAGAGTTTTTTGTAGAACGCTGGACTGGACCACACACCAAAAAAGACCTAGACGCTATTAATTTTCTCAATAAGGAAGAATTGAAACAAACACGTGAAATGACATGGGGGCAATTTATAACTTTTCTCAAAAATCCACATATTATTTTTGTTGTTGCGCGGAGGACAGACACTGAAGAGATAATTGGCAAACAAACCATGTATATGGTTTTGCTTGACGACGGAGAAATAAAGACATATCTAGAGCAAGTAGCTACACACCCAGCGTATAAAAGAATGGGGATTGGAAAAGAAATTCTTGGTGTGTTAAAACAAATTGCGCACGATAAAGGCGCAGAATTTTGTGATTTTTCAAGCAATGTTGAGAAAGAGGCAGCACAAAAATTTTACAATTCTATACCTGGGTGTGAAAGAAGGAAAACGAACAATTTTCGCATTAGATTGTGATAAAAAAGTAAAAACCCCTGCATAGACAGGGGTTGTTTCTTTATTGTGCGGCGCGAATGGTATCGCGCAATTGACGAGCTTTTTCGGCTGCAGCTTCCGCGAAATCTTCGCCTTGGCTGGCAAGACAAATTCCCGAAGAGGAGTTGATAGCGATTGAACCATGTCCAACATAAGCAGCTTGAACAGTTTCAGCAATAAAGCCACCTTGAGCGTCGATACCAGGAGTTAAAAACCAAAGTTCATTACCGACAATTTCTCTACAGCGAGTCAAATGTTCAGAGTAGATATTTCCCGACCCTTCAGGTTTTTCATAAGCGGCGGCCATAACAAGACCGGCGTTTTCAACAACACCTAAATCCTTCGCCCAAGCCAGAGTCCTCTCAGCTATAAACTCCCATAGAAGCTGTCCGCTAGCTAATTCTATATCTTGTATTTCTCGAGCAGAAGGATTGCTAGTATAGCACAGACCGACAAGCGCCCGTTCCAGATGTTTTCTATTAATGAGATCTTTTATACAATCTTCGCCCATGTAAGGCGAGAAGTTCATCCCGTCAACTCCGTCAATTTCAAAATGGGCAATTTGATACCGCTGTTGCGTCCTGTCAATATCATTTCGTTTGCAATCAAGAAAAATTGGAATGCCAGGATGGTTACGCCTAATGTGCTTCACAACTTTTTGAAGTGCCCAAGCTCCGTTAGGAAATGCTTCCCAATGGGCTTTTTGTGGCTTGAACATCGAGGCAAAAAGAGCGGTCGCGTCAATAACTTCTTCCATCCAAACAGCAATATCTGTTGCTAAATGGAAGTCAGACAAACCGCTGACCAAACATGCTGGCAATTTTTCAGGAATAGGATCAAGCCCAACACATACCAAAGAATCTATTAATTCCTGTCTATCTCCCAGTAATTGCCGAAATCCTTTCGTCGCCATTTTTATATCCTTTCCACATTGTTGAAATGCAAAATCAGTCAAACTGGCGCTTGACTAATTCATCCAAACAAAAGATTACATTAAAATAAATAAAAAGGCAAATGACGTGATGTAGGGGATATGCTAGTGTGAAAAGAGAAAGAAATCTTGAATCTTGAAAGGGGTACAATATGGCGAAGCGACTTTACCCGTCTTATGTGTTTTCTCCTATAGTAGCAAGAGCGCTTTTGTGGCTACCAACTCGGATTATTTTAATTTTTTTCTGCAAGTTTAAGGTTTATGGATTGGAGAATTTGCATGATATATGTGGAATAAATAACGGAGTTCTCTTTGCCGCAAATCACGCAAGTCAACTTGATTCAATAGCTGTAAATGCCGCACTACCATTTGTGAGCGCATATACTCCAATTTTTTCCGCAACTGATGATCCAGAAGTTATTAAAAAAAACAGGAAGAGCTTTGGGTGGTTATACTACTTATATCGCCTACCGTTTTTTTTCCGGATGTTCGGCGGCTATCCTGTGTACGTTGGAACGGGAGACCTTAAAAAAGCGGTTGCGTATCAAATAAAGTTTCTACTGGGAGGACGAAGTGTGCTATTTTTCCCCGAAGGAAAGCGAACGCGAGACGGAAAACTGGGAATTGCCCAAAACGGCGTAGCGTTTCTCTTGCACCATACTGACACGACCATTGTCCCTGTTGCTATTTCAGGTACATATAATGTGGTTCCGAAAACATTTCTGATGAGGAAACATACCATCATCGTCCAGTTCGGGAAGAAACTAATTTCCAAGGAAGATATCTTTACAGACAATAAGAATCCAGACGAGCAAGATCTTAGACGCGGAGCCGCTGAGATTATGTCAGAAGTTGAAAAATTGCTTAATTGTTGAAAGACCCTCCACGCGAGGGTCTTTTTTTTATGCGCCGGGCAGGATTCGGTCACAAATCACTAAGCATAATTTTCGTGCTACGCACTCAATTCTGCTAAGTGTTCGCGACCCCGACTCGGCGACAAGCACTCGCTCCGCTCA